>Ga0208103_1000111_pt1 | contig 48016 bp, 43 predicted proteins | sample CryBogmetaGMA75M_FD_184550 | JGI IMG/M metagenome (GOLD analysis project Ga0208103, IMG submission 184550) | Freshwater microbial communities from Crystal Bog, Wisconsin, USA - MA7.5M (SPAdes) | ecosystem: Environmental > Aquatic > Freshwater > Lake | place: Crystal Bog, Wisconsin, USA... | reverse complement strand
CGGCATTACCTTGAGCTGCCCCGGCAGCTCCATTCCGGAAAACAGCAATAACATCGTGTACAGAGCGGCAGATGCCCTTCTCTCCCGTCTGTCACATTCTCCGGGCATACATATCACCATTAAGAAAAAGATCCCTGTGGCAGCAGGACTTGGCGGAGGGAGTTCGAATGCAGCGACTGCCCTCGTAACCATAAACGATTTGATGGATTTTCACTATAACACCGATGATCTAATGAAAATCGGAACAAAACTCGGTGCAGATGTACCTTTTTTTATCTTCGGGAAGACAGCCTGGGCATCCGGTATCGGCGATCAGCTTCGAACTGCCGAGAACATTCCTCCACTGTGGTTTGTCCTGATTAACCCCGGCTTTGAAATCTCCACAAAAATGGTTTATGATAATCTTAATTTAAGATTGACAAAGCCAGTGTTAAATTATAAATGTCCAGTGATTTATACTGTTGATGACATAGTAAAAGGACTCCATAACGATCTTGAGAGGGTGACTCTGGTCCTTCATCCCATTTTGCGGTATTTTAAGAACATTTTAGTGCAAAATGGCGCTCTTGGCGCGCTAATGTCCGGCAGTGGCCCAACGGTTATGGGGATTTTCACAGATGAAGAAGGCGCGATAAAGGCCGAAAAGGCTTTAGAGAACGCCGGAGGGAACGAATGGTCCGTATTCCGGGCTAGTTCCATATGACGTGCGTTTCGTCATTCCTGTCGTCATCGTGAGCCTCGTATCCCTCTACTGCTCTCTCAGTCAATAATGGGGCGTCGTCAAGCGGTAAGACACAAGATTTTGGTTCTTGCATACGGAGGTTCGAATCCTCCCGCCCCAGCCACATATAATTACCTTTTTTGAAGGGATTTACATGCTTGATAGAATGAGAATATTCTCCGGTAATGCGAACTTGCCTCTCGCCCATAAGATCTGCGAAAACCTGGGTGTATCGCTTGGTAAGGCCAATGTTTCAACATTCAGTGACGGTGAGACGAGGGTGGAAATCAATGAAAACGTACGTGGTATGGATGCTTTTATTATTCAATCGACGTGTCCGCCTGTAAATATCACCTGCATGGAACTCCTGATCATGATCGATGCCATGAAGAGGGCTTCTGCAGACCGGATAACGGCTGTAATACCTTACTATGGCTATGCGAGGCAGGATAGAAAGGTGGCACCGAGGGCACCAATTTCAGCAAAACTTGTGGCAGATCTTATCACGGCAGCAGGCGCTTCCCGTGTCCTGTCGATAGACCTCCATGCCGGCCAGATTCAGGGTTTCTTCAATATCCCCGTTGATAATCTGTTCGCAACCCCCGTTCTCATAGATTATATCAGGAAAAATTATCAAGGTAACATTGTCATCGTTTCTCCCGATACAGGTGGTGTCGAAAGGGCAAGGGCATTTGGTAAACGGTTAGATGTTAATATTGCCATTGTGGATAAGAGAAGGGAGGGACCGAATGAGTCAATGGTCATGAATATCATCGGCGATGTGAAAGGTGCACGGGTGATTGTACTTGATGATATGATTGATACAGCGGGAACGATAACACAGGCAGTTCGAGCCCTCGAAGGAGCAGGAGCTGTGGAGATCTCCGTATGCTGTACCCATCCCGTTCTTTCAGGACCTGCCATAGAGAGGATTGAGAGTTCAAGTCTTAAGGAGATTATCGTCACTGACACTATCCCCCTGCACGATAGGGCTAAGGCTTGTAATCGTATCAAAGTTCTCTCTGTCGCGGGGCTGATCAGTGAAGCCGTTCGACGCATCTATTACAACGATTCAGTACATTCGCTTTTTATATAGGAGGAATAGATGGAAATAAGTGAATTGAAAGCCAGTCTTCGCAATACTTCTGGAAAAGGGGTTTCCCGAAGACTTAGAAAAGACGGGTTGACGCCGGCAGTATTTTATGGCCCCAAAACTGAAGCTGTTCTACTGGCGGTGAATTCTTCTGACTTGATGAAGATACTAAAAGGCAAGGAGGAAAACATTTTCATAAACCTGCTCATAGGCGACGGCAGAAAAATGGAAAAGTTCACCCTCATTAAGGAACTGCAGATAGATCCTGTCAGCCGGAAATTCCTTCACGTTGACTTTTGCGAAATTGATATGGAACACGCCATTACCGTTGACGTACCTATTCATTTTAAGGGAGAGGCCATAGGCATCGATAATGGGGGAGATCTGCATCATATAAGAAGGGAAATAAAGGTCTCCTGCCTCTTTACAGTACTACCGGAATTTGTAGAGGTTGATATAAGTGGTCTTGGGATCGGTGATTCGATAAAGGTGCAAGACATAAAATTGCCTGATGGTGTCAATGTCCTTGATCCTCACGATACGATCATAGCATCGGTTACGGCACCGAAAGCCGTTGTGAAGGCTGAGACGGTGGAAGAAGGAGAAGAACAGGAAGCAGTAGAAACGCCGGAAGAAGAAGTCAAGTAAGCACCGAAGCTTTCCGCTTGCAGTGCAGTGCGGGACTTCCCCGGCAAAGACAATATTCTTAGCTTCGCCCCGCCGATGGAGCGGCGTCTGCGGGATGCATTCCCGGTCAAGTGTAAGACTTCTACTCCACTTAGAGGTGACTGTTTGAAGCTTATAATCGGGCTGGGAAATCCAGGTCTCAAGTACCAGACCACTAGGCACAATAGTGGATTCTTCGCCGTTGATGAAATCGCTGCCAGCCACAATATTCCCGTGCAATTGAAAGGTTTTGACGCCTGTTATGGAAAAGGCAGGATTGGTGACATTCCGATCCTGCTTGTCAAGCCCATGACCTTCATGAATATCAGCGGCTATGCGGTAAAGAAGATCGTAGATTACTTCAAAATTGACATACCGGATATGATCGTCATTCATGACGACATCGATCTCCCTTTTAGGACAATCCGATTAAAGGCAGGCGGCGGTCACGCTGGCCATAAAGGACTAATCTCCATAATAGACAGTCTCGTCAATCCGGAATTTATCAGGGTGAGAATCGGCATCGGAAGACCTTTTGATAAATTAGCGGTTGAGAGATATGTCCTTGAACAGTTTGCCGAGGATGAAATGAGACTGCTGCCCGAAATCATGAAAACGGTAGGTGATGCAGTGACAATGATTGCCACATCCGGAATTCAAGCGGCCATGAATCTTTACAATGAGAAACCTGCCAATCAATTGGACAACGAGAACGATGCGATCTTGCGTTGATTCTGGCCGATGCGATAAACAGCTATTAAGGAATCAAACTGATACAAGAACAGTGGCCTAATAAAGGAGAATACTGTGGGCTTCAAGTGCGGTATTATCGGGCTTCCGAATGTTGGGAAATCCACCATCTTCAACGCCTTGACGGCCGCAGGCGCCGAAGTGGCCAATTATCCCTTCTGCACCATCGATCCCAATATAGGGATTGTACAAGTTCCGGATGAACGGCTGCAAAGAATTGCTGAAATCGTCAGACCTCCCAAAGTTACTCCTACCACCATGGAATTCCTTGACATCGCCGGTCTCGTCAAAGGCGCAAGCAAAGGAGAAGGCCTTGGCAACAAGTTCTTGGGACATATCAGAGAAGTCGATGCTATCGTGCACATTGTACGGTGCTTCGATCATCCCTCTGTTGCCCATATCTATGGCGCTGTCGATCCTGAACGTGACATAGAGATAATAAACACGGAATTGATTATAGCCGATTTGGAGACCATCGAAAAAAGAATTGCAAAGATAGAAAGGCTCGCAAAAACAGGAGACAAGGTCGCTCGTAAAGAGTTAGATACGTGTCTCCATATCAAGGGCGTTCTGGTAAGGGGAACCGCTGCACGTGAGATAACTTTCCAGGAAGACGAGCAGATGATCGTGAGAGACCTTCACCTGCTCACGGCAAAGAAAATCCTGTATGTTTCAAATGTCAGCGAGGCTGTTCTCAAGGGTGCTACAGACTGCATAGAGAAAGTTGAATCTATTGCACGAAAGGAAGGTTCAAACGCAATCACTATCTGCGGTGATTTGGAGGCAGAGATAACGGAACTTCCCAAGGACGAGCAACAGGTATTTCTCAACGCTCTGGGCATAGAGGATTCGGGTCTTAATAAACTCATTGGAGCAGGGTACACTCTCCTGGGATTGATAACTTTTTACACTACAGTCGGTCCGGAACTCCGGGCGTGGACGGTGCCCCGCGGTTCGCGAGCGCCAGAAGCTGCGGGAAAGATACACAGTGATATGGAGCAGGGGTTCATAAAAGCGGATATAATACATTACAACGATTTTATGAGAATGGGCAACCTGTCTCGAGCAAAGGAAGCAGGACTAATCAGAATCGAAGGAAGAGATTATATAATAGCCGATGGCGATATTGCTTACTTCAGATTTCATGTTTGAAAGCAATCGCCCTTTCGAGAAAAGCCTATATAGGGAAAAGATGACTGAACGGAGGGATAAAGGCATGTCATCCATTATGACATGAATATTTGACTCTTCGTCACTCGTCTGTGCAGGGGGATCGGTGGACGGCAAAGGAGGGAAATGACCCCGTCCACCGACTCAAAGTTAGATAATTTTACGACGCAAGGGGAACTAATCTTCGTGGGGAAAGATCAGGAAGGAAAAATGTTTTGCTTTGATCTGTATGGTTTTCTTTTTTTACTGTCTCCCTCGGATCGACTCCATTTGATAATTCCTTTTTAACCTTAGCGTCCTCAGTAATGAAAAAATCATATTCGATACCGAATTCGCCAATATCAGATCCCGAGCCTGAGACCTCGTCTTCCTGGTTTTTATCCTTATCTTTCCGCTCTTCCTCCTTTTTCATTTACTATATATTTATTGATAATAAATTTTCATGAGACCCCTGAGATCTACCTTTCATCCTTGCTCTATCGGCTATGATTCCTAAAGGTTTCTTACTCTCTCGAGAGGTCTCTTTAAGTTGAATTTTACTCCTGCAAAATTGCTGCCACTTTAATGCTGCCGTCGATCTGTACATATGGATTCAGAGCAAAGAAATCGCGTTGAGGACATAACTTTCGTAAATCAATAATTTACAAACCATCGTTAAGATCACTCTGAATCTGAAACGAAGCGATTACTTTGAAAAGGAAGGATTTAGCTTAATACTTTCACGAGTTATTAGTGCGACAATAGCACAATATATTTGTCCGGCGATGAACTAATTCCAAAATATCGCCTGCTTGGATAGGCGTGCATTAATAGCACTTATTGTGCTATATCGGCACATAACACTGCTTCTAATCAATTGATGTGCTTATCAATTTTCTTTTGTTCTCTGATGAATTTGTAACGGGAAATGCTTAAATGCCTGGCCGCGGCAGTCTTATTGCCGCCGCTTATTTCCAGAGCATTTTCAAGGATTTTTTCTTTAATGTCACTCATAATTTTCTGTGTCACCAAGGTGTAATCTATTTCACCGGAGGAGAGAGTGGGAAGAAATTTTTCAATCTCAACTTTAAGATATTTATAATTGGGAACTATCTTTATTTCCGCGGGAAGATCGTCAGGCGAAATAGCGCTGCCAAATTTCTGCAGGATCATGACCCGTTCAATTATATTTTTCAACTCCCTTACATTTCCTGGCCAAGTATAGACATTCAAAATAAGCTCTGCTTCTTTACTGAACCCTCTCACTTTCTTGCCGAACTTCCTATTGAATTCTTCTATATAGTGTCTTGCCAAGAGAAGTATATCATCTGGTCTTTCACGGAGGGGCGGGATAACAATAGGGACTACTCTTATTCTGTAAAAAAGATCTTCACGAAAGGACCCTTCACTTACCATCTTAGCGAGATCCATATTCGTTGAAAAAATGAACCTCACATCGATGGGTATATTTTCTGTTCCGCCAAGACGCCTCACATAACCATTTTCCAGCATTCGCAAGAATTTTACCTGCAGCTGGATGCTCATATTTCCGACCTCATCCAGCAGCAAAGTACCCCCATTGGCATATTCCAGAAGACCTATCTTTCTCTTTCGGGCATCTGTAAAGGCTCCCGCTTCATATCCAAACAGCTCACTTTCCAGCAGCGTCCCTGGAATTGCAGCACAATTAACATCGACGAAGGGTTTGGAAGATCTGTTGCCCTGTCTGTGAATGGCGCGGGCAATCAATTCCTTGCCGGTGCCACTTTCGCCCTGAATCAATATGTTTGTATTATGTGATGCGACTTCCTCAATTACATGGAAAATACCGATCATCTTCTTTGATTTGCCGAGAATATTATGAAACCCCAAAAGGATATCTTCCCTCTCCTTCAGTTTTTCTACTTCCGTCTTGAGTGATTCTGCTTCAAGCGAAAGCATGGAATGCATAATCACGTTGTCATATGAGGTAACCGCATTCTTAACGAGTATGTCCAGAATATAGATTTGATCCTGGGTGTAGCTGCCTGATCGCTTTGCAAGATACAGCGCGCCCTTGAACTTATCCTTTATATGAAGGGGAAATGCTATTTCCGAATGGAAACCATCATAAACAGGGTAGGTCAAAAAGCCCTCATCAGTTTCGCGCCGTACGACAATGGTATCAGTATCCATTGCCTGACTGATGATGCTCTTGCCTATTATCGCATCATAAGCCTTTCTATCCTTGATAAACACCTTCCCACCATCAGTGACAAGACACCGATCCTTTTCGATGTCCAGGAAATATACGAGGACTCTATCGGCGCTCGCAATTTCAAGCGCATTCTTATTGAGAATGTCGATTATCCGATTATCAAGGACGCGACTTAAATTTATCTCGGACACAGCCTCCTGAAGAATCATCAATTGACGGATTTTCTCCGCGTTCGTCTCAAAGAGCCTTGTGTTGTGGATAACAATGCTAATCTGACTGGCAAATGTCAACAAAAGGCTGATCTCCTCAGTGAAAAATTTTGTTTCCTCCTTGCACCACGCCGCTATTGTTCCTATGACATCATCGCCTATCTTAAGGGGCACACACACAATAGAACCCTTACTAAGAATCTTCGTCAACATGCGATCAGTTTCCGTGATTCTCGGATCAGTTGCTGCATCCTCGATAGCAATGACCTGGCCTGATTTTGCCACCTTTGTCGATAGACAATCATGTTCGTAAATATTCAGGGCAACGGAAAAGGCCCTTGCTGTCTCTTCCGGATTGTAATTTTTTACGACCTTGGTTTCTAGATACTGCTTCGTCTCATCAAAAAGTCTGATTATCCCCATGTCGAAACCCATGGTATCGACAACTTCATCCAGAATTCTAGCCAGTATTTCATCCACATTGGAGGGGGCGGTAAGAAAGGTACTTATCCGAAAAATACTCTTCAGCAATTCGTCCTTGTCAAGCAGAGGCGTGTTGGATGTTTCAATACGGAAATCGTCATCACCATTTATTCTTGCCATTGTTAAATCATTCCCTTGCCAAAAAAATTATGCCTCGTGCAACATGATGCTGAGGGCTGTCGTAAGCTTCACGGTGTCCTCATCCGCTCTTCTCAATCTCGCACTCACAATCCGCCCCAGATTCAACAATATCCGGTAACCAAGTTCATAATCTTCTTCAGCAACCTTCAAAAAGTCATCCTTCTTCATTTCATACATAACGCAATCCGTAACTGCCTTTACGGAAGCAGTTCTTCTTAGTTCCTCAAGGAGAGCTATCTCCCCAAAAACGGCACGCTGCTTGCCATCCAGTCGCGCAAATACCTTATTTTTCCCCGACTCTTCATTATCTGTGTCGTCTATAACGAGACTCTTTGCGACCTCGACGGTGCCCTCCAGGATAATATAAATAGTATCTCCGATATCGCCCTCTCTCATGATGATCTCATTGGCCGAAAAGGTAACCTTACGCAGGATATCCATAATTCTTTGGATTTTTTCCGGAGTCAAGTTTCTAAAAAGAGCAATATCCTTCAATACAGCAATGTCCTTATCCATCAATTATCCCCCAAAGTATGACCTCTGCATGTCTTGCAGCATCTACCAACTTTCAGAAATTGTCAGAACCTTCTATACGAGACGCATAAGAGACTCTTGCTCGTCACTTCATCTTGCCGGCATTACCCTCGAAAGTATCACAGCAAATTGCCCGTCTTTTATGATGTATCCGTCGTCCGGATTTAAGATAAACTGCATTCCCTCCCTTTTATAAAAAAAATCTTTTTTTGATTCCTTTATTTTATCCTTGATAAAGGTATCAATAATGGATGTATCATCCGATAAAATATCTGCCAATTTCATTGCCTTCTTTTCCGTTAAGAGACCTATCAGGATAGCGTGCCGCTTTCCCCTGTAAAATGCCGACAACTCTATAAATGTATTGCCTACAAAACTTTGAGGAATCTCTACTCTCCATAATTTGTTGGTGTCCCCCAACGACAGCATGCTCGAAAATATTTTAGGGAGACCAGGAGAATTAATCGCGCTCGCCAACAGAGAACCCACATGTTCGCCTCTGACAATGATTTCATCAACATTTGCCCGTTTCAAATGCTGCTTGTTTTCACCATCCAGGAGCTCGGCGATGGTCTTAACATTGGGTGCTATAGACTTGATTGCCAGGGCGGCAAGGGTTGTTCTTTCATCAATCCGCTCGTGCGGATGGCTTCCTGATGTGTCTGCCATAATTAAGGCAAAGGCAGCCTTGGTTATATTAGCCCTGGAAAGAACATCTTCATGGACGTAATTACCCCTGAGAAATCTGAGGTTGTATTTGTCATACTTGAGCTTGAGGGAATCGATATCGTCAACAGAAAGTTCATTTATCAGGATAATAGGTGTGTCTTCCATGGAACCGTATGTCGTCAGTGCCTGGAGGACTTCTTCTGTATGCTGATTCCAGCCGCATATAACAATGTGGTCTTTCTCTTTAACAGTTTCCAAACCTTTTCCCTCCTTAATCTTCCGTTCGACAAATATGGAGGCGATAGTTGCCGTAAAAAGAGACATCAACCCTACACCTGCAAAGATGAGTATCAATCCAACTGCTCTCCCACCCACCGTTATGGGATATATGTCACCATAACCGACAGTACCCATAGTTACTACAGCCCACCAAACTCCATCCCACAAAGAACGAATGTTAGAATCTTCCCTGGCACGTTCAAAATAATATACGCTGGTTGCACTGATCAAGATAACACTCAGGATGACAGTGGCAATCTGAATGAACCGCTTCCTGTACAATCCTTTAATGAACTTTAAGACAATCGGCATATGTTATCCAGATAATTACACTCCGCTGGGTCAGCCCTATCTGTCATTGATCCGGAACCTACAACGCTTTCGTCCGTGAATAAATCAACTCTTGCCGTATGCAAAGAATCGCATGGAGAAAGTGGCCCTGCCCTGAGTTGCAGAACGCAGGTCCGTTGAATATCCAAACATTTCCTTCAAAGGTACTTTGCCACTGATCTCACTTATCGTCCCCTTTGGCGTGATGGCTTGAATTTCTCCGCCTCTTGCATTTATATCTCCTATGACTTCACCAATAAATTCTCCCGGCACGATGACATCTACCATCATGATCGGCTCAAGCAGTATGGGATCAGCCTGCAAACAACCATTTCTCACGGCGGATGACGCCGCTATCTTATAACCGAGCGTCGTAGATTCTCCTTCCTTAAAGGATCCCCCAGTCACTGTTACCCTGATATCCACAATAGGGTAACCACTTATTACACCGCTGAGAGTCGCTTCTTCAATGCCTTCGTGAATGGCAGTATAGAATTCTTCTGGTATGGCGGCTTCATCGGTCTGTATGATAATCTCATTACCTTCTCCCCTGCCTCTGGGTTCAAGTAATAACCGAACATGACCAAAATGTTTTTTTTCGCCAAGTTCCCTTTCAAAGAGTCCTTCAACTTCTATTTTCTTTTGAATTGTTTCCCGATAGACAACCCTCGGTTTACCGACATTTACATGGGCGTTGAAATCTCTTTTTAATCTATCGATGACAATTTCAAGGTGCAGTTCTCCCATGCCTGAAATTACGGTTTGAGCGGTCTCTTCATTATACTTAACTTCAATCGTGGGATCTTCTTCTATGAGCTTGACGAGTGCGACGGTGAGCTTTTCCTGATCTGCCGGTGTCTTGGCCTCTATGGCCTGACTTATGACGGGTTTATAAAACTCAATGGGCTCAAGAAGAATCGGACGGGACTCATCGCAGATCGTATTTCCCGTTGTCGTATCCTTGAGACCCAGAACGGCAACGATATCTCCGGCACCGCACCTGTCGATTCTTTCCCGTTTATTGGCATGCATCTTCAATAGTCGCGCAATTTTTTCCTTTTTCCCGATGCTGGCATTATACACAGCATCGCCCGCCTTTATAAGGCCCGAATAAACTCTCAGATAAGTTAACTTTCTTCCTTCATCCTGCTTAATCTTGAACGCCAGGGCAGCAAGGGGCTCATCGTCGCGGCTGCATCTTACCTCTTCTTTTTTCGCTACAGGATTGAAACCCCTAACCGGGGGGATATCATCCGGTGAGGGAAGAAAATAAACTATAGAATCAAGTATCGGCTGAATGCCTTTATTTCTCAGGGCAGAGCCGCACATTACGGGAACAGCCTTCAAAGAGATTGTTGCCTGCCTGATGGCTCTGATCATCTCTTTTTCGGAAATAACTGTCCCTTCCAGATACTTCTCCGCAATATAGTCATCCATCTCGGCGAGTGATTCAATCAGTTTTTCACGATGCTCTTTGACCTGCGGAAAAACGTCAGATGGAATATCTGACACCGAAAAAGACGACCCCAGGGTACTATCATCCCAGGTAACTGCCTTCTGTTTGATCAGGTCTATGATACCCTTAAAATGTTCTTCCTCACCAAGAGGCATCTGTATCGGCAGCGGCACTGAATTAAACCTTTCGCCCATGGTCTTTATGGTACCAAAATAATCGGCACCGACTCTATCCATCTTATTGATAAAAGCTATTTTGGGGACGCCATATTTATCGGCCTGGTGCCAGACTGTTTCTGATTGCGGTTCAACGCCGCCAACGGCGCAAAACACAACTAATGTTCCATCCAGAACTCTCAGGCACCGTTCAACCTCCATGGTAAAATCCACATGTCCGGGTGTATCAATTATCTGGATTTCATGATTCTCCCAGGTGCAGGCTGTAACAGCTGAAGTAATCGTTATTCCTCTCTCCTGCTCTTGCGGCATCCAGTCCATTGCAGCTTCGCCATCATGAACCTCTCCCATCTTGTATAATATTCCTGTATAGAAGAGTATTCTTTCGGTGACGGTGGTCTTACCGGCATCTATATGGGCTACGACACCGATATTTCTTGTTCTTGAAAGTTTCTTTTTTGAGGCCATGGACTAACCTGAGAGGGAATCTCTCTATCCCTGCGTTATCCTTCTTTTGCACCCGGCGCCAACATGTCTTTATTCATGGTAAAGGGCTGCCTCGTATCAACATGTCCTTTGATAGATTCCACTTCCTTCCCGTCTATCAATAGCTTCACCCTTTTAATGCTATTGATATTGCGCATCAGGGTATTGGTCAGCGAATATATTGTCGCCATTTCGCTGGTACTGCCACCGGGATGTTGTTTGATAAGATTCTTGTCAAAGCTGACGTAAGCAGTTTGCTTATCATCTATTCTTATATTGTCCAGCGCTACCCCTTCCGGGAAGGTCCTTACAAGCTTGGTCTTAGAACCTTCGAGCAAAGCCTTTACCAATTCCCTGGCCCTGGCCTGGTCATTCTCTTCCTTGGGAATATACCTCTTTTCCGGAACTAAAAATCGTTCATTCGCATCGGAAAAATACAATACTACCTCTTGTTTTTCCTTCTTTGCGACGTTGTCCTTGGTTGGCGGGAACACATATTCGAAAATGATTACAAAGAAAAGTATGAGACACGCTACAATGGTAGTAATAATCAAAAAAAGAAAAGACTTCTTCATGCGTTTCTTTTTTTTCTTTACCTTTATCTCATCCGTTCTTCTCTTTCTCTTTGTGGCCATAGTCAATTGTTCTCCTCAATTACTAAAAGCTGCGATAATGTAGGGTATTTTTGCACTACTGTCAAGCAGAGAACAGAATCCAGTCATCGATGGCAAGGCCAAGAGAGGCATGAGAAATGTAAATTCTGCTTCACGAGAATCTATTATTAAGCCCAAGCAAGCTGCGGGGACTGCTCGCTTACGAATTCAATTATATCGTGGAAAAATTAGATTGTCCGGGTTTGCTCTGGGGCGGTGTTTCAAGGAGCAATTGACAGAAGACCTTCATTTCTATTTATTATCGCTGCTGCAACCATTCACCCACCAGTCACTTTTATCTTTGAACCACCACTCGGAGGAATCTGTTCCAATGATGCTAAGAGCCAGCTTTCTTGCAGTTTCAGTATGAAGTCGCCTTCTCGCAAATTCAATCCAGTCGTCAGTGTATTTATTGCCCAGATCGCCATATTCCTTCAACTGGATAATAAGAGCAAGCTGGTCGGCGTCGTGGGCAATGAGCGCCTCTCTTGTCTTCTTCTCGTTAAATTCGTCAATGACGGATTTAATTTCATCGCCGAAGAACACAGTTTGCGTCAACTCTCTTACGGCCTTTTCTTCGTCCACCGTGACATATTTCTTATACATGTAATTCATATCGCCGGTTCTGGCTTCGGGAAGGTCATGGACAAGACAAATCTTTAGCACCTTCAATTCGTCCAGACCAGGTTCAAGCTTACTTAGGGCATAGCCGATAAATATCGTTCGCAGAATATGCTCAGCCACCGATTCGCAGCCGGAGCCCAAGAACCTAAAACCTGTTCTGGGGGTTTTTTTTAACATGCCTACTTCAAATAAGAAATTCGCTATGCTGTCCATATTATTCCTTTTTCATCGTTCTAATTCTATTGTCCATCATATCCGAGACTCTCTTTATCTGCGACTGGAGTGAAGCAATACCGTCCGGTTTCATGGACAGCAATCTATCAATCTGAGATTTCCAGTATTCCAATACCGAGATTTCGTTTTCCTTCAATTTTTTATCAAACCTCACCTGGAACTCTTTGACAAAAGCCGGATTATTTTCCATATCAGCCATTGGCTATCCCCATTTGACAAATGTCGTCATCTCTATCAATGTCGTTTATTATATCATTAATGTTTGTTCTTGCAACCATTGATGTTAGAACTGTTAGAACTATTGATATTCAAAAAAGGGCAATCCGAAAATCCTTGAAGTTCATAATTCTCGTATTGAATGAACCTAACGATATTGAGATTTTACTTTGCACAACGGTGTAATTATGCTAATAACACGCATAATTATTAGGTTTGTGGAAGCTGCTTTTAACATTGCTAAAGTGGTGTGATATTTTAACGAGGTACAGTTATGGGCAATCTGTGTCTGAGATCAATCTATCTCATTCTTCTTTCCTTGGCCTTTCTCACCGTCACATCTCACGACTCTATTGCCGAGGAGGATACGGCCCATCTTTCCTTTCAAAAGACAGCAACACTGAGTGCAAAGACACGCCCGTACGTAGTTAAGGAAGGGGAATGGCTGTTACAGATCATTAGAGCCCAAGCGGGAATAACGACACACCGACTCACAGTAATAAAACAACTAAACCCTCAAATAGAAGATCTAAATAAAATTAAACCCGGCCAGGTCGTTATACTCCCCGAAATGGAACGACGCCCTGTTCCAGAGGGGGAAGAGAGCTCCCAGACAATGAATTATACGATAAGAAAAGGCGATTCCATAAGCCGGATCGCCATGCGTGAGCTAAATGTAAAGTTGCCCGAACTTAGAAAAACTGTAGATGATATTAAGCAGCTGAACCCGGATATCAGAAACTACAACATGATATATCCCGGGCAGACTTTGCAGCTGCCGCGCAGAAGCATAGTCATTACTAAACAGGAAGTCAAAGCTCAGCAAGCCGAATCATCCCCTAAAGTTGTTAAAGATGAAGCCAAGGACAAACCCATCATACTGCCACGAGCGCATCTTGATATTATAAAAGTCGTCATCAATAGAATGAATGGAGCGCTCATAACGCTTGGCAAATACTATATTCCCATTCCGGAGTTAGGGCAGGTGACGATTGACTGTTCCACAATACCTATTGTTGAGCTGGATGATGGAAGTTCGATTTTTTTGGATTTCTCCAATAGGATACCGGACACCTTGAAAAATATGATCCAGTCCAACTGGAAAAACTATCATTCCGTTGAGATAGGCAGTAGTGACGATGCTGCTGCAATCCTCCAAAAGATTGTCAACGCCTCGAACACGTATTCAATGACGAGAAGGACAACACCTTACACCATAGGCGCCCTCCCGCCGCTTCAGCTCTCACTCGACTGGATAATCACGAAAAGAATGAAAGAGAGCAAACCTTACCTGCAAGGACTGTCATTTGTTTCAGATAATTCCCGACTGTTGCCCAAGCCAATGACCCAATATGCCGAGAGAAACGGCATGGTTATGACAGAAATATTAGATGGACAGGGTGTGGCGAGCGCACCGGATGAAAAATATACTTTGCCGCAAATGTCAAATATGAACGTCAGCGCTAACATGGAACTGGTCAATTCCCTGCTTTATGAACTTGGATATCAGACAATCAGAGATTCTGAAGTCGGGGTACTTGACGCCGCCGCAAGCGGCTTTGACTTCTCCATAAAGGCTGATTTGCTCGCAAAAAAGGGGGATAAGCAAATAATAATCGTCTCTAAGAAAATCCCACAGCAGTTCGTTGACAGTTTGAAAACGCGAGGCACCGAGACCGTTTCTATCGATGCCGGAGAAACGAAAAAATCTGTTATCGAGAAAATTCTCAAGGCTGCGAATATTCCCTTCTCATTTGCCAGCTTCTCCTTCTCAGTCCCTGAAAAGACCGATAAGCCGGCAGGCACGATCAGCTTTCCTGCCTTTAAAATAACGCGAGATAAAGGAGACTTTTATCTCATCGATTTCGATATAGACCGTGATATATATGGACTGCTCAACAATAAGTGGGAGGTGAATATCGTCAGATATTGAAAGTAAAAGGTATAGGTCTATTCTCAGGGGGACTGGACAGCATCCTTGCAGCAAAGATCATCATGGCACAGGGTGTTGAGGTTACGGGGGTTACGTGCACGACCCCCTTTTTTAGTTCTGAAAAGGCTAAAGCTGCCGCGCAAAAAATCGGGCTTTACCTTATAGAAGCGGACATTACGAAAGAACACCTTGATGTGTTAAAGTCCCCCAAATATGGATACGGAAAGAATATGAATCCATGCATCGACTGTCACACCCTTATGCTCAAAATTGCTGGCAGGATCATGGAAGACAGGAAGGCTGATTTTATTTTTACGGGTGAGGTTCTGGGCCAGCGTCCCATGTCCCAGAACAGACAGTCTCTTTATATCGTTGCGAAAAATTCAGGCTATCAGGAGTATATTATGAGGCCTTTGAGTGCCTTGCTTCTCCCTGAAACAAGACCGGAAATGGAAGGCAAGGTGGACCGTCAAAAGCTCCTCGCCATCAAAGGGAAAGGGAGGAAGGATCAGATTGAGATGGCAAGATACTATGGCATTGACCATTACTCCGCTCCTGCAGGGGGATGCCTGCTCACGGACCCCATGTTCTCCAAGAGACTAAGGGATCTCTTTCGGCATAGCATGGACTTCCACATACGAGACATAGAACTTCTCAAATATGGCAGACACTTTCGAATAAATGAGTTTTCCAAAGCCATCGTGGGTCGGAACAGCATCGAGAACGAGGCGCTCCAAAGATTATCTCACGAGGAAGACGCCGTTATCCATGTCGTACAATTTCCCGGACCGACCACCATCGTTCCGCACGGAGGCGACGAAACGACGATTCACTCCGCTGCGTCCCTGTGCGCCTTATACAGCGATGCTCCAAAAAATGAGGAAGTCACGGCCCTGTGCCGGAGAAGAAATTATGTGGAGCAAATTAGGGTGAAAGCCGCGCTTAGGGAGGATATAGAAGGCTGGTTAATAAAATGAAACTCACGGCAGATGCTCTGGCCTCAGCAAATCATGGATTGTCTTTACGGGATTGAACGTCTCGATAGGCACTTCAACAAAGATGGTGATCCAGGACGCCATTGACCCATTCCACAGACCGGGAAGCTCGAGCGCTTTTAGTTCCCTGCCCTTTTCGGATTTTTGTGAAATATAATAGGCCTCGCGATTTACGAAATCATGGAGATCAAATTCGTAAGACCGGTAGTTGCGAACCCCGCAGACAAGATCAACAGGATTAAAATGGGTTGCCCGTGACCAGATTGCCTTCTGTTCTGTTGATCCTGAATCTATCTGTGACTCTTCAATAATCTGAAGAGATTGCGTTTGATCTTCCTCGTTTACCCAGAATGGACCTCCGCCCGGCTCTCCCTGATTTTTTACCATACCGCATACCCGAATGGGTCGGTTGAGTCTCTTGAGAATAAAAGAGCATTTCTCGGCAAGGGGTAAATCTTCAAACCATTGCGGTATAACAAGATGAAGTCTTTTTTCACAGAATAACTTCAGTTCCCGCAGAGTTTTTTCGTCCAGTAGAGCTTTGTTTAAGCGCCTCAGGTATCCGAATATCTCGTTCTGAAGAGAGATGAGATAGCCGCCGAGAACCTTCTTGTAAAATACGGTGACCGGCTTCAACCTGTCCGGTACTATATTGTCAATATTCTTTAGATAGACTATATCTCCGCCGGTGTCGTTCACATTACCCAGAAGAGCGCCATGACCGCCTGGCCTGAAAACAAGCTCCCCCTGTTGATCCCGAAACGGTCGGTTATCTAAATCCACTGCTATTGTATTAGTAGATGATTTCTGCGTTGAGAGTGCAATATCAAAAGCTACACCATAGTTCCTTTCATAATCCTTTATGATCATGGACAGGTAATCCGCCACGTCGTTATTATGCTCCTCTGAGAGGGTGAAATGGACTCTGCATGTATGGAGGGCATCTTTCGTATAGAGAGCTGCCTCCACCAGGTGCTCTTCAAGGGCACTACGGCTGCCCTCCGAATAAGCATGAAATTTCAAGAGCGCCTTAGGGAGATTGCCGTAATTCAAGCCTTTAGATGTCAAGATATAGGCCAGGATATCGCCATGTCTTTGCTCTTCCAACATCTTTTCAAGATCTTCACCATCACGTAATATAACGTCACGCAAATCACTAAGAAACGCGCACCTTTTTAGTTCTTTGGCAAATTCTTCTCTCTCTTTCGCATCCAAACTTTCTTTTCCCAGATATATATACCAATCCCTGAACATGCGACTGGCAGCCCCGGAAGCGGGTACAAATTTCAGCACCCTTCTGCCCGTTCGTAGCTCTTCTTCATACAATGCCGCCATTTTCGCGAGATCTTCTTCCGGGAGGGTCACGATACCGTCATTAACAGTACACGGCCTGTTGAGGCTGACAGGACAAACACCTCTCTTGAAGAGGTCGATCTGTGCCAGTACCTGTTCGCAGGTGAGCCCTTCTTTCTCAATTCGTCTTACGTCCGCTTCTGTAAAAATCATGTTAGTTTGTAATGCGCATTTCCTTGCAGTAGGTTAGCATGAACTGGAATTTTTCAATTTCTTCCGCCAAACAAAAAAGGTGCCCCTTCCCTTCTGCCATCCAGCGCAAGAGCACCCCCCGTTAAATTCTGAAAATAGCCACTGCTTAATGCATCCCCATTGCTACTTCTTCTTAATCTTTTTTGCCGAGCTTTTGCGGAGCCGGCTCCTTTCCCTCAATAACCGGGAAATGTCTTTCTGTCTTCGCGTGGGTCTTTCTCTTGACATGGTAATCTGCTTTAGTTATTCCTTTATGTAAAACTGCACTTTTATCCCGCCTGCTTCTACGACGTCACCATCTTTTAGATCGTATTTGTGATCAACTTTCTGGCCGTTTACTTTCAGCGTTTTTCCACCCGTAGGTGTGATAAAATACCCGTCCTTCCTTCTATTGACGAGGGCGGCCACTTTGGGGGCGAAAAAGCCTTTAAGATGAATACCGGCTCCGTCTTCCTTGCCAATAGTAGTAACTCTCTCTTTTAGAAGATAATCCCTCTTTTCCGTCGATCCTTCGATAACTATGAAACCACCCAGTATCTCAGGCTTCTCCTTGTCCTGAGAGGCCAGTATTTTCTTCTGATCTTCCGCGCCAATTACAACCGTTTCATCCATCGAACGTCCCCGCAGAGCAAAACCCTTGGTGTCCGTTTCTCTTGCTTTTTCCAAGATGACATCAAGAGTATGAACGCCGATTAAGACCGTATCTCCGTTATGTAATTCACCTTTAAAAATTTTCTGGCCGTTGATATAAGTGCCGTTCAGGCTATTCGCATCCTCGATGAATAGAGATTGTCCCTCCTTCTTGATCCGCGCGTGATAACCAGATACGGCCTGATTATCTATGACAATATCATTATCCGCTTTTCTCCCAATTGTTATGACGTCCTGATCAAGCGGTATCTCTCTTATTGCGGCTTCTTTGAATTTGAGCAGAACCTTAGCCATATATCACCTCCTGAACCATTCCTTAAAATTTAATAGAAAAGAAATCCAGCTTTTATTCCTGATATATCCCACAATAACCGTTATGTTATCCTTGCCGCCTTGTTTATTCGCCAGTTCTACCAGCCTGTCACATACTGCCGCTGGATCTTTCGTTGACACCGCAAGAGTAAGTATATCGTCATCGGAAACCATTGAGTTGAGACCGTCCGTACATAGTACCAGAATGTCACCGGCTGATAAAGTCAACTCACTAACATCAACTTCAACATCGGAAGTCACACCGAGCGCCCTTGTCAACAAATTTCTTATCTCAGATTTCTGGGCCTCTTCCCTCGTTAATAGCTCACGTTTCACCTGTTCATAGACTACCGAATGGTCGTCGGTCAGTTGTTCAATATCACCAGCTTTGACCAGATAAACCCTGCTGTCACCGGCATGGGCGATGCTCAATCTTTTCCCGTTGATTGCAACTGCTGCCACCGTTGTACCCATACCCTGCCAGTCCGCATTGCTCTTTGCAGCCTCATATATCGCCTTGTTGGCAAGACGCACTGAGGAGCCAATCGCCTTTGCCATTTCGGAATATTCTTCGTCGAATTTCCCGATCAGTGCCGCCCGACCCTCTTTAAACGCCTTAAAATAATCCCTTATTACATCGACAGCCAGCTTACTCGCAATTTCTCCGGATGCATGTCCTCCCATGCCATCGGCAACCACAAGAAGACCCGCCTTGTCATCAATGTAAAAACTATCCTCGTTGTTGGTTCTGACAAGTCCTATATCTGTTCTACCGCGAGCAATAATTTCCACTGTTATCTCCTAAAGGACTGTTCATTGAGCAAGGGCACTGGCGAGTTCCCTTCCCTGCTGGTATCGCCCCTCTTTGTCTTTAGAGAGCAATATCTCAATAATGGAAATAAAATTATCGGGTATATTCGGCGCCAGATCCTTAAGCGGCGTGTGTGTCGAGTTCGTTATATTAAACATGAGGGTAGTGATATTGTCCCCCTGAAACGGCTTTTCACCAGTGAGCAGTTCATAGAATACTACACCCAGTGAAAAAAGATCCGATCTACCATCTACATGGTGACCTACAATCTGTTCCGGCGACATATAGCTCGGTGTTCCAATAACTGCGCCCGTCTTGGTATTTGAAGAGGTCATAACCCTGGAAATTCCGAAATCAGTAACTTTAACCTCCCCGTTTTTCAAAATCATGACGTTTGCAGGTTTGATATCCCTGTGGACGACACCGCTCTCATGGGCATAATCAAGGGCCTGAGCAACTGATGAGATAATCTTCGTTACTTCGTTAAGAGGCAACAAGTTCTCCTTCTGGCAATATTTGGTCAGGTCGTTCCCGTCAAGAAGTTCCATAGCCATGTATGCAAGTTCGTAATCCTCGCCGACGTCATAAATAGTAACAATATTAGGATGAGAAAGTTTGCCCGCAGCCTCAGCTTCCCTGAAGAACCTCTTCTTCACTTCCGCAAGCTGCTCCTCATCGACCCCTTCATATCGCAGTGTCTTGATTGCCACTTCCCTGTTGATCTTCGGGTCTTGTCCCAGGTATACAATTCCCATAGCTCCGCGGCCCAGTTCCTTTTTAATCTCGTAGCGCCCGAGAGTAGGCTTGGTCTCCGCGCCGTCCATAAGTAACGTTGTATCTTTTTTAGCGCCTCCAAGGCCGAATATCATTGTATCCCCTGCAACCTTAAGCTTCTTCGTCCGCTCCTCAATGTCCTTAAATTTTCCCGCCTGCGCAATATGTTCGTAGACGGCTACGGCTTTGTTAAACATCCGCTTTCTCTCAAAATCAAGGCCCAAGTTATACAGCAACTCCTTAACCGATTTATCCTCAACAGGACATTTACAGAACTTTTCGAAGGCCAAATCGAGCATGCCCTGTCCCTGGAATGAAAGTCCCAGCATCTTATTGGTTTCGTAACTGTCTGCCTCGATGCGCTCCTTTGCCTCTTCCGTAAAAAAGTATCCCTTAGTAACCACCAACGTATAGCCGATCAGGAGAAGGAGGGACGGATGAACAAGTTTGACCCAGTATCTATAATTTATCAGAAGATACATCCCCGCGCCGATCCATATTAACAGGATGATCAACGATGCAATGGCACTGATCCTGATCTTCAGCCTGGGTATAATCAATGCCAGAAACAAACCGAAGAAAACGGTAACCCCTATTTCCAAAGGGAATGCCCAAGTCGGGCGCATGATATAATCACCTGAGAGGATATTGTCGGCGACATTGGCAATGATGCCCCAGGATGGAACATTAGGTCCAATAGGCGTAACCTGCAAAGCGCCAAGTCCGATTGCGCTCTGGGCAATGATAACAATTTTATCCTTGAATGCCTCCGGAGGCGCCTTGTTACTGACCACATCATAGAAAGAGAAATAAGGAAAGCTCTTACTGAAACCTACGAGCATCTCACCTTTGTCAGAGGTGGCGATGTTGTTGTTTCCAAAATTCACTCCACCAGCGATACTCACATCTCTTATATCGTAGTTCAAATATTTCAAGGATAGTTGAAGTCCGAGCGACGGGTATGCCCGTCCTTCGTAATATACAACGAGAGGTTCACTTCTCACCGTTCCATCAGCATCGGGAACAACGTTAATGTGCCCAAGAGCTAACGCTTTCATCGCAAAATCGGGAATTGGCGGGACAATCTGCCTTGCCGCTATACTTCCCTCCTGTGTCGCTACCGGTACAGAATTCTGTTTCAAATAGTCCGGAATTTCAGGCCCTTTGCTGTCGATTGAACTGCCCAGGATGAAAACCATGGGCAATACAACTTTTTTACTCTCTCCGATGGCTGCCCCAAGTATTGCATCATTGTCCAGTTTCTTCTCTGTTTCTTTCAGCGAGGTGTAGATGCCGTTAACCTGCACATTTTTCAGCACGCCAGCATTACTCTCTATATTCTTGAGAATATCGCGTACCTCAGTTAGCCCCTGGTTCATATCGCTTTCAGAATATATGATATTTACCCCTATTACTTTTGTTTCACACCTGTTGAGGAATTCTATCATGCGTGCTATATGACCACGCGGCCACGGCCATCTGCCAATATTGGCGATACTCTCATCATCTATTGCTACAATCACAATGGGGGAATTAGAGGCCTTCTCCTTCAAATTGGAAACTGTGTCATAAACCTTGTATTCTAAATATTTCGTCGGCATCCATTCAAAATAGAAGGCAGCGATCGTCAAGACTGTCAGAATTGCCCCGATCATAATATCTGAAATGACTGATCCAATTAACTTGTTCATTTTTTCCCTCATTTTTGTCGTATAAAGGCAGGAGAAGATACGCCTCGGCACTCACCCATTCTTGATGGTTTGCCATCAATACCCTCAAAAAATTAAATGCAGTATATCATATTTTTTATAAGAGTATCGGGCAAATTCCAGAAAATATTTCCACAGGTGAAAAATTTCTCATGCCTGACTTTGAGACTGGCTCAAGCTTCGCGACGAAAACGGCGCAAATATCTCCGCACCACTTTCTGGAATGAATCAAGATAGACATATATGACGGGAGAAATATAGAGGGTCACAATCTGCGAGAATATGAGACCTCCGACGACGGCCATTCCCAGTGGTCGCCGCGATTCGGCGCCTGCGCCCAAGCCGAGGGCAATGGGTAATGTTGCCATGAGAGCAGACATGGTTGTCATCATGATCGGACGGAACCGAATGAGCGCGCCCTGGAATATCGCTTCCTCTGGTGTCTTACCTTCCTTCCTTTCCGCATCCAAAGCAAAGTCAATCATCATGATCGCATTCTTCTTGACAATCCCTATCAGCATGATGACTCCAACCAGGGCGTACAGATTAAGATCAATGTGGAAGATCAGCAGCGTCAGAAGCGCCCCGAGTCCCGCGGAGGGCAGTCCCGAAAGTATTGTGATCGGATGGATGTAGCTCTCGTAAAGAATGCCGAGCACGATGTAAATTACCAGAATGGCAACGAGGATCAGTATCCCAAGGCCCGCCATGGATGACTTGAAGGCCTGGGCTGTGCCCTGCAAACTGCCGGTTATTGTCGCTGGCAGAACTTCCCTTGACGTCTTCTCCACCCCCTCCACGGCATCGCCCAGCGACTTCCCGAGTGCCAGATTAAAGGAGACGGTCACAGCGGGCAACTGGCCGAGGTGATTAACGGTAAGGGGACCTACGGTTCGATCCAAAACCGCCACTGTGCTGAGAGGAACGAGGTTGCCCGAAGAGGATCGGATGTAAAGAAGGGAAAGCGCAGCGGGATCCATCTGGTACTCCGGCTCAAGTTCGATAATGACCCAGTACTGGTTTGTCGGTGCATAGATCGTCGAGATCTGACGGGATGAGTATGCGCTTGAGAGGGCATCCTCAATCTGACCTGCGCTGATGCCAAGGGCTGAAGCCTTATCCCTGTCGATCCTGACATAGATCTGGGGGCTCTTTATCTGCAGGTCACTCGTCACATCCAGAAAGCCCGGCAGTGCCCTCAGTTTTGCCTCCAAGACGGGGGCGTATTTGTAAAGCTCGCTGATGTCCGCGCTCTGGAGGGTATACTGGTATTGGCTCTTAGTCAGAAGGCCGCCGACATTTATGGGCGGAGGGTTTTGCATGAAGACCCTTATCCCCGGAACTGTAGCAAGCTTAGGTCTGAGTTCCTGGATCACCTCATCCGCGCTGAGTGAGCGTTCCTTCCGCGGTTTCAGGCGGATAAACATACGGCCTATGTTGGATGATACCGTGCTGCCCGCAGCGCCTACGCTCGACATGAAGTCACTGACGTTCGGGTCTTGCTGCACAATCTCGGCAAGCTTCTTTTGGTGTACCATCAGCGATTCAAAGGATATGTCCTCCGCTGCTTCCGTAAAACAGACTATTCGAGCCGTATCTTCGCTGGGAAGAAATCCCTTGGGCATATATAAATAGAGTACTATAACAGCCGCTAAGAACAAAATAGAAAAGATGAGAGTCGTAAGCCTGTAACGCAAGGCCCACTTAAGACTTATTTCATACGCACCGCGCATACCCTCGAAGAACCTTTCAAAAATCTGGTAGAGACGGCCGTGTCTCACCTCGGCAGGAGGACGGAGAAAACGGCTGCACAGCATAGGCGTCAACGTGAGTGATACAAATCCGGAGATGAGAACTGCAACGGCAATAGTAACTGCGAACTCATGAAGCAATCTTCCGACGATACCCCCCATGAAGAGAACGGGAATGAACACGGCAACGAGAGAGAGGGTCATGGAAAGTATGGTAAAGCTTATCTCGCTCGATCCCTTGAGGGCAGCTTCCATTATCCCTTCGCCTTGCTCCATGTGTCGGACGATATTCTCCAGCATGACGATGGCGTCGTCGACCACAAACCCAACGCATAGTGTGAGGGCCATCAGCGACAGGTTATCGAGGCTATAACCGCAAAGGTACATTACCGCAAAGGTTCCCACGATTGACATGGGCAAGGCAAGGCTCGGGATGATCGTGGCGGAAAGATTGCGGAGAAAGACAAAGATCACGAGAATGACAAGACCCAGGGCCAGGAATAAGGTAAACTGAACATCGTGAACCGAGTCTTTTATAGGCACGGATCGGTCATAGAGGATATCGAGATTCACGGACGCCGGAAGGTCTGCACGAAAGCTTGGAAGAATGTCTTTGATAGACTGTACGACCTCGATTGTATTGGTACCCGGCTGCCGGAGTATGGCAAGAACAATGGCCCGGGTGCCATTGAACCAAGCGGCAACCTTGTCGTTCTGAACGCTGTCGATGACATGACCAATTTCCCCGAGCCTGACCGGCGACCCGCCGCGATAGGCCACAATGAGAGGCCGGTAAGCCGCCGCATCATTCAGCTGTCCGGTGGCCTGCACGATGAAGGCCTGGTGGGTTCCCCAGAGTGTACCTGTGGGAAGATTGACATTCCCTGAGGCTATTGCACTTGCCACCTCATCAATACCGATCCCTTTCGAAGCCAAGGCCTTCGGATCAAGGCGGGCGCGGACAGCATACTTCTGGGACCCATACACCATCACCTCGGCAACACCGCTGATCATGGAAATACGTTGCGCGAGGAGATTTTCCGCATATTCATCAACCGTCGAGAGGGGCAAAGTCGCCGTGCTCATGGCAAGATAAAGTACCGGCTGATCAGCCGGGTTTACTTTCCGAAAGGTCGGCGGAGTTGGCATGTTTTGAGGGAGCTGGCTCGCAGCCGTAGATATGGCAGTTTGAACGTCCTGCGCCGCTGCATCAATGCTCCTGCTCAAATTGAATTGCAGGGTAATCTTGCTGATGCCGAGACCGTTCGTTGATGTCATGGAGTCCAAACCGGCAATCGTGGAGAACTGTTTTTCAAGTGGTGTCGCGACTGCGGAGGCCATAGTCTCTGGGCTCGCCCCCGGGAGGCTGACAGAAACAAGGATCGTAGGAAAGTCCACATTGGGAAGATCGCTGACAGGAAGGGAACGGTAGGCAACTGCACCAAAGAGGAGTATCGCCGTCATGACGAGCGTTGTCATAATCGGACGGCGTATAAAGATCTCTGAAAGATTCATGTGGGCCCTTCCGTGTATTTAAATCAAGGCGCTTCTTTAATCGTCACTTGGGCCCCCGGTATGATCTGCAACTGACCATCCGTAACCACGCGCTCTCCCGCCTGTATCCCTTTCACTATGGCAGTTTCTCCGCCGATGGCGGCTCCTATAGTAACGGGTCTCATATCCGCTGTGAGATCCGGCTTGACGACAAAGACGTATTGACCTGATTGACCTGTCTGAATGGCTTGTGAAGGAACGATTATTGCGTTGGGCTCCTTTCTCAGCGTCAGAACTACAGTAACAAACTGACCGGGCCAAAGGCGTTTATCGCTGTTGGCAAAAGTTCCCTTGAGGACGATAGTCCCCGTTACTTTATTTACCGCATTGTCTATGAACGTAAGCAACCCTTGCTCGGGACGTTCATCTTTGGAGATAAAGGCTTCCACTTTGAGTTTTTCGTTCGTCTGGTACTTCTTCACTGCGGGCAAATCATTTTCGTTAATCGTGAAAGTGACATAGATAGGCTGGATCTGGTTTATGACAACTACTTCCACGTCATTGGCCTTGACGATGTTTCCCTGATGCAGTTTCAGTGATCCCGTCCGCCCGCCAATAGGGGAATAAACAGAGCAGTACTGGACCTGGACGCGATTATTCTCAATAACGGCCCTGTCTGCCTTCAAAGTAGCTTCCAGGGCAGCCGCATTTGTCCGGACCTGGTCATACTGTTGTCTCGTGACAAATTGATCCTCCAAAAGGGCCGTATACCGCTCCAACTCCGCCTGCGCGTTTTTCGCCTGCGCCGCATCCCTTGCCAGATTAGCCTCTGCCTGCTTTACTGCCTCCACATACGGACGGCAGTCGAGTTCAAAGAGAAGATACCCCTTTCCAACGTCCTGGCCTTCCTTGAAATTGACCTTTGTCATCTGTCCGGTAATTTGTGTTTTCACCGATATGGTCTGATAAGCTTCGACATTCCCGATTGTATTAATCTGCACGGGAATTGTCTTCTCCACTGCTGAAGCTACTACAACCGGCACGGGAGGGGGAGCGGGTTTTTCTTTTTTCGACGAGCAGCCATAAATTAAGATCGCAACGACAAATGACAGAATTAACCACCTTCCCAAGTTGACAACGAAATTCTTTGAAGAATCATCAGTCATATTGTTTTTACCTATCTTGCCTCATATATTATTCACCGCTTACCCCATGTAATACAAGAATTTGCTTTACGGCAGAGGCCCCGCGGTAGTACTTTCTCGATTTCCATTGCCGGATAAAGACACCAAACGAATTTGCAGTTCTTACGACTTGTCACCCATGACTGCTTTCAGAAGTGTCCCCGTTGCTTTTTTCATCTTCAAAATGGCAACCTGATAATTATAAACTGCCTCTGCCAGATTCCTTTCTGCTGTGACGAGCAATGTATTCGCATCCATTACATCAAGGCTTTGAGCCAATCCAAACTCGAACTGCTTGGAGACGGCATTGAAATTGTCCCTGGCATAGACAACCTGATCTTCCAAGTGTTTGATGGTCCCCTTTTGTGTCACAAGATCGAGATATGCACTCTGGACCTCAATTCCCACAGACTTCTTAAAATCATCGTAGACAAGCGCGGACTGCCGCTCCTTTGCCCGAGCCTCCCTGACTTCAGCCCTTCTCAGTCCTCCCTCAAAGAAAGGGAAGTTCAATGACAGGAGCCCATAAGCGCTGTCTCTCACCAGCGTCTGTGTTTCCGGCGACTGGTCGGCAGATGTATAGACCCCTGATGCGGACAGTGTCGGCCAGAAGGCACCCTTTGCATACTTGACCTGTTCTTCCGTTATCTTCTTTTGTATTTCAAGGCTCTTGAGATCTGCCCTCCCGGAGAGTGCCATCTCCTGGAAAGAAGATTCAGGAGTAATTTTCATGTCCTCTGGGGGCGCTTCTTTCAGTTGAAAATCTCCCTCGATGCCGACAGTACGTGCAAGAACGGCCTTTGCAAGTTCCAGAGCATTTATTGCCTTAATAGCATCAGATTGAGCGCCGGAAAGTTCCCCCTGAGCACGAAGCAGCACTGTTTTTGTCACTTCTCCAACCTTCAAACGCTTTTCCGCGGCATTTCTATATTTAATAAGCCTCTCCAGATTCGACTGAGCGATATCGAGGGCCTTCTTAGCCTTCATTACATCATAATAGGCAACGGCGATGTTCAATAGATAACTTTCCCTCATGGCATAAAGGTCATGCTGGCTTTTTACAATGTTCTCCTTTGATATGCCAAGTGCCGTAAGTTCTCTTCCGCTCAACGACACAGACTCATCAGCCCGGACACCCCAGGAGGTTGCCCTGTCTGGCTGAAGAAGCGTGCCTGTGTTATTGTATTTCTCAGCGCTATATTTTGTGTAATTGCCGACCGCTGATAATTTGGGCAGCAACAATGACAGGGCCTTATCTCTGCCTGTCTTAGCTATATTCAGGTCTTCTTCCGACAGCTTAATCCTCTCAGCGCGTTCAAGGGCGATACGATATAGCTCATCAAGGGAATATTCTTTGGCCTGTACGCAGGCGGGCATGGCCGCCGCTGTCACGACCATGAAAATACAAACAATTAAGGAAAGCCGCCAATCGTTCATTCCGTCAACTCCAGACCCACCCCTTTGAGAAATATGTCCGAGACGCAACCAACCTTATCACTCAAAGGTGTATCCTGATTTGTGAGCATCCAGTAATAAAAGAATGACCTGATGATGCCCAAAAGTGTGTAAGCCATCATGCGTGGATCCCCGCTCTTCAACGTTCTTATTTCCATCCCGAAGCGCATGATGCTTTCCACAAAACCGATGTGGTTAAAGTAGTCCGCTATTATTTTATCCCTCAAAATCGTCCCCTTATCTGAGAGAGTCAAACCTTCGCCGCGTATAAGAAGGTCGCAGAAATCGACGTTGTTTTCTACGAAGCGAAAATGTGATTCTACTAATTTCTCGATCTTGTCGATCATTTTTTCTTGACTGTTCACTGACTCTCTGATTTCGAGATACATCCTGTCCAGTTTCTCGCTCACCATTATATTGTATAGGTTTTCCTTGCCCTCAAAGAACTGATACAGAGTGCCTGTGGCAAAACCGGATGTGCTGGCAATCTCTGCCATGGTGGCATTATGGAACCCTTTTGCAGCAAATATCTTTTCTGCCTGGCTAAGAATCTCAGTTCTCCGGTGCTGAAATTCCATCTCTTTTCTTTTTGATTTTTCCATTTTCGGGCGGGTGTTCAAATTATAGAATGATTATTCATATTATGAATTGGCACTCACAATTATATTAATTGCACGTCTTGTCAAGAAAAATCATCTGTGTGTTGCAGGAGAAAATTGTAAAGGGGTTGTATTTTTACGTTAAAAGAAATATGTTAGAAGAAAATGCTAATCACACGGGGTAAGGACAATTCTGAGAATATCGGGTTTTCATAAAACAGAGTTCGGGGAAATATGAAAAAGGCGTATTTACCCATTTTAGCAATTACGATTCTGGCATTCTTCTTTTTTCCATCCTGTCAAAGGAATGAAAAGATGACGGCAGGTCAGAAAAAGCTTAAGGTAGTAGCAACTCTATTTCCTCTCTATGATTTTGCCAGACAAGTCGGGCGTGAAAAGATAGAAGTAAACTTACTGCTGCCGCCGGGGGTCGAAGCTCATGCCTTTGAACCGAGGCCCGCTGACATAAAACGAATCCAGGATTCGGACATTTTTCTTTTTACCAACAAACTCATGGAGCCCTGGGTTGGCGGCCTGTTAAAGGGCATTGACACCACAGGCTTCAATATTGTCGACACAAGCAAGGGCATCACCTTATTGCAAAGAACTGATAATCATGGCGATGAGGAACGCGCCCATGCAGACGAATCCGGTAACGCTGATCCCCATATCTGGCTTGATCTTTCCAATGCAATGAGAATGGTTGATATGATCGCATCTCAATTTATTGTCAAAGATCCTCGAGACAAAGATTTCTATGCGAAAAACGCCGATGAATACAAGAAAAAGCTTGAGGAGCTCGACAAAAAGTATAAGAATACACTATCGTATTGCAGAAACAGAGTGATCGTCCATGCGGGGCATTTCGCTTTCGGTTATCTCACAAAACGGTATGGCATTACGTATGTATCCGCGTATAAAGGTTTTTCTCCAGATGCTGAGCCAACACCCAGGAGACTTGTTGAAATCACCAAGACTGTAAGAAAATACGGTGTCAATTACATATATTATGAAGAGCTCGCAGCGCCAAGAGTAGCCAACGTCATTGCGAAAGAAACGGGGTGCGGCTTGCTCTTGCTTCATGGCGCCCATAATGTGACCAGGGAAGAAATGGAAAGTGGGGTTACATTTATTTCGCTGATGGAAAAAAATTTAGAAAACCTTAAGGCGGGATTACAATGCCGGTAGATGTGCTTTCTGTTCATGATCTTTACTTTAAGTATAACTCGTCAGATGTCTTAAGCGGCATCTCATTTTCGATTAAGAAAGGCGATTATATAGGCCTTGTCGGACCCAACGGTTCGGGAAAAACAACTCTGATAAAGGCCATACTTGGTTTGTTAAAACCATACAGCGGCCGGATTACACTTTTCGGCGATGACATTGCCGCATTTTCCCGATGGGACAAAGTTGGGTATCTCCCGCAACACATTTCCGCCTTGAATCCTCGTTTCCCCGCTACAGTCAGTGAGGTCGTCGCCATGGGGCTTCTTTCCAAAAAAAAATTCCCCAAGCACATGAACAGATCTGACCATGCAAGAGTCGATAATGTACTTGACCTCCTCGATATGAAGAGGCACAAGAACGCTCCCGTAGGGGAACTTTCGGGAGGCCAGCAACAGAGGGTCCTGGTTGCCAGGGCTATTGTGAATGATCCTGAATTCCTGATTGTCGATGAACCAACAGATGCATTAGACCCGGAAATGAGGGATCGTTTTTTCGAAATCATGCAGAGTCTGAATAAGCAGAAGCAGGTCGCCATTGTGATTGTCACCCACGACACGGGAAACATCGGAAGATACACTTCAAAGCTCCTCTATGTTGATAAGAAGATTATTTTTTACGGTAGTTTCGAAGATTTTTGCAAATCCCGCGAGATCACCCAATTCTTTGGAGAGTTCGCACAACACGTCATCTGCCATAGACATAATCAGAACATCGATTGTTCCTCCGGTGACCATGGAACTGACTGAATTCTTTCGATACGGATTTCTTCAGCGGGCGCTAATTGCCGGTACATTTATAGGGATTCTCTGCTCCACCCTGGGCGTTTTCCTAGTACTGAGAAGATTTTCCCTCATAGGTGACGGCCTTGCCCATGCAACATTCGGCAGTGTGGCACTGGCGCTGCTTCTCAAGATGTCGCCGCTATATGTATCGATACCTATCGTCATGATATGTTCCGTTGGCATTCTCAGGCTGACCGAAAGGGCGAGACTTTACGGAGATGCCGCCATCGGTGTTGTCTCTTCCCTGGGTATTGCAGGAGGAGTCATATTGTCGAGTATGGCCGGCGGCTTTAATATAGATCTGTTCAGCTATCTATTTGGCAGCATCCTGTCAATCAGCGAAACTGAAGTCTTTATTTCCATCGGACTTTCCATATTTGTTATCCTGATGATCATTTTTTATTACAATGAGCTCTTGTCCATAACCTTTGACGAAGACTCGGCGAAAGCCTCCGGCATAAATACGGAATCGATCAATACGATGTTTGTTCTTCTCACCGCAGTGACAGTCGTCTTGTCCATGAAAGTCGTGGGTATCATGCTCATCTCCGCATTACTTATATTCCCGGCGGTAACCGCCCTCCAGATCGCGAGAAGCTTTAAGGCGGTAATGTTGACTGCCTCGTTATCGGCTGTGGTCTCAGTAGTCTCGGGAATTGTCGTCTCCTTTTCCCTTGATCTCCCAACAGGGGCAACGATTGTCCTGATTAATTTCATTTTTTTCCTCACGGGCCTCACTTACAGAAGAATCATCAAAGTGTGAAACGAATGGAGATGTGTGGTGGCTAAAGTAAGAGCCCTTCTACATAACCGAAATTTCATCTTGCTCTCCGCCATAACAGCCGGTCTGCTTTTCGATCATGCCGCGCAATGGACAAGAGTGTTGGTGCTGCCGACCTTAACCCTCATTTTAACTTTAGCCGTGGCAGGGTTTTCGGGCAAAGTTCATGGCTACCGGAGGTCTCCTTTAGTCCCCGCTCTTGTTGGCGTATTCATGAACTATGTAATACTGGGAAATTTTATTGTCGGGTCGAGTGCCTTCCTGATTCACGATGAAAAATTATGGATCGGGTTCATCATCATGGCGGCCGTTCCCCCTGCCGTGGCGGTGGCCCCTTTGGCCAGTTCATGGGGAGGAAACGAAATCTACGCAGTTATGGGCGCCATCGGCGCTTACATTGGCGCCCTTGTCATTATTCCCGTAATAGCCTCTGGCCTTTTGGACATGCATTCCATTGATATAACCAAGCTGTTCGTGATCGCAACTGCATTAATCGCCCTCCCCCTCATTCTTTGCAAGATTATCGCGAGGAAACGGTCTCATGAAAAGATAGAACATATAGAGGGAATTATTATCAAGTGGTGCTACTCCTTAATTCTCTATACGGTTGTGGCATTGAATCGAGAGACAATAATAGGGCAGCCTTCTTCACTCTTTCCCGTCGCTGCAATCGCCCTGACGAGTACATTTTTGTTGGGATTTTTGATCGAATGGATCGGTACGCTGCTTCGCATAAGTAAGGACAAACTGACCAGCCTCTGTCTGCTTGGCACTCTTAAGAACTACGGGCTTGCGGCAGGTTTAGCTTTATCTCTTTTCAGTAAGGAATCAGCCCTGCCGGCAGCGGTATTCATGATAATTATGATGATTTACATCGCGTGGCTGGATTTCAAAATGCGATGGGCCTGACCTATTCATTTAATGTCAGCGAAAGGATATCGCCTCTGCCGCTCAAAATGGCAGAATTCTGACCTTCAACGTGGTTTATATTTCCCAGTACAGGTCAACTTCTCTGCACAGTCGTCGCTTGCGCGGGCATATCCCGATGTGCTATGCTTTATAGAAAAAAGGAGGACACCACTATGGCTATTCAACTACCTGACCTGCCCTACGCGAAAGATGGTCTTGCGCCTTACATCAGCGCAAACACCCTGGAGTTTCATCACGGAAAGCATCACAGGGCATATGTGGATAACACGAACAAACTGATAGCAGGAACGGAGCTGGCCAATGAGTCATTAGAAACTATCGTCAAAAAGACTGTGGGCGATGCGGCCAAGAGCGGCCTCTTCAATAATGCGGCGCAGGTCTGGAACCATTCCTTCTACTGGCAGTGCATGAAGCCGAACGGAGGCGGTAAACCTACCGGAAAAGTCGCCGACAAGATCAATGAGACCTGGGGAAGTTTTGATAAATTCGCAGAAGAATTAAAGAACGCCGGGGTTACCCAGTTCGGCAGCGGCTGGGCATGGCTGGTACAGGACGGCGGCAAACTGAAAGTGACAAAAACCGCCAATGCCGATACACCGATTGCCCATGGCTTAAAACCCGTGCTTACCGTCGATGTCTGGGAACATGCATATTATCTTGATTACCAGAACAGGAGGCCGGACTATCTGGCAACATTTATTGAGAAGCTGATCAACTGGGATTTCGTCAAAGCCAATCTGGGCTGATTCTGCTGAAAGATAGGGAAAAAAGAATTGCCGTGAGTATATCTTCCGATACGCCTCACTATAAAGATCATCGCCAACGCCTGAAGAAGAAATTTTCCGAATCAGGCGTTGATGCATTCCACGACTATGAGGTATTGGAACTCCTCATATCGTATGCCATTTCTCGGAAAGATGTCAAAGCCCTGGCAAAAGAACTCATCACCAGATTCGGCTCTCTCAAAGGCATCATGGATGCGGAGAAAGACAGCCTGGAGAAGGTCAAAGGTATCGGCGCTCATACGGCGATCTTGATAAAGCTTATAAAAGAAACAGGGATCATATATCTCAAAGAGAAGGCAAAGGAGAAACCGCAGATAACCTGTACCAGCGAGCTGCTCGATTACTGTAAGACCTACATGGGCGGTCTCAAGGATGAGCGATTTTGCGTCATATACCTGGACGCGCAAAACAGGATGACAGATATTGAGACCATCCAGGAAGGCATTGTGAACCAGGCTGTCGTCTACCCGAGAAAGGTCCTGGAAAACGCCCTGAAAAAAAAGGCATCTGCCGTCATTCTCGTCCACAATCATCCCTCGGGCCACGTGAAGCCATCGGATGCGGACATACGCTTGACGAAGACCATCCAGGAAACGGCGAAGATACTGGATATCATCGTCCATGATCACATCATCATCGGTGAAAACAGATTTTTCAGCTTTCGTGAAGAAGGTTTGATATAAATCAGAACGGGATGGGCGTGAAGGTCATAACGAAGACCGCTATCGTGAGCCAGCCAACGACTTTCCTTTTTGTATCGAGAGGGATCCAGTCATAAATAACCGGCGGGTGATGTATTCCCATGAAAAACAGGATGCCTGCCCACACAAGCCAGCCGACCCAGCCGGTTGCACCGAGTATAACAAGAATGACGAGCACTGCCTTTGCGACGATACCCTGTTTAGGGCCGATGACTGCATAGGCCACGTGCCCCCCGTCAAGCTGACCCACGGGCAAAAGATTCAAAGAGGTAACCAAGAGTCCAATCCAGCCGGAAAATGCTATGGGATGAAGAATGATATTGGCACTGTCCGGCACGGAGCCGTGAATTATCCAGTTCATTATATAGAAAAGCATGGATGAGCCCAGACTGAAGCCCGTCTCAACTGTCTCATACCTGACCTCTGAAAGAGAAAGGCCGACCAGCAGAACCGGAACCGTTACGCACAATCCCGCCAGAGGGCCTGCGGCACCGACGTCTAAAAGGATCCGGCGATCCATGATAGGTGATTTCATCTTGATGAACGCCCCGAAAGTGCCGACAAGCGAAGGCGCCGGTATGAAATATGGAAGGGTTACATCGATATGGTGTTTCCTGGACATGAAATAGTGGCCGAACTCATGGGCACCAAGGATCAGCAAAAGTGTAAATGAAAACGGTATCCCCTTCCAGAGGAGCGACGGGTTATCGATGGGGTTGATACCCTGCTGCAGTGTACCCGCAACGAGGGTACAAAAAAGAGTTACCAGAAAAAGACCGATATGAAGAACAGGCAATCTTCGCATAATTTCTTTCATATACTTAATTGATCGAGGGCTGATCATCGAAGATATCAATCTTCTTCAACACGCGCCTCCAAGCATGGGCTGTCGCAATGGCCTTATCGGCAACCGCCTTTCAGCCATGGAGGAGGGACAAGAGGAAGGCGAGTTAACGCTCCGGCAAATAAGAGAGAGTGCTAAAAAAAAGGGATCATAGAATGACCCCTTACACTTCAGCCTTGCTATTTGTGAGCTACTAATCTTATGGTTTATCTAAACGGTATGAATAATCTACTTCTTAGCATCGACTCTGGCTTTAAGTTCTTTACCCACCTTGAAGAAGGGCAGTTTCTTCGGCGATACCATTATATTCTTCCCCGTCTTGGGATTCCTGCCGGTATAGGCCGTATAAGTTCTTACCACAAAACTGCCAAAGCCCCTGATCTCAATCCTCCCGCCTTTTTTCAGTTCGTCGGTAAAACCCTTAAAGACCAGATTAACCACATCAATTGCCTTCTTCTCCGTCAGGTTCTCTTTTCCACTTAATGCCTCAATGAGTCCAGACTTGTTCATACCTCCTCCTTCTTACGATTCACGTCACAGCAATTCCTGGTAAATGTGCTGTCTGAATGGCTCATTTCAAAATAACATGATAATTTATCTGTATATTCGGCGATCATTATTTATTTTCATTTTAATGTCAAGACAAATTTTTCGCCGAAATTAGAGTCTTTGAGAGGATCATATATCTATCAGAATGACAATAACTGCTGGACTTCTTTCTTGGTCAGGTGCCTGAATGCTCCTGCTTTCATATTACCCAAACTTATATCTGCAATCGCCGTCCGGATAAGTCTGACGACGGGGTGGCCCAGAGACTCCAGTCCCCTGCGAATCAACCTGTTTCTTCCCTCTGCAATGGTCAGGGTAAGCCAGCTGCTTTTTCTGTTTGTTCGCTGAATTTGCAGATTCGCCGGTTTAAAATTTCCATCGGAGAGCCTTATGCCTTCTGACAGTGTACGAACCTCGCTTTTCGTCAGATTACCTTCAATCTTGACCATGTAAGTCTTGGGAATCTTAAACCGGGGATGCTGCACTCTCTCGGAAAAATCACCGTCATTGGTCAAGAGCAACAGGCCTTCAGAATCATAGTCCAGCCGCCCAACAGGAAAAATCCTTTCCGATATGCCGGAGAGCAAGTCTGTAACGACTGCCCGCCTCTCTGGATCATGTAGTGTCGTCACATAGCCTCTGGGTTTATGGAGCATCAGATAGACTTTAGACACTTCCGGCAATATCAACTTACCGTCAACCCGGATCTCATCTGCACCGATATCGGCCTTAGCGCCAAGCTGCCTTACTACGGCATCATTTACAGTTACCCTGCCCCCGACGATCATTTTTTCGGCTGCTCGCCTTGACGATATCCCCGAAGCGGCTATAATCTTTTGAAGACGCTCCTTCATGCAATCCCTAAACAAATCTGAAATCCAAATATTAAAATCCCAAGAGTTTCGGACATTCAGATTTCCACATTGTCTGGTATTTGGGATTCAGTGCCCAGAGCCTCTGTTCCATCCTGCAAATCCTTAAATTCCTTCAGAGTCGGCAGTTCCGAGAGGTCTTTCAAGCTGAATATTTCAAGAAACTTTTTTGTTGTACCGTACATGATGGGTTTACCCGGGACATCCTTTCGCCCCATAATTCTCACAAGTTTTTTCTCCAGCAATCCCTTCAAAGAGCTGCCAACGTCCACACCACGGATCCTGTCTATTTCCGATTTCACCACGGGCTGTTTGTATGCAACTACAGCGAGGGTCTCCATAGCGGCATTCGTCAGCATCGCCTGTTTCGCCTTCATCAATTTATTGATCCAGAAACTTAAGTCTGACCTTGTCCTGAAGTGAAGACCCCCGGCAACCTCCTGAAGGAGAAAACCGCCTCGCCTCTTTTCATATTCATTAATCAGATCTTGCACCAGGCGAGATATTTCACTTCTATCAAATTCATGTAGAACTTCTCTAATCTTATCTACAGTAAGTGGGGATTCTGATGCGAAAATGATAGCTTCTATTATTGCCTTTGTCTCTTCCATCTGCAGTAACCTCTAAAAAGTGGCAAATAGTCTATATTTATGACTCCGCGGCAAGAACGACTCTTATCACACCAAAGGAACCGGCCTGATAGACCTTGATCATTCTCAATTTCATGAGCTCTAAAATAGCGAGGAAAGTATACAGGATCATTCTTTTATCCGAGGAATCTCGCAGCAATTCAACAAATGTGAGTGTCTTTTTTTCCGCAAGCCCTTCCATAATTTCGTTTATCCTGTCGGCGAGAGACAACTTTTCCACGTCAATCTCCATGAATTCCGGCTCTTTCATGGAAGAAATGATTTTGTAAAAAGCTTCTACAAGCTCGAAGACGCTAACTTCCACATCCGTCTCATCTTCGCCTCTTTCGGCAGATCCGTTCTCAGCAGAGAGTCCTCTCTTAAAAATATCCCTTTCCAAAAGAGGCCTTTGATCCAGTTGCGCCGCTGCTTCCTTGAAGACCTGATAGTCGAGTAATTGTTTGACAAGTTCCGCGCGGGGATCCGGTTCATCTTCGGTCTCCCCGGCGTCGCCTTCCTCAACGGGAAGAAGCATTTTCGATTTAATATATATCAGTGTCGATGCCAGCAGAAGATAGTCCCCGGCGACATCCAGATTGAGATATTGCATCATTTCGATGTGCTGAAGATACTGTTCGGCAATGAGAGCGATAGGGATATCATAGATGTCGATCTCATTCTTCTTGATAAGATAAAGCAACAGATCCAGGGGCCCTTCAAATATATCGAGTTTGACCTCGTATTCCATAATGACACTCTTACAAATTACAAACAGTCACAAAATTAGAAAATAGAGTAGGACTTGATTCCCAGGATACTGGCAGGAGCGAAGCTTCGGCGCCATGAAACCTGCCTCTGTGAAAGAAAAGACAGCCGGCAGAGGAGATTATCAGATTTTTATCGCTTCCCTGACCTCTTCCATCGTCACACAGGCTTCCCTTGTTGCCCTGACGTTCCCGTCCTCGATAATGCTCTTGACTTCATCGATATGCTGTCGAAAATAGTCCTGACGTTCGTGAATGGGCCGTAAACCTTCTATTATCCGATCAGCAAGGCGCCTCTTGCAATCCGTGCAGCCTATGCCTGCCCTCTTACATTCTACTGTTACTTCCATGACAAACTCGGCCGGCGAATATATCTGATGAAAAGTGAAAACATTACAAAGTTCCGGCCTGCCTGGATCACTTTTTCTCATGCGCTGAGGATCAGTAAACATGGCTTCAATTTTTGCCCTCAATTCATCTCCCCGATCACTGATGTAAATGGCGTTATTGTAAGACTTGCTCATTTTTCTCCCGTCAATGCCCAGGAGTTTAGGAACCTCTGCAAGCAAGGGTACCGGAATGGGAAATATTTCTCTGTAGAGAAAATTGAAGCGCCGGGCAATCTCCCTGGTAAGTTCCACGTGGGGAAGTTGATCCATCCCTACAGGCACTCCATAGGCCTTGTACATGATAATATCCGCTGCCTGGAGGACGGGATAACCCAAAAATCCGAAGGTGGACAGGTCTTTTCCCGAAAGCTCCTCCTTCATTTCCTTATACGTGGGATTTCTTTCCAGCCACGGCAGAGGGGTTATCATGGAAAGGATTACAAAAAGTTCAGCATGTTCTTTTATTGAGGACTGGATAAACAAGGTGCTCTTTGCAGGGTCCAAGCCTACACTGAGCCAGTCAATGCTCATATTGAGTATATATTCTCTAATCATGTCCGTATTATTGTATTCACTGGTCAGCGCGTGCCAGTCGGCAATAAAATAAAAACACTCATAATCGCCGCTGTTCTGGAGTTCTATCCAGTTCTTGAGAGCCCCGTGAAGGTTTCCCAGATGCAGGTTACCTGTGGGCCGCATGCCACTCAATATTCTCTTCTTTGCCAATTTATATCCCTCAGTTTAGCTGCTAAGAATAGACTTTGAAATGTTTTAGCTTTGCTCAGGGCACGACTTGCCTGCTTTCGCATTTACATGAGGCACAGCTCTTCAAAGCCTTCATTCTTTTGAAGACGTTCATAACAAAAAGCAAAGTTCCTGTCAATGTGCCATGATACCCCAAACGCCCCAAACGCATTGAGGCCCCCGATACTATAAATAACCGGAGACCTCAATTGCAAAATGCCCTTATACTATGATCTTCTATTTTACTTTACCTGCCAGTTCTTTTCCTGCCTTGAATTTTACAACTTTCTTAGCCGGTATCTTAATAGCTTTCCCAGTCTGCGGATTTCTTCCTGTTCTTGCCTTTCTTTTCACAACAGAGAAGGTACCGAACCCTACGAGACCTAATTTTCCGCTCTTTTTCAGCTCTTTGGTTACTGCACCTACATAAGCCTCTAATGCCTTCGTCGCTGCCGCCTTGGTGATATCCGCCGCCCCTGCTATTACCGCTATTAATTCCGCTTTCGTCATTGTCTAAAATCCCCCTTCAATAAAATATTTTCTTGAAATAATCCTCTGCCAACGGCGCAACTGCCCATGAGACGCCACCGCTTAATAACTTTGATACTTGATTCTGAAACATTGCGCCCTCGCTATCACAAAAAAAAGCAACAATCAAGGGAATTCCGTCTGTATCAAAAAATATTCTCTTTGCAAACACTTGCGCACCGCGGGTTAGGGAAGTACACACATTATGAACCCCTGCGACATCTCGCCAAGGACCCGCTACTTCATCAGGAACGGCAACTGACGCCGGGCGATTTCATTCGCTGGCATTGGTAACAGGTGGGACGCCTGTCCTACCCTCTTTCTTTTTTACCAGGAAATAGAGCTCCCCGATTTCCTTCAGGCTGCCCGCCAGCATCTCCGCCCCGCTGCCCGTGCCACAAAACAGATCAACCCGCCCCGGCCCTTTGATCACACCGCCGGTGTCCTGATTGAGAACGAAGCGGGAAAAGGTCTCCCATGATTTGATGTTTCCGTCCTTTTCAAAGACAGGCTTCCGCAGCCTAATAAAGGCAAGAGCACCTCTCGGGAACAAATCAAGGTCTGTCGCAATTGACCTGCCCGAGGTAAGGGTAAGACCCAGGGCGCCTATGGGGCCGTTTTCTACAATGCGAAAAAATACATAGCTCTCGTTGTAGTTGAAAATATCGGAGAGTTCTTCGGGATGCTCCCTTAAATATTTCTTTATAGACTGATGCGTCATCTCACTCTTAGAGAGCTTCCCTTTGTCCAGAAGGTATCCTGCCATCCTGTTCGGGCGGCCATTCTTCTGGGCATAACTGACCTGCACGGACCGCCCATCCGTTAGTTTTATTTCTCCCGAGCCCTGGATATGCATAAAAAATAAGTCAACGGGATCATTCACCCAGATAAGCTCAAAGTTCCTTCCCTTGAGAACTCCAGCTTCTTCAATATCAGCCCTATTAAAATAAGGGACTAACTCGCCGCTCTTCAATCTGCCGATAATTTTTTCATTTTTGTATTTCTCGCTGAATTTTCCCAAATTAACAACTACAACGTCATCAGGGGTCTTGTATATCGGATACCTGTATTCATCCGTCCTTTCCAGGGAACCTTTCAAGACAGACTCGAAATATCCTGTGAAAAGTACCCTCCCCTGATTATCAAGTCCAGTGGCTCTGTACAAATCAAATGTATTCAGTATTTTTTTCCGTTTGACCTCGACCGAATCAGAACCGCTCAGGATTTTTCGAAATGCCAGAAGCGACTCTCTTAATTCCTTGCCTGTAATATGGCCGTCGCCAATCCCATACATATTATTCCCGGCAATTCTTTCATAGTACTCGAGACTTCTCACGATCGCCGTCTCCAGTAACTCCCCATCAAGATCATCTGCCAACGAGGGGGCTTTCTCAGGGGGAATTAACACGAGCGAGGGTAGAATCTTTTCCGGAGGTTTTCCAATTCCGGCCGCGCAGCCGGCTGCCAAGAAAAAAACCATGAGAAGGCAGAGAATACGAAAGGGTCCCACGTGCACCTCAAAGCTCAACGATCATCGCCACTTCGTCACAGTAGTCCGGGTATTTGGAACATCTGAAACAGTCCGACCAGATCTTCTCGGAAAGGCTCGACCGATCAACCTCTTTAAAGCCGAGACGTTTAAAAAATTCCGGCCTGTTTGTAAGCGTAAACATCCTGTAAAACCCCAGGGTAATGGCCTCGGAGATGCATCCCTCGACGAGTTTTCTCGCGATTTCCTGCTTTCTATATGTTTCTTCCACATATAGAGAACGGATCTCCGCCAGGTTATCCCAGATAATATTCATTGCACAGATGCCTGCTACGACCTTCTCATTTTCGTCAAAATAAATAAAGAAATCCCTGAGGCTGCCGTAGATGTCCATCAAGGAGCGGGGAAGTATTTCCCCTTTGCCGGATGACAGATTGATCATCCTGTGGATCGTCTTTACGTCACCGACGCGGGCCTTCCTCAGCATATTTCACCTTTTCACCTGCGGGAAAGTTCCAGCATTTCCCGGGCATGTTCCCTGGTCTTTTTTGTGAGCTCTGTACCGCCAAGCATCCTCGCAATTTCATCCAGCCTGTCTTTGTCGGAAAGGACATCGACGGAGGCAATTGTCCTTTCACCGGAGACGGTTTTCACAACTCGATAATGCCTGTCCCCGAAGCAGGCAATCTGCGGAAGATGGGTTATGCACAGGATCTGGTGATGCTTCGCTACACCCTTGAGCTTCTTGCCCACGTCCTCCGCCGTCGCCCCCCCAATGCCGCTGTCTACTTCATCAAAAATGATTGTTCCCACCGAACCGGTCATTGCCAGGACATTTTTTAGAGCGAGCATAATGCGCGAAAGCTCCCCACCGGAGGCAATACGGTTCAGCGGTTTCAACGACTCTCCCACATTCGTGGCAAGAAAGAACTCAACTTCATCGATCCCTCTGGGATTAAATGAAGCTGATCCTTGATGACCCTCCGGCGTCTTAAAGGTAACCTCAAATGCAGCATTCTCCATTCTCAGGGAATGAATCTCCCCTTCTATTGCCTTTTTCAGGACAGATGCAGTATCTCTGCGCCTCTTGGACAGGTCGCGTGCCTTCTCGAGCAGCGTCGGACTGAGCGCTTCAAAATCTTTCGACATCTTCTCAATCTCATCGTCAACGGACGCAATGGCCTTTAACTCTTCCTCGATTTGCAGCCTCTTCTGTGAGACCTCTTCCAAAGTGCGACCGTACTTTCGTTTCAGCCTGCCCAGAAGATCCAGGCGATCATCTATAGTCTCAAGTCTCGCTGGATCATAAGACAGGTTCTTCATGTAGTCCCTGAGCGCTAAGGCAATCTCTTCAAGCTGATAGTATGTCGCATCCAAATCCCCATCAGACAGTCTCAACCCTGTATCAATCTTCTTGATCTCTCTTATGCTCGCAATTGCGCCACGAAGTTCCTCAAGTACAGAACCTGCTCTTCCGTAGAGTACGTCATGGGCACCGGCGGCGTAGTCCATCAATCTCTGCACATTGTTTAGAACCTTCTTTTCCTCAAGGAGGGCAGCATCCTCTCCCGCGCGAATCCCAGCGTCGTCAATCTCCTTAAATTGAAACCGGAGAAGCTCTTCCCGCTCGCCTCTGGTCCTTTTGACAGACAGAGACTCCCCGATTTTTTCCTTTAAAGAAAGATATTGCCCGTACATATCCGCATATTCGAGCCTGATTGGAAGAAGATCGCCAAACTCATCTATGATATCGATGTGGTTATCTGCATTCAAAATCACCTGGTGTTCGTGCTGGCCGCAGATGTTGATTAGAGATTCACTGATGGCAGAAAGCATGCCAAGGGTGGCCAACTGCCCGTCGATATACACGCGGTTCTTCCCTGTGCGCGAAACGATCCTCTTGAGGATCAGTTCCTTTCCCACATGGAAGCCCATTTGTCGTACTTTTTTCTTCAGTTCATCTTTCTCACCAATGTCGAAGAGAGCCTCAACTGTCGCCGATTCTTCGAAAGATCTGATCATATCGGCAGATGCCCGGTCCCCCAGAAGGAGACTTACGGCCCCTATGATAATAGACTTCCCGGCCCCCGTCTCTCCGGTAATCACATTGAGACCATCGGTAAAAGAGACCTTCATTTCATCGATAATGGCAAAATTTCTGATGCTAAGTTCCGTTAACATATCACAGATTATTTGTTCCCGTGGGCGATCCGCCCCATCCCAGCTTCGTTCGCAGGATCTCCATATAGTCCCTGTGAGGTGACGACACGAGATTAGTCACATACGGGGACTTCTTAATGACTACACTATCACCTGATCTCATGGTATGCGAAACCTGTCCATCGAGCGTCACCGTCGCACCCTCTCCCTTCGTCCACATGATTACCTTTATTTCGGCATTGTTGGGGATAATGATCGGACGATTCGTCAGTGTAAAAGGACATATGGGATTTACGATAAAGGAATCCTGTTCAGGAAAAACAATAGGGCCTCCCGCGGAGAGGGAATGCGCGGTGGAGCCTGTCGGCGTGGATATGATGATACCATCGGCCCTGAAGGTGGTTAGATAGCTGTTATTTACCGTTGTTTCCAGATTGAGGATGCGTGAAAGATTCCCCCGGGTAATCACCACGTCATTTAAGATGCTCTGTTCCCTGATCGTTTCTCTTCCCAGATAAATCGTAATATCCAGCATCATCCTCTTTTCGGTCTGGTAATCGCCTTTGACAATCAATTCCAGAGCGCTCGTCATCTCGCTCAGATTGACCTCTGCCAGATAGCCGAACTCTCCGAGGTTGATGCCGACGACGGGGATGTCATACTCACTGACAAAACGTACTGTCCTGAGGATGGTCCCGTCACCTCCCAATACAACCAGAAGATCGACCTCTGCTGCCAGCTTTCTTCTGTCCAGACCCTCGCCCGCACCGATCTTCCGCGCAATTCCCTCTTCCAAAAAGACCTCGATCCCTTTTTTAGTGGCCCAGTCTCGGAGCTCGACGGTACACTCACCTGATTTCTCTTTTTCGATATTTGCAATGATACCGATCTTCTTAATGCTCATGGAAATCCCTTGGATACGATTTTGCAATTTTTCTACCATAAAATGAGATGGGTGTCTATGTGCAGATTCCAAAGTGGTGCTGTGCAGGAGATCTTGTGCATCTGCGTGAGGCTCAGGCAGAGCATCACTTTATCTCTGCGTGCAAGTAGAAAATGCCGTTTTTTGTTAAGAGGGGATAGCAGGACTTAACTTATATATTTTGACTTTATCAGGGTCGTACGAATCGTCCTGTTGAACAAAAGTTGATCCATACGCACATAGCCGCGAAAGTTAACGTGATATTAGCTGTTTCCACTAAGCTATTGATTATGTAAGCTATTTATCAGTGCTCCAAACTTTGCTATTAGTTAAGAATCAATTTTTTCAGATACTTAATGAAATAATTAACAGGTGTATCAACAAGTCTATCCACATCTGAGATCACATCTTCATTCATAGAAATTGACTACATAGTACAGGCGATTAGAACATGCATGATGCGTTGTGTGGAAGGGCAGTGGAAATCCGGGAATCTTGACCCCAAAAGCTCCTCATTTTGATTGATGGGAAGGATCAATAAATCTCAAAGATGGTTCATCCGGTTCGTGCGTACTTATGAGTTGATAATCTGTTGAATTGACTGACTGACTTTCACCTACTACACAACGGTCGGTTTGAAATTGGAGTGAGGATTACCATTTGAACTGTCGTCTCTGATAGTGTTCCAGAATCCATAGCACAGCACCATCTGCTATCCCCTATTCGGTATCTGCGAACAAATGGCGACCAGTCTCATTCCAGAGCAGGGAAGACCTTGGTTGCCTTGCCGTCCCGGGATGTATAAACGACCTTTGCCACCTGATCAAGATACTGCCTCTGTTCCTGAAAGCAGGGCGCCAGGATGATGTAGTACACCAGGTTTTCCAATGCCATTTGTTCTTTCGGCTGGATGCAGTTTCCGCAAAAGACGTGGAAGCTGGAATGCCAAAACGTTGAGAGCATGGCAAAAGGTGGTCGCTCGACGCACGCAATAATGAGGTACCCAGTTGCCTCTCCCCATCTCACCGGCACGGAAGGAGGGAAAGTGATGAAAAAAGATCTGGAAAACGCTGCTGACGAAATCCCTAAACAATAAGGACTGACAGTGGATTCCTATATCCTTTTGGCACAGAGATCCTGGGATTGGTCACTATGAGTCGGTTTGCTTTAAATTCAATGAGATTATTATGTTGTTCTGAAATCAGATCAATGCTTATCCTCCACAATCTGTCGTAGTCATTTATCACTTTTTTCACTTCTGGTTCTAGCACTGATTGTATTACCGCTGGGTCGCGAAGCCGACCTAACCCGAATAGTTCCGTATCTATCAAAACATGTATGATCCCCAGGCTGGTAGTCCCTGAATTGTCTTCTGCAGGCCTCTTTCAAGGTGTTTACAAGGCTAATTTGATTGTCCCTTAAATACTCGGCTCGGACACAAATGATAGCTCTCTTTCCGATACTAACTGCAAATCGAGGATCAGCTTTTAGAGACGAGAATTGTCCATCAGAACTAACATAATGCCAGTCATTCCACTCATCAAAATCAAGAGCTATCTTCCATATTTCTCTTTCTATGATAGGCATTGGTTTTGGTAGACGATACATCTCACTTGCCCAAGGTTCAATATGAATACTGAACGCTGTGGTGTGTCTTTCATGCTGGCCCCCAGCAATCATCTCGCGGATCAACAATGGAATCTGTTCACGATAAACATCGGCTGATTGTGTAGAATACACAATGATCTTGATAAGAAAGCTATCACTGTACTGCGCTAGTATCTCATTAATAGGAAGGAGCGCCTCTCGCCTCCAGATGGTCGTGAACTTCACTACGTCTTCCTCATACTTTAACTTGACTTTACATTCGACATAACACAAAGGATCAGTGCTCAGCATAATATCGGGCGTAGGCCAAGTCGTTTCTTCGATCAGATCTGTCCTGATATCTGAAGCCGAATAGCTACATGCCGTTATCATTTCGTACAGGGCGCTCTTCCAATCTGGTCCTGTTAACTTCTCGATACGAGACTCAATTCCACTAACCCGGGTTCGATACCTAGCAATATCCGCGAGTGATAGGACACGATAGAATAGTGGACTGAGGATAGTCGGTTGTCCGCGCTTCAAATCAGCAAGCGATCTTTCTGCAACCAATATAGATTCCACAACGGGATGTATAGCGTTATCCGGCACACCGTATTTTATTGAATGACGGATCTGCCCCATGGAGGTAAGAATCTTTTCTGGTTCTAGATGCACAGGGTCCTTTGGACGCTTTTTCCGCTCTCGCACTAACCATCGCGGAGCAAAGAGGGTTTTGGCCTCTTCTAAAGCCTTGTGAAGACATTCGGGGGACAGGTTTGGAGTGGAATCTATGGTCATACTAAAAGGTATCCGGAACTGAACGGAGAATTGTTTCACCGATGAGACCGGGAACGGATACGCTGAGGCAGTTGGGCAATCTTGACACAGGATGACCGTTTATCTTAAGACCCGGGACAGCGGCTGAAATCCGTTCCTGGAGTGCATCCCTCATTCTTCTGATTTCGTCCATACGTACGGCAACTGTTTCCCCTGCGAGTTCACATGCCTTTCCCAATCCTGCGACGGAGGCAACATTTTCTGTGCCGCTCCTGATGCCTTTTTCCTGTTCGCCTCCATACAAAATGGGGTCGATCCTGATTCCTTCCCTGATGTACAGGGCCCCAATACCTTTCGGGCCATAGAATTTGTGTGTGGAAATGGAAAGGAGATCGACGGACATTTCTTTGACGTTCAAGGGCACCTTTCCCGCTGACTGTACGGTATCCGTGTGAAAGGGAATGCCTCTTTCGGTGACGATCCTTCCTATCTCTCCAATGGGCTCGATGGTCCCAACTTCGGCATGTTACGTGATAGAACGCATCCGGTTATTGGATTCTTAAAGGACGTGTCATGACATAATCACTTAGCAATCACAAAACGAAATTACAAGGATAAAGATTTGACCCCCTATTTACTCCAGTCGAATAATTTTTCCCAAAATGTCCTCATTTTTAATTACCGCCGGAATGTCCGATTTTGCAAAGGTTGCATTGTAAACAATCGGTTTACGGATTGAACTGGGGCTGGCGGCACGCCGAATTGTAGGAGGGCGCCGGGGCGTCCAAATAGAGGTTGAGCCTCTCTCTCTTGAGATACTCCAGTTTCTGCTTCAGCACACTTTCCGGCGCGACATCAATGAGGAAATTGGCCGCGCGCGTGGCCGCTCCGATGTCCTCCGTTTGCAGGTAGGCGGCCTTCCATTTGGACTTGCCCTGCGCGTACCAGTTCAGTGTGCCGCGGTCGGCTTCGCGCAGTGGAAAGCTCGCGGCGATCAGGCCGACGACGGCCACCGCCAGCAGGAGCCGCCGCAGGACGCCCGGCGGCAGAGCGGCCAGCCAAAGATAAATGCCGAGGAACCCGGGGATCATATTGGTGACGTAGCGCGAAGACTGGGCGATCGGTAGGCCCATAGAGATCCGCCCGATCGCCGTGTTGGCACAGAAGATGAGCGTGAAGACCGTCAGAACGGCGATGACCGCGTCGGTCGGAGATTCGGGAGCGGCCGCCCTCGGGCGCAGCGCGCGGACCGCATGGACGATCGCCAGGGTGGCCATGAGAAAAAGGATGAGAAAGCCGACGACATAGGAGAGCGGCATGACACCTTTGATACCGCAGAAGTTGGCTAGCATCAGCGCCATGAATTGCAGATAGCGCCACCATTCGCGGATCGGAAACTGGAAGCCATCCACCCCTGGGATGAAACGGAATCCCACGAAGAACGACCCCGCCGACAGGAGCGAGACCGCCACGCCGGTCAGCGCGAGCCAAAGACCTTTCCGGTCGTGCGCGCGATGCGCGTGGAGGGCCTCCGCACCGAAAAGGCATGGCGTGATCATCCCGACGAAAACCCCGTACCCAGTGTAGATCAAAAGGAAGTTCAGCGTAAGTATAGCCCCACATCGCGCGTACCCGCGCCAGGCCACCCAGACGAGACTGTACAGCGTTAGCAGGAGCAGCGGGACCGCGCCGAGCGACGGGAAAGGCGTCCCCGCGAAGATCTCGTACTGGATCGGCGTCAGAAAGATCAGCGGAATCGCCATGTCTGCCCAGGTCAGGCGTGGCCCAAGTCGGGCCCGCAGGGCCAGCGCCGCGACCATCGCGAGGCAAACGGTGCCGCCGATGGCAAAAGCCTCCGCGCGCGTGTTCCAGCCCGAGAGCGACGCGACGACCTTGGTGACGATGAAGCCGACCCCCATCCGGTGCGGGCCGGGCTGCCAGCGGAAGAGTTCCCACAGGTTTTTCCTTTTGACGAACGCGTCATAGAGATGCCATTGGTCCCAGAAGAGGATATTGACGCTGTACGCGTCGACGTAGTACCACCAGCGCGCCACGACCAGGAGCGAGAACGCAATGGCCGAAATAAGCTCAATAAACACAATCCTTTTCTTTAGGTCTTCGGCAACATACGTGTTCATAACAAAATAGAAAAGACCGGTAAAAAAAAGCAGAATCAGCAGGCCGTATCCAATAATTATCCATCCCCGCTTCACTATATAGTCGTACCAAATGACTTGGTTCCCAATAAAGGAATTTTCTATGAGCATTATTAGATCG
>Ga0208103_1000110_pt1 | contig 48067 bp, 35 predicted proteins | sample CryBogmetaGMA75M_FD_184550 | JGI IMG/M metagenome (GOLD analysis project Ga0208103, IMG submission 184550) | Freshwater microbial communities from Crystal Bog, Wisconsin, USA - MA7.5M (SPAdes) | ecosystem: Environmental > Aquatic > Freshwater > Lake | place: Crystal Bog, Wisconsin, USA... | reverse complement strand
GTCTTGGAACCGCTTGTTATGTGCGCGGAGCTGAAAAGGTACTTGAAGAATTCAAACGCCAGCTGAAGATACAGGTTGGCGAAACAACCCCCGACGGCAAATTCTCACTCAGTTGCCTCAGGTGCGTTGGCGCCTGCGGACTGGCCCCGGTGGTCCAGGTTGGCGAAAAAGTATACGGACGCGTGGCTCCCGATGGCGTAGCAGACATTATAGCGGAGTACAACTCATAAACTTTTGGTTTTTTGGTTAATACTTGATGCAGGCCCGCCATCATTGGGATGGCGGGCTGTTTTTTTCTGAAATAAAGTAAAAATCTCCTGTTAAAAAATTTAAGCCCCGCTGACTGTAATTAAAAGTGGCTGCTCCCAGGGTTAGCTTCAACTGAAAGCGATCTTATATTTCTCTTATTATTTTATGTTTCTTATTGATAACCATACACTTGGATTAATGATTCGGGTCGTCTCGTCATGACTCCATATTGATATTTTGATCACATACTCCTGATTTTCATCTTATTACCTCCATTCCTAAGAATTTTATAAGATTTTTGGCCATCTGAGACCTTGACAAAGGTTTGACCTGCAGCCTACATTTGTGAAAAAGACATCATGGGTTCCTCCTTGGAGAAAAAGGACTTGTTTGCAGGTTTTAATGTTGCGGGTTACCACGGTAAAAAATCGGGAAGAAATATCGTCAACCTTAAGCTTGGTTGGATTACCCGGGTATTGGCAGAAATTGCCTATTCCGCTGGCTGCAATGAATTCATTGCGAATCCGCTTGAAGCGTTGAAAACGATTGTTGCCGGAAAAATTGTTTAGAAGCAAAGTGAGCAGAGAAAAATCAAATTGCCTCAGTCAAAGAAAATTAATCTGAACGAAAATCAATATTAACCATTAGGACGATGAAAACAAAAAAACAATTATTAGGAAAAATCATTCGCCTGATTGCAGTGCTGGCGGTTGTAATGCTTGTGGTTGGTTCCTGCAAGAAAAAGGATGACATAGTTACCCCTGCACCAACCCCTGCTCCTGTTCCCACTAATTCACCGGATGCCTTTGCCGACAAGCAACCGAGTATGATGTCCGACTATGAAAGAGCGCATAATCTCGATTTCCCCGGCCACCTGATTCGCGAAATGGGAAAGGGCCTGAGGGGTGAAGATGACGGAGGACTGATACCTGAGCCGTTTAAAAAAATGGGGGAGACAGCCTGGGAAGTCCATGACTATATACATACCGAGGCAAGATTTGATCAGATTGACAATGCATTGTCGCAAATACAAAATCAACTCACAAATCTACAGACCTCGGTAAACAGTCTGTCACAGCAGTTAGGATTCTCCGCTTCATGGCAAGTAAATGTTACTCTTTTCGTTGCGCTCAATGCGTTGATGTCTAAAGTCCAGTCCAAAATGGGAGTAACATCTACCGACGGTCTCCAGTATTATCCCCATGTTACAAACCTATACCTGACAGGAGCAAAAAACAACCAGGGTGATTCCCTTGAATCAAAAGCTGATTTTTTAGCCGATCAGGCAAATCTGCAGAACTGGGCAAATCAAATCTATAACAACAACCCGGACTTGACTACACTTGAACTGACCATGTACAACCAGATCAAGGCTGCCGGCACCAATGGTTTTGCGCCGCTTGCCAATTTAATATGCCAGTCAGCCCTGGCAAAGGATGCTTATGATCCCGCTTCGATCATGAACTGTTACCTTATCCTTGAAGGGGCTTTTCTTCAATTAGTAAGCACCCAGGTCCAATGTGGAATACTAATGTCAAATGCACACAACTATTTCCAGCCTCAGGATACGGTTATTATTCTCCCCTGGTATGGCAGTGCGCTAAAGCCCCATGTTTACAATGAGCTAAAGTGGTTTCAGGACGCTGTAAATTATATGGTCGTAAATCTTAATGAATACAGGAGCAATGATCGGTTCGTCAACGACATGCAGTATATGCAAACCGAACTTGCCCCTGACAACAATCTCATAAACATTCTTGCAAGAGCCCAGTTTGTTTCCAACCTGATCTACGATGCATTGGGATATAATTACCCGGTTGTTGCAGGCACTATTTTAACTCCCTACAATTTCACTGATGGAGCTTCACAAATAGTAAGCAATGTCACCTTGAATTTCGCACCCCAGTCCTCCGGGGGGACTTCTGGCGACTATACTGCAAATGCAAGCACAATCAGCAGTGTTTTCCCATACACCTACTGGTCATCGGGAAACCCTGCTAATGTGAATCCTGATAACAAATGGAATCTTTACCGTTTTCTTCATGACACTTTGGGTTCGAATAATACAGCTCCGCCCTACACCATTCAGATCGTCGACAACGGGAGTTCAGGAACACCCTGGGTTCATTACAAAACGATGTCGGGAACCCTTACTCCGAGGTATTATAACCCCAGGGACCCCAGCAAGTCATCTCTGACCCCAAACAATGCTGATACCTGTGTCTTCCAATTCGGGTATTTCTGCTCAGGCTGGCCATGGGGATATCTTTATTTGTCGAACTATCAAATGGGAAACTGGACTCATCCGGCATATAATATATTCCAGTATACCGATTGGAACCAGGGGCCTACTAATAACACCCCGTTTACCGGCACCAGCGACTCACATAAGAATTTCTATGAACATTCGGGAAGTTTCAGCTACCCTGGGAGTGTTTTTGGCGGCATGCAGATGGGTGGGAACGCAGTAAGCACCGACAACTATTATATGGCTGTTGACCTGTTTTATACCAATGTCAATACAGGTGGTAACCTGCCAACCAACGGCGGCCAGATACAGACATGGGCCCTGTCCAAGTCTTATTACAGCATGAATGGTTCGGGTGGCAGTGATCTCTGGGTTACACTCGGTGTAGGATTATCAAGGGAGGGAGGCAGCCCTTATTACACTTATCAATCAGATGCTGCGGTAATTAATCAGCATTATCATAACCAGCCAGGAAACTGGGGCAGTGCTTTTGGAAATTCAGGGAACCTTAAACAAAACACTCAATACCAGCCAGCCATGCAATATTATTATCAGACATACAACATTGGCTCGGTGCCGGCTTCCATCCAATTGATTAATGCATACCAGATGTTGTACGGTGGGCTTTATGCTTACACCCCAATGCAATAATCATACTTTTCATCTCAATAACCGTGATTTGACGGGGCTGCCTCAGTGACATGGGCAGCCCCGTTCTTTTAAGTACATGCCCTGTATGCCCGAAGCCCCCCCCCTCCCTCCGTAACAATCTGCAGGGGAAAGATAAAAAAATTGAATAAATCGGTATTAACCCAAAGGCATTGTACTGGACCCTGATTCCGCCCCAAAGGGGTTGGGAATTAACCGGGAGAGATTAATTTTTGATGCAGACCCGCGGGGAAATATTCCCGCGGGCTTTTTTTTTCCTGAGACCGCGGGAAGCGACAGAAAAATACCGAATTTATAATTTCTGGTCCTGGCCGGAAACTTTCCAAACCTTTTATATTTTGTCGGCTTGTCATATGTTCATTCGGCACACGCGTTATCGCGTAAATACGCGATATTCTTTAAATATAACCTATCAATGCACCCAAATCGTTCCCGGATAATTCCTTCTAAAAAAATGAAACTTTTTTAGTAAGCATTCATCTTCAGTGAAATAGCCTGCAAAAATACTCAATCCATTAATTGTCGGGAATTTACGGCATACTTTTTGAATTGTTATACAGTCCAAAATAAACCATAGTCTTCGCCATGGGAACGGCCTATTGGTTTTTCAATGTTTTGTTTACTTGTTCAGGGTCAGAAATCGAGAAATGGGAAATAGCAGACTGAAAACTCAAAAAAATCCACGGTAAAAGAAATTGAAAATTAAACAGTAAAACAAATCCGTAAATTATGAAAACAAAATGTAATCATTTCAAAAGGATCACCACTTTTGCTCTTGCACTGGCACTTTTGCTAACCGTTGCTATCTCGTGTAAGAAAAAGACCGATGACATACCAACGCCAACGCCAACACCGATCCCACCGGGACCTCTTGCAACTCCGAATGCATTTGCACCCAGGACTCTTCATTTCATGACTGCTTATGAGAAGATCAATGGGATGAGATTTGCCGGTTATTCTTCCCGGCTTATCAGTCGCGGCCTTGTTGGAGAAGATGTACCGGAAATCCCAAACCCATTGAAAAAATTGGGCAAGAACCTTTGGGAAATATACGATTATGAGCACACCGAACATGAGTTTGCAAAAATCGATAACGAATTGGATAATATCTCTAATCAGCTTACCCTGCTAACCAAAGAAGTAAACCAGTATGGCAATGCAATATTAGGCCAGATTGACTTTATGACAACCTTGTTATCAGCTGAAAACATTAAGCCATATTTAACCGACATTAACAATTTATGGTTTTCCAATCCGGGTGCCTGGACATCTTATATGGATTTTGTAAACGCATCTGCATCGTATGAAAGGAATCCGCAGAATCCCGATTCCGTGCAATTGATGAATGCCGCAGCTGCAAATGCCGCCCAGTTTGCCGTAAACGGCAATTCGGAAAAAGTCTGGAGTGACCTTAATAACGTTGCCGGTCTGATCAATTTGAGCGGAAATACGGGAATATTTTCTCAATTTGCGCAAACCCTGGCTGCCAAGGCAAAAGGACAAGTGCTTGATTCTTCACAGGCCATGCAGTATTATAAAATGCTGGAAGGTTATTTTATTAACCTTCTTCAATATCAATCAAACGCAGAAACAATAATCATCAATATAGACAATTACAACGACACTACTGGCACCACAGCTGCGACAGATTATAATAAGAAATTTGCACCGGTTATACAGGGTGAGGTGAACGCATTTTTATATGCGGTTGATTACCTTGTGACCAATATTTCCGACTACCGGACCTCAGCAAGGTTTCAGTATGACATGGGATACAGGAATGCAGGTCTCGCGCCTGACAATGTTTTTATCCATGCCCTTGCAAGAGCCCAGTTTTTAGCTAACATGATTTATGATGGATTGGGATTAAATTACCCTGTCATGTGCGGCTATATTCTTACCCCTTATAATTATTCGAATGGGAACTCCCCTCTTATGACGCAGTTCAACCTGAGTTTCAGCAACTATGGCCAAACAGTTACCAGGTCGGTAAGTGCAAGTCCGATTGCAAGTCAGATCCCATACACCTATTGGTCAGCAGGAAGCACCGCACAATGCGGAGCCGACAATAGCTGGACTGCTTTCCGCTGCGGAGCCCTTGGTACAGCTGATCCAGGATGGCATACAGGTCAGATCCAGGTCACGATACCCGATAATGGCAACATGTATACACCCTGGGCGCACTGGGCACCCATACAGGGATACGTGCAAACGATGTTTTATAATCCGACAGACCCGGACCAGCCTCCAACGTCATCAAGTACGACAAGCAATACCATGCAATTCGGTTACTTTTCTGTAAATTGGCAATGGGGTTATCTTTACATGTCGAATTTCAACCAGGGTGGCTGGCAGCATACCGATAATTTTACCTGTAATCTTTATAATACGGTTGGATTTTCAGGAAAAAAGGTTCCATCACCACAGGTTTCAACAACCGACAAAAATGATGAACTGTATCCTCATGGCAATGCTGGTGTGGCCTTCGAATACCCCACTAATTCCTGCGGAATGATGGAAATGTACGGAAGTGCTGTCAGCACCGATTATTATTATATTGCATTTGACCTGATCTATTATAATATGCAGGCAATGAGCGACCCTTCAAACCTCGTTGGTTCAGATTTGCAGGCCTGGGGTCAGTACAGTGCATTGTACAATTTTGCCGGGAGCGGAGGAAGTGATCTCTGGGTGACGATGGGAACCAATATTTATCAGATCTATAATAACGGGACCTGGTCATCGGATGGCAAACTCAGAGACAGCGACCATTATAACAATTTGTTAAACAACTGGTGCTATGGAATGGGTGTTGAAACAGGAATAAAACGGAATACCGGCTATTCTCCTTCATTCCAGTATGTTTATCAAACTCATAACATTGGCACTCCGTCCTCTACTATTGAGATGAGCACAGCGTTCCAGTTTATTTATACAGGATTTTGCCTGTTAAGTAAATAGCATAATACCTGTTGATAATTTCTTTCAGTGACAGTGGTACCATGAATCCCCGGCAAGCCAGGTTCAGGCTTGCCGGGGAACAAGGGTCCGGCAACCGGTTCAAAAAAACTTCATGCTTGCTTCCTTCATGAACTTCTCATCAAGGGTTCTGCATATCCGGTGGACTACGGTACGGCGCAGCTCCAGCTCCCTTGGCAGGGTCGGATCCTGGTGGGCTACGTTAATGTTGGTTCCCACAATAAAATGAATCTCATCGCATTCAAGAATAGCTTTTACAATCAGGTCGGCAGGGCCTTTGCCAAGTTCATACGCCGAATTATATTTTTTTAACAGCTCACTCACTTTGCTGAGCGTCAGTATCCCTTCGGTGATCAGCTCCACTCCTTCCATATGCGAAACCGGTGGCAACTCCGGATCGGTCATGACATTCTCATCAACGATGATCCTGCCCCATTCCCGGGCTATCATGTCGCCCGTTGAGGCTCCTGAAATGATCTTGCGGCCATCAAATTGCTGAAGCAGGCCGGCCATCAGGCTGTCATTTGCCGGATCGACCGGAGGACCGCTGCATATCATGAGCTTACGCGGTTCCCTGTAATAAATAACAGCACATGAAATATCGTCTTTAGGGTGAAAGCCGTCGTTGAGGTTGGCGCGGTCAATCACTTTTGATGCAAGCCTGTCGGCTGAGATATCATGCTCTTCCTGTATGGCGTCGGCAAGGAGCATCTGCAGGTTTTCCTGTCCGAAACCCAGGGGGTATTTGTCGGAACCCAGGCCCGACTGTACCACTCCGTCGGAACAGAAAACTATCCTGTCCTCCTTCACAGGCCTGAAACCGGTCGTCAGGACTTCCTTCCCTGCATGTTTCACACCCTCAAGCACCACAACATTCCATGCCGGTTCAAAAGGCCTGGCTCCCCTGAAAAACAGTGTTTTAGGGTTCTCGTATTCAAGGATCTTCACCTCCCCGTCTACATCGATATCGGCAATGGTGAATGTGGAGTAATTCATCTCCTTTACGCTGTCGACGGGGAGAGTGTTCATGATGATCCCGGCAATGACCTCAACTCCTTTGTGCTCCTGGGTAAGATTGAGAGCAAGCGTGGAAGAAAGGGTGGCAAGGATATTGGCCTTGATCCCGTGCCCCATTCCATCGGAAAGCACCGCAATAATGCGGCCTTCCTCCCTGATCTTCCGGGAATAAAAAACATCTCCGCAAACCCGGGCATCGCCGTGGTTTTTCTGCTTGCAGACAACTTCAATATAAAATTTTTCGTCCATTCCCGGACCTATTTGCTGTTCTGCGATTTATGCAATTCAATAATCGAATTAAGCATCTGCTCGGTCTTTGCAGCCCCTTCGCCGAGGAGGAATGCAATCTTCTGGACCATGTCGAAATTCTGGTCAACAACCTCGTTCATGCGGGTGACGATCTGCTCTTTGTAAACTTCGGGCATGTACATATCGCGTATGATCCCGCCAACGAATTTTTTTGAACGCAGGGGGAAAACTGAAACATTAAGCAATCCTTCGCCATACTGCACGTCTTTTCTTTCGACCGCCTCATCCGAAGAAAGAACAAAAGAAAATATCTTATAAAAATGAATGGGCAGAAGCGATTTCAGGTCAGCCCCTTCCAGGCCGGGGATCACCTCATCGACCATAGCCGCTTCCTCGCCGAGGATTCGTATAAATGCCTTGTTGGCATGGAGTATCCTGAGGTTTTCATCAACGATCACTACGCCCGAAACAAGCTGCTGAAGCATGGAAGAAACCAGTGCATAGGTTTCTTTCTGGCCGTCTTTCTCATGTTTGGCCTTCTCCTCTGATATCCTCAGGGCTTCCTGGGTCTTAGCCAGTTTATCGTTGGTGCTGCGAAGGGTGCGTATGTATTCCTGCCTGTTCCTTCCGCTGAAAATATGACACATATCGGTGGTTGCCAGTCCCTGGGCAATGGCGATTGCAAATTCGCGGCAATTTGGATAACCGCATGATTCACAGCCTACCTCATTATCTTTCTGGTCCTGCCTGTTGATCATTTTCAGCACTTCATCTATCTTTTCTTCAGATGGAACAGCAAGCCTCTGATCATCTGCCTGGTAGCTGCGGCTAAGATCCAGCCCATCAAACTCCCTTACATCCTTCTGCCAGGCTTCAGGGTCAAGGGTATTCAAACGTTTATTTGCGTAATCAGTAACCAGGGCATGGCGCAGGAATTTCTCACCTCCCGGGGACGTTCCGGGTCCCATCAGGCATCCGTCATTATAAAAAATGTTAAAGTGACGGCGGATGAGGTCAATGCGGCTGTCAAACTCTTGTACCGCGTTCACCATATTGTTCCTGCCCTCGGTCGTGATGACGTTCCCGCTCAGGAGGTGCTCGTTGATACCGGCTGCCTGTAAAATACCGTTGCTTATCGGATAAAGTGAACCTTTGTTCCCCAGGGGCGGATCGAACTCCGAAAATTCAAGATGGCTCTCCCTGATGTTGAATTCGCCGAAAAGCCTGCGCAGTTCTACAAAAGTAAGCACCGAATCTATCTTTGCGTCGCCCTCAAGCCGCAAAGCTTCATCCTTGGCTGCTATGCAGGGGCCTATGGCAACAATCTTTATATCCTGGCCGTAACGCTGACGCATGACTTTTGCAGTGGCTGCCATAGGCGAAACTATTGGCGCAAGGTTGCTGATCAGGTCGGGGTGGTATTTTTCAATGTAAAAGACCACTGCCGGGCAATTGGCCATGATATGATATTTCCCTTTAAAATCTTCAAGCAGTTTACCGTATTCCTTTGCAACCAGGTCAACCCCGAACGATACTTCTGTGACATAGGCGAAACCCATGTTCCGGATCATCTGTACAAACTTGCGGTAATCGGTAATGTCATGGAATTCACCCGAAATCGCAGGATCACAGATCGCTGCAACCTTTGCCCCTGATGCAATAAGCTCCTTTGTTTCCTGTATGGAAGAACGGTAAGTGATTGATGCAGGAGAACATGCAGAATAACAGCTCCCGCATCCTATGCACCTTTCGGGGATGATGGATGGCATTTCAGTATTTACATCCACCTTTATTGCCTTGACCGGGCAAATCCTTACACAGGAATAGCATTTAATGCAGGATTCGTGATGGATTTCGAATAAAGAAGAGACTGCCATAATCTTCAAAATTACAAATATATCAGCACTTTCATCGAATAGTGACGAATTTTTTCAACAAAAATTCAAAACAGGTTTGTTGTTTATTTAATAACAATGCTAATATTTTCACAATAAAATTTCCGCAATCGAAATTAATCCCTTATTTTTGTATCTGAATAAATAGGTATTAACCCCAGGGCCGAGCCCTGGACCCGGGTTCAGCCCCAGAGGGGCAGTGAATTAACCTGGAGAGATTGAAACCATGGCATGGAAGCGATTTTTGAAAAATACAGCCTGAAGAAGCCCGAGAACCTGATACCTCTTCTCCAGGAAATCCAGGAGGCCAACGGCTACCTTACCGATGAGATTGTCGAGAAAGTCTCGGTTCATCTGAACATCCCCACCAACAGGATTTACGGTGTAGCCACGTTTTACGACCAGTTCCGTTTCAAGCGCAGGGGGATGTTCCACATCAGGGTCTGCCGGGGAACTTCATGTTATTTATGCAGTTCATCGTCCTATCTTAAAGAAATAGAGAAGCTGCTCAAGGTCCAGGACGGGTCTGTGAGCAGGGATAAAAAATTCAGCCTTGAGACGGTGAATTGCATGGGTGGCTGCAGCCAGTCTCCTGTCATCCGGATCAATGATACTTATTATCACCATTTGAGCGTGTCGGATATGGGTGAGATCATCCGCACTCTGAGAGCAAAAAGCGAGTAACATGCCAGCACAGGATATAAGCGATAACAAGGCATTCCTTACCGAGAAAGTCATAAAAAATTATTCCGGTATTTTCGACAAGGCATCATTGTCGAGGATTGCAAGCATAAGGCGGGATACCGTTGACAGGCCTGTGATCTATATAGGAACAGGTACCTGCGGGATCATTTCAGGGGCAAAGGCCACATTGGAAAAGGTCAGGAAGTTTATTGCAGAAAATAAAATTGAAGCCAGTATTATTGAAGTCGGCTGTAACGGTTTTTGCTCCGCGGAACCCCTTCTTGACATTCAGCTGCCCGGTAAAACCAGGCTCTCGTTTCATAATGTGACTGAGGATAAGGCTGAGGATGTGCTTAATTCGGCCCTTCACCATACGGTTCAGTCTGATCTTGTACTCGGACAGTACAGGCAGGCAGGGCTGGAGGAATGGCCTAACGTAGGGTTAATTGACAACCTTCAGTGGTTCAGCCTCCAGACCAGGCATATCCTGAAAAATGCAGGAATAATTTCACCCGCATCGATTGAAGAATATATCGTAAGAGGGGGGTATAAGTCATTGTATAAGACCGTATTGAATTACCCTGCCGATAAAATTTGCGAGATCATTGAACAAAGCGAATTAAAGGGACGCGCCGGGGGAGGTTTTCTCACCGGGAGGAAATGGAAGATCGCACTGGACACTGCGGGTGACCAGAAGTACATGATCTGCAATGCCGATGAGAGTGATCCCGGGGCATTTATGGACAGGGCCGTCATTGAAAGCGACCCTCACCGGGTCATAGAAGGCCTTGCCATTGCTTCCTATGCTATTGGAGCCAGCCAGGCCATCATTTACGTGAGGTCCGATTATGAAAACCCCCTGAAAGTACTGGAATATGCTATTAAACAGGCAAGGGAATACGGCCTTCTTGGTGAAGATATTTTCGGGAGCGGGTTCAGTCTCTCGATAAACATACGAAGGGGAGCCGGGGCATTTGTATGCGGTGAAGAAACCGCCCTGATTACCAGTCTTGAAGGACAAAGAGGCTTGCCCAGGCCAAAACCTCCATTCCCTGCCGAAAAAGGTCTTTGGGGGCAGCCTACGGTGATCAACAACGTTGAGACCCTTGCCAATATTCCGGGGATACTTGAAAACGGCCCAGGATGGTTCAAATCCACGGGCACGCAGTCCTCAAAAGGCACCAAGCTGTTCTCGGTAGCAGGAAAAGCCGCTTCAACCGGTTTCATTGAAGTGCCGATGGGGATCAGTTTTTCATCCATCATCTATGATATTGCCGGCGGGGTCAGAGACGGGAATGCTTTAAAAGCAGTACAGCTCGGAGGGCCTTCAGGGGTATGCATTCCCCCGGCCGAACTTGATACGCCACTCGACTTCGAGGCCCTCAGCGCCATCGGGGCAAAATTAGGCCTTGGCGGCCTTGTCATCCTTGATGAAAAGACATGCATGGTCAATCTTGCAAAGTATTTCATTGATTTCCTGCAGAAGGAAAGCTGCGGAAAGTGCATCCCCTGCAGGGAAGGTACCAGGAAGATGCTGGATATTCTCAATGGCATCACCAAAAGGCCCAAGGAGGAATCTGCTCATGAAACCCTTGAACGTTTCAAAGGGGTGGTTCAGCTTGAAAACCTTGCCCATGTCATCAGCGACACTTCCCTGTGCGGGCTTGGACAGAACGCCCCCAACCCCGTACTGAGTTCTCTCAAATGGTTCAGGGAGGAGTTTGAAGAGCATATTTTCGACAGGCGCTGCCGGGCAGGTGTTTGCCATGATCTCAGAACTTTTTACATCGACGTCGACCCTTGTACCGGGTGTAACATCTGCCAGAAAAAATGCCCTGAAAACGCTATAATCGGCTCGGTTAAATTGCCTCATTTCATCATTGAATCTAAATGCACAGGTTGCGGGATCTGCTTTGACGTATGCAAATTCAGCGCAATCTATTTTAAATAAAGAGGAATTATGCTTCTTACTATTGAAATTAACGGACAGCAGGTGAGTGCCAAGCGGGGGGAGACCATACTTACGGTCCTTAACCGCATTGGTGTTAAAGTGCCGACGCTCTGTTTTTTCGGCAGTCTCTCCCCTACCGGATCCTGCCGCATGTGCGTTGTAGAGGTTGAAGGGCTTACCCATCTTGTACCTGCCTGTTCCCACCAGGTGGAAGAGTGGATGCAAATCCACACCCATTCGCCCAGGGTACTGAAAGCCAGGAAAGCCCTTGTGGAACTCCTGCTTGCCAATCATCCCGACGACTGCCTTTACTGCGACCGCAACGGAAGCTGTGAACTCCAGGATCTGTCGGAAGAGCTCCAGGTAAGAGAGAGAAGGTATCCCAGCAGCCATAAACCGGTCCAGATAGATAAAAGCTGTCCCTCAATCCAGAGAGACCCGGGTAAATGTGTTCTTTGCGGACGCTGCAGCAGGGTCTGCACAGAAATTATAGGTATCTCCGCCATAGACTCGGTAGGCAGGGGATCGTCAACCCGGACAGGCACTTCATACAACAAGGGCCTAAATTACAATGCATGCGTAAAATGCGGGCAGTGCATCATGGCCTGTCCCACAGCCGCCCTCACCGAACGTAAATCACTTCCCCAGGTCATCGAGGCCCTGGGCAATCCTGACCTCTACCCTGTTGTACAATTCTCCCCTACCGTGCCAGGCGCCATCGCCGAAGAATTCGGGTTGAAATCCAGCAAGGATATCATGAATATCCTTCGTTCCGCACTAAAAAAGATAGGTTTCAGGCAAAGTTTCGATGTTTCACTTGCCTCCGATATCACTATTATGGAAGAGGCAGCCTTATTCCTTGAACGCTGGCCGAAAAAAACACCCCTGTTCACGAGCTGTTGCCCTGCCTGGGTAAGGTATATTGAAGTCTTCAGACCTGAGTTTGTCGAATACCTTTCGCCAGTCAGATCCCCTCAGCAGATCATGGGGTCACTGATAAAGCAATATATAACAAGCAGTGCCGGCATAAAATCCGAAAAGGTTTTCGTGGTATCTGTAATGCCCTGCACTGCAAAAAAAACAGAAGCGGACCTTGAGAGAAACGGGACCAGGGCAGTTGATGCGGTGATCACTATCAGGGAACTGGTAAAGCTTATCAGGCTGCTTGGAATTGACCTTAACAACCTGGAGCCAGAACCTGCCGAAAATGCATTCAGCATCAGTAGTTCATCGGGCAGGCTGTTCGGTGTCTCGGGAGGGCATCTTGAGGGACTGATGAGAACCATCCATTTCTTAAACACCGGACAGGAGTTAAGTCCCAGTAAAATTAATGACCTGAGAGGACTGAAATCAAGGAAAGAGACCAGGATGAGGATCAACAAACTCCCGGTCAACGTGGTGGCAGTAAACGGGCTGGCAAATGCCATCGCCCTGATGGACGAAATTGCTGCAGGGCGCGACGGCTTTCATATTGTCGAAGTGATGGCCTGCCCGGGCGGCTGCATCAACGGAGGAGGGCAAAAAATCGGTACCGATGAAAAAATGCTCAAATCCAGAATGAAAGCCCTTTATGATATTGACGAAGAAGAAATAGTTAAAGTAGCACATAAGAATCCTACGCTTAATGAACTGTTCGATAAATTCCTGTCAAAGCCGAACAGTGAAAGAAACAGGGAAGTCCTGCATAAAGACAGGTCAAAAACCATCAGCGAATGAGCCATGCATATCACCGTCAGCTGGTTTACACGGTAAAGGATAAATGCCGCGTTTGTTACACCTGTGTAAGGGAATGTCCCGTCAAAGCTATCAAAATCATCAAAAGCCAGGCTGAAGTCATTAATGAACGTTGCATCGGCTGCGGAAACTGCGTTAAAGTGTGCAGCCAGGGAGCCAAATACTCTTTGCGTTCTGTGGATGAGGTGAATGCACTTCTCAAATCCGAGAAAAAAATAGCTGCCTGCATTGCACCAAGTTTTCCCGCTGAATTTACCGAGATCCCCGACCACCGCCTTCTTGTGGGTATGATCAAGGAGCTTGGGTTTGATTATGTTGTTGAAGTCTCATTCGGGGCCGACATGGTCGCAAGGGAATACGAAAAAAAGATCAGCAATAATACGGGGCAGGGACAGATCAGTTCCGACTGCCCCGCCATTGTCTATTTCATCAGGCATTACCATCCCGACCTGGTAGGGAACCTTTCTCCTATTGCATCGCCCATGCTTGCCATGACCAGGATCATGAAAAAGAAATACGGCGATGACCTGCAGGTGGTGTTTATAGGACCCTGTTTTGCAAAGAAAGCCGAATCGGAAGAAGTTGACGAAGTACTCACTTTCAGGGAACTCAGGGAGATGTTCCAGCAAAACAATATCAGCTGGGAAAATTCCACCCCTACTGAGTTCGATCCGCCTGCAAGCGGCAAAGGAGCCATATTCCCTGTGAGCCGGGGCCTGTACTTCACAGCGAATTCAACAGAGGCTATTCCCGAGGAACAGGTGGTGGTTGCTGAAGGCAGGGTTAATTTCAAGGAAGCCGTAAGAGAGTATGAAGAAGGATATATCCGCAACAAGCACCTGATGCTTCTTTGTTGTGACGGATGTATCATGGGGCCTGGCACATCACCCGGTGGAAAACGGTTTGCCAGGAGCGCGGCGGTTGGGGAATATGTGACAAAGAAACTGGCTTCCATGGATAAGAAGCAATGGGAGGAGGAAGTCGCGGAATTCAGCAACCTCGATTACTCACAGGATTTCAGCCCCGAAGACAGGCGTTTTGAAATTCCTTCGGAGGATAAGATACTGGAAGCCCTGCATGCCATGGGCAAGTTCAAACCCGAAGACCACCTCAACTGCGGTACCTGCGGTTATGACACCTGCGTGGAACATGCCATCGCTATTGTAAAGAACCTGGCGGAGACCGAAATGTGCCTGCCCTATACCATAGAAAAGCTTCACGACTCGATCAAAAACCTGAATGTCTCCAATGAAAAGCTGGCCAAGGCACGACAGGCACTCAAACAATCCGAAAAGCTTGCGCATATGGGGCAGCTTTCGGCCGGCATAGCACATGAACTTAACAATCCGCTGGGTGTCATCACCATGTATTCAAACATACTTATAGATGAATCGCCCGTTGACGACCCTGTCAGGGATGACCTTAAACTGATTGCCGAACAGGCCGAACGCTGTAAAAAGATTGTCAGCGGCCTGCTCAACTTTGCACGAAAGAACCAGGTTAACCTCAGCGAAACCGATGTGGTGAAATTCCTGAGACACAGTATAGATTCCATATTGAAGCCCGATAACATAGAGGTGTTGCTTGAATCGAGGATCATCAATCCCCAGGCCAGGCTCGACATAGACCAGATGATGCAGGTACTTACCAATCTTGAAAAAAATGCAGTTGAAGCAATGCCAAAGGGAGGCAAACTGACTCTTGGGGTTGAAGGCGACGAGCAGGAACTGAGGTTTATCGTTTCAGATACAGGAACAGGGATATCCAAGGAACATATGGAGAAGATCTTCACCCCCTTCTTTACTACCAAGGAGATGGGCAAAGGAACAGGGCTCGGGCTGGCGCTCATCTACGGTATCGTAAAAATGCATAAAGGGAAAATACATGTTGACTCGAATAACGACCCGGGTTCCGGACCGACAGGGACGACGTTTACTATAACATTGCCGAGAGTATAATGAAAATAAAAAGCGAAATGGCGAAATGGCGAAATGTGAAATCTAAAATTTCGCTTTTCACTTTTCGCTTTTCGCCATTTAAAAAATAGATATGACTACAAAAAAAACAATCCTCCTCGTCGATGATGACCAGGACTACCTCTACCAGTTGAAAAGCAGGGTTGAATCGTTCGGATTCCAGACTATACTGGCCGAAAGCCAGAAAGAAGCTGAAGAACTTCTCGAAAAGACAAAGCCCGATCTTGCCATCCTTGACCTGATGATGGAGAACGAAGACAGCGGGTTCATCCTCTGTTATAAAATGAAGAAAAAATACCCTGAAGTGCCGATTATAATCGCAACCGGTGTGGCAGCAGAGACAGGGCTGAGTTTTGACCTGAATGATGAAAACAACAGGAAGTGGATCAAGGCTGATACTTTTCTTGAGAAAGGCATAAGGAGTGAGAAACTTAAACAGGAAATCGATAAGCTATTAAAAATAAATGCATAAAGACCAATAATCACAGGGATTTCATATAACAGCTTTAAAAACACCTAACAATAACCTGTGAAAAATTAACAAAGCCATTGAAGTACTCGTTTTTTAACTTATTTTTGTTGTGAAACTTTACACATGTCCACTCTGAAGATTCTCGTTATTGATGATGAGCCCGGCATCAGGAGCGGGATAGCCCGTATTCTTAGAAATTTCAGGGTGGATTATCCTTTTATGGAAGAGGCATTCGACTTTGAAGTCAGGGAAGCTTCAACGGGTGAGATCGGGATTGAATCAATAGAGAAAGAGAAACCCGACATACTTCTTCTCGACAACAAACTGCCGGGCATACAGGGAATAGAAGTCCTTGAGCATATCCGAAGGAAACAGATGAACATCATCGTGGTGATGATCACCTCCTATGCATCGCTTGAACTTGCAGTGAAAGCCACGAGCGACGGGGCTTACGATTTTATCCCGAAGCCATTCACCCCCCAGGAGCTGAAATCATCAATAGAAAATATCACCAAGAGGGTGTTCCTGAAGAAAATGACCAACAAGCTTCAGGAAACAGGCAAACAGATCAGGTTCCAGTTCCTCAGCGTGCTCTCTCACGAGCTCAAGGCCCCGTTAAACTCGATTGAAGGGTACCTGGGCCTTATCAAGGACAGGCAGGAAGGCCCTTTGCTTGAAAGTTACGATTTCATGATCGACCGCATGCTCGACAGGATAAAAGGGATGAGAACCCTGATACTCGACCTGCTTGACTTCACCAAGGTTGAACTGGGAAAGGGAAAGCGAGATATAAAGCTGATCAACCTGATGGATATTGCCAGGATGGCGGTAGATACCATGAGGCCCTATTCAATTCAGAAGGATATTAAAATCAATTTGAACGGTAAAGAAGCGGTAAACGTGATGGCTGATGCTGAGGAAATGGAGATCATTTTCAACAATCTGATCAGCAACGCAATAAAATACAACAGGGAGGGTGGAACGGTAGACTGCACCCTGCATGAGAATGAAGAATGTGTTGAGATACTTGTGGAGGATACGGGGATTGGTATGAGCCAGGAGGATATCAGCAGGATATTTGATGATTTTGTAAGGATTAAATCAGAAAAAACAAGGAATATAACCGGCACCGGATTAGGACTTGCCATAGTAAAAAAGCTCATCGAGAACTACAAAGGGACAATCGAGGTAACCAGCCAGCCGGACCAGGGCAGTCTATTTAAAGTCAAACTTCCAATCGATCGACCATGTTTATAAAAAATCTCCCTCACAAGACCGTAGAACGTCTGAGCCAATATCGCAGGGCTCTATTGCTGATTTTGTCAAAAGAGAAAACCCATGTTTTTTCACATGAAATTGCACAGATGCTGCATATAACACCTGTACAGGTGAGGAGGGACCTGATGCTTATAGGGTATTCGGGCAACCTGAGAAAGGGATATGACATCAAAGAACTTATAGACCTGATCGGGAAGATCATCGATTCGGAGCGGGGGCAGAGGGTTGCAGTGGTCGGGCTTGGGAACCTGGGCAAGGCCTTTATCAGCTATTTTAAAGGAAAACGTTCCAAACTGAGCATGATCGCAGCATTCGACGTGAACCCCGAAAAGATCAACAGGGTGTTCGATGGAGTACCCTGCTATCACATCAACCAGCTACCGGAAATCATCAAACAGAATAATATTTCCATCGGTATCATTACTGTTCCTGCCGAGCAGGCTCCGGAAATTGCCGAATCACTGGTACTTTCAGGTATCAAAGGGATACTGAACTATACGCCCAAGCCGCTCAACGTGCCGGCGTATGTATACCTCGAGGAATATGACATGATCACTTCCCTCGAGAAGGTCGCATTTTTCGCTAAGAAAAACGACGAACGATTTAAGTAAATAAAACGTGAGAATTTTTCATAATTTCAATGACGTCGGGGACATCCGGAATGCAATTGTCACCACCGGTTCCTTCGACGGAGTTCATATTGGACATAAAGTAATCCTGCAGCATTTAAGGGATCATGCTGATGAGTCGGGAGGCGAAACTGCACTTATCACCTTCCACCCTCACCCTCGCAAAGTTCTTTACCCTGAAACGGCAGGGAAAGGTCTCTACCTGATCAATTCGCAAAGGGAAAAGATCTACCTGCTTGAAAAAGCCGGGCTGGATAACCTGATCATCGTGGATTTCACTGTTGAATTCTCGAAGATCACTTCAGTGGAATTCGTAAGGGATATCCTTTTGAACAAGCTGCATGCAAAGAAGATCGTTATCGGTTTCAACCATCATTTCGGGCACAACCGTGAAGGAGATTATGATGCCCTGCGCAAACTGGGAACAGTAAGCGGGTTTGATGTAGAAGAGATCCCTGAACAGGACATTCAGAATGAATCGGTAAGTTCAACCAAGATCCGAAAGGCTATCATGGAAGGCAGCATGCAAAAAGCCAATGCCTACCTTGATCATTTTTATATCATCATGGGTCCGGCGAGGCCAAGCAACATCATGCTGGCCGAGATCGGTTTTCCAAGCTATACCGTGCAGATTGAAGAAGACTGCAAACTCGTGCCTCCCAACGGGGTCTATGCGGTTACAGTGAACTTCGGGACTCACTCCAGGAAAGGCATGTGCTTTATTCGCAAGAACGAGGAATCGCCTATTGACACTCTTGTGGAGATACACCTTACTGAGGGTGACGAGCATCTAGGTGACAAGGTCCTTTCCCTGTTTTTTCACAAGCGGCTGAGAGAAGAGAGGACCATTGCATCCATAGAGGATTTAAAGAGACAACTGCAGATTGATAAAACCCAGATCGACGAACTTATTTTCTGATGGAGAATTCAAACCACATACCGATCAAAGTAACCTTTCTGGGGACAGGCACTTCCATCGGCGTCCCGGTGATCACCTGTGATTGCCCTGTATGCAAATCGCCGGACCCTCACGACAAGAGGATGAGAACCTCGGTCATGCTCGAAGTGAACGGGTATACCTTCGTGATTGACTGCGGCCCTGACTTCAGGATACAGATGCTGAGGGAAAATGTCAACAACCTGGATGCTGTCATCTTCACCCATGAGCACCGTGACCATATTGCCGGCCTGGACGACATCAGGGCTTTTAACTATGTGCTGAATAAAAAGATAGATATCTACGGCAGCAGGCAGGTGATGGAAGCGATACAGACCGAATTCCCCTATATCTTTTCCTCATCCAGGTATTTCGGCGCTCCCCAGCTTACCATCCATAATATCGACGATGCTCCGTTCACTGTCTTCGGTGTTGAATTCATTCCCATCAGTGTTCTGCATGAGAAACTGCCTGTGACAGGATTCAGGATAGGCGATTTTACTTACATCACCGATGCTTCGTACATTTCTCCCAAAGAACTGGAGAAGATCAAAGGTTCCAAGGTGATTGTGCTCAACGCCCTCAGGAATTCAAAGCACACCTCGCATTTCTCGGTGGGGGAAGCCGTGGAAATATTAACAAAACTCAGGCCGGAAGCGGCTTACCTGACTCATCTCAGCCATTTTGTAGGCCTCCACAACGAGGTGAACAGCAAGCTTCCAGGTTTTGTCCAGCTTGCATACGACGGATTAACCCTGACTATCTGAGTATGAAGATCGATATCCTTACCTTATTCCCTGAAATGTTCAATGGGCCGTTTTCCCATTCAATCATCAAGCGCGCAAAGGAGAAAGGCCTTGCCGAGATCAACCTGTACAATATCAGGGACTGGTCAGTCGGCAAGCATAAAACCGTTGATGATTATGCATTCGGAGGAGGCGCCGGCATGGTCATGATGATTGAGCCCATCGCCCGCTGCATAGCGGAGCTTAAGGGAAAAACCGCTTATGATGAAGTGATCTATCTTTGCCCTGACGGGGAACTGCTTGACCAGAAAACGGCAAACAGGCTTTCGCTTGATCAGAACCTGCTGATCCTTTGCGGGCATTATAAAGGGATTGACGAAAGGATACGAGAGCATTTCATCACGCTTGAGATCTCAATAGGAGACTATGTGCTTTCGGGTGGTGAACTTGCTGCAGCAGTGCTTGCCGATGCAGTGATACGATTGTTGCCGGGAGTCCTGAATGATGAAACTTCAGCACTTTCAGATTCTTTCCAGGATAACCTGCTGTCTCCTCCTGCATATACACGTCCGTATGATTTCAACGGCTGGAAAGCCCCCGATGTCCTGTTATCGGGCAACGACAGGGAAATCGCAAAATGGAAGCAGGAACAGAGCCTTGAAAGAACTAAAAAGCGAAGGCCGGGATTACTTGAACCGTGAACAGTGAACCGTAAATCGTGAAACGAAAAAAACGGTTAGGAATAGATTTGTAATTCAAAAAAAAATCCTATATTTGCAAACTTTTTGTATAGAACCCCATTAATTTTTCGACGTCATGAATAGAGCTGAGATCATCAAATTTGTTGAGGATACCGTAATTGAAAAGAAAGAATATCCTAAGTTTAAAGCCGGTGACACCATTACCGTTCACTATAAAATCAAAGAAGGAAACAAGGAACGTATCCAGAATTTCCAGGGAGTGGTTTTACAGCGTTCAGGTAAAGGCATAAACGCCACCTTTACTGTAAGGAAGATCTCCGGGAACATCGGGGTTGAAAGAATTTTCCCCCTCTCCTCCCCTTTTATCGACAAGATCGATGTAAACAAGCACGGTGTTGTGCGTAGGGCAAGGATCTTCTACATGAGGGAACTCAGGGGTAAGAAAGCCCGTATCAAGGAAGAAAGGATTTAATCCTGTAGAATCACATAAAAAAAAGAGGCCGTCTCATTGAGCGGCCTCTTTTTTTTAGTTCATCACCAGTCGGATGGTCGAGTCATGTGTTTTCAGTACTGCGAGTGCTTTTGAGTAATTCAGGATGTTCCGGATCACTGCATCACTGGGAGAAACTTCAATTTGGTTTTTCCGCAGTTCAGCAGAAAAACTGTTCTCCTTTGAAGTATTTGAATTCAAAGAAAAAAGCGTAGCGTGTCTCTTCATAGGCATACCGTTGATTTTTAATGACGTTCATGTTAATCAAACGGAGATGCCCGGGGGGATATTTTACGGGATTAAAAATAATTTTAGGGCACTTTGAAAAGAAATAGCGAAGTAGCGAGGTAGCGAAGTAGCGAAATTAAAAACAAAAATTCATATTATCATTTTCGCTATTTCGCTATTTCGCCATTTCGCTACTTATACTGAAAGAATGACATCCTTCTCCTTCACCAACTTGCGAAGGTTGATGAGGGCGTAACGCATACGGCCCAGGGCGGTATTGATGCTTACGTTGGTGAGTTCGGCTATATCCTTGAAACTCATATCAGAATAATGCCTCAGCACCAGCACTTCCTTTTGTTCCTTTGGCAGGTAATCGATAAGCTTTTTAACATCCTTATGGATCTGTTCAGTGATGATCATCTCCTCGACCGATTCGACCGGGATGCGGACCTTGTCAAAAATATCGTAATCATTGCTGTTTTCAATAAACGGCAAACGGTTGGATTTCCTGAAATGGTCGATGATCAGGTTATGGGCGATACGCATAACCCACTGAATGAATTTACCTTCTTCCTTATACTGCCCCGAACGGATAGTATTTATAACTTTAATAAAGGTATCCTGAAAAAGATCTTCAGCAAGCTCCTTGTCCTTAACTACCATAAGGATATAAGCAAAGACCCTGCTTTTGTGACGATGTATGAGCTTTTCGAGGGAAGACTGCTGACCTGCTATATAAGCATTAATCAGTTCATGGTCACTGACTTGGGAAATCATGTCGCTACGTTTTAAGTTTCAAAGCGTAGTTGTGTGGCCGATAGAGTCCCTCCTATGATTGTGCACCGTTTTTGGGTGCTGGTTTATAATCTATTACGTTTTTAACCCCGAAAGGTTGCGCAAATATAAGCAAAAAATTAAAAAAGCAAGTTTTATTCATAATTTTGTGCACCTGTTTTACTGCTGAGATGAAAAAATTAAACCCCGATGAACTCGATCCCAAGGACTATATCATTATCAAAGGTGCGAGGGTTAACAATCTCAAGAATATCAGCCTTGCCCTGCCCAGGAATAAATTTATTGTACTGACAGGGCTTTCAGGTTCCGGAAAATCTTCACTTGCCTTTGATACTTTGTATGCTGATGGGCAGAGAAGGTATGTAGAGAGCCTCAGCGCATATGCAAGGCAGTTCCTTGGCAGGATGAGCAAACCCGACGTGGACTATATCAAAGGGATTTCACCAGCCATAGCTATCGAACAGAAAGTCAATACATTAAATCCAAGGTCAACCGTAGGCACCTCCACCGAGATCTACGAATACCTGAAACTGCTTTTTGCCCGTGTGGGGATTACCTACTCCCCTGTTTCAGGTGAAATCGTAAAACGCGACACTGTCACCGACGTGGTTGATTTTATTATGACCCTGCCGGAACAGACCAAAGTCAGCATATATGCTCCCGTCTCCCTTGATTCAGGCAAGGGAGATCTGAGGTCAAAATGTGCAGTGCTGCTTCAGCAGGGATTTACACGCATACGTATCGACGATGAGATCATCCGGATAGAAGAGGCACTTGAAGGAGGCAGGAAGTCGTTTTCTTCACTATCGGTGCTCATCGACCGTGTCATTATAAAAAAAGAAGACCTTGAACTTTCGGGCAGGCTTGCCGATTCGGTGCAGACAGCATATTTTGAAAGCCATGGTTACTGTACCATAGAATACAGCAACGGCTCAACTGCAAAACTGTCGTTTTCAAACAAGTTTGAAGCCGACGGGATGGAATTCGAAGAGCCTTCGGTAAACCTGTTCAGCTTCAACAACCCTTACGGGGCGTGCAAGACCTGTGAAGGGTTCGGCAGCATCATCGGGATTGACGAAGACCTTGTGGTGCCGAATAAAAACATCTCGGTTTACGAAGAAGCCATTGCATGCTGGAGAGGCGAGAAAATGAGCGAGTGGAAGAACGAGCTGGTGATGAATGCATACAAGTTCGACTTTCCCATTCATAAACCTTTTCACGAGCTGACCGAAGGACAGAAAGCCCTGCTCTGGAGCGGAAATCAATACTTTCATGGGCTGAAGGAGTTTTTTGAATTCATCGAAAGCCAGAATTACAAAGTGCAGTACCGGGTAATGATGTCGAGGTACCGCGGCAAGACCGTATGCCCCGACTGCAGGGGGACCAGGCTAAGGAAAGATGCGGCCTACGTAAAGATCAGGGGGAAGTCGGTGCTTGACCTTGTTCTGATGCCTGTGGCCAGGTTATCGGCTTTCTTCAGGGAACTCGATCTTGGTGAGCATGAAAGAACTGTTTCGAACCGCCTTTTGATAGAAATCAACAACCGCCTTGATGTTCTGAACGACGTGGGGCTTGGATACCTGACCCTGAACAGGCTCTCCTCCACCCTTTCGGGAGGCGAATCACAGAGAATAAACCTTTCGACGGCCCTGGGGAGCACCCTGGTCGGCTCCATGTATATCCTTGATGAGCCTAGCATAGGCCTGCATCCCCGCGACACCCAGAGACTGATCCAGGTATTGATGAAGCTGAGGGACCTCGGGAATACCGTCATCGTTGTTGAACATGATGAAGAGATCATCAGGGCTGCTGATGAGGTTGTGGATATAGGCCCCATGGCAGGACGCCATGGAGGGGAAGTGGTCTTCCAGGGCAACCTGAAGGCACTGCTGAAAGATAAAAAGAGCCTTACAGGCCGCTACCTCAGCCATGACCTGCATATTGAGGTCCCTGCCATCAGGAGGAAATCAAAAGAATCCATTCTGCTGAAAGGAGTTCGTGAGAACAACCTTAAAAATATTAACGTCAGCATCCCCCTCCACCTGATCACTGCGATCACAGGGGTAAGCGGAAGCGGAAAAACATCCCTTGTCAAGAGGGTACTGTTCCCCGCGCTGAAAAAGATTTACGGAGGATACGGGGAAAAAACGGGCAAATTCGACAGGATCGACGGGGATATAGCCAAAATAGGTGCTGTTGAGATGGTAGACCAGAACCCTATCGGCCGTTCATCGCGCTCAAACCCTGCCACTTACATCAAAGCTTTTGACGACATCAGGAATCTTTACGCCGACCTGCCGCTGGCTAAGGCGAGGGGATATAAGCCGGGCTATTTTTCTTTTAATATTGAAGGAGGAAGATGCGAGGAGTGCGAGGGAGAAGGAGTGGTGAAAATTGAGATGCAATTCATGGCCGACATCTATCTCACCTGCGAAAGCTGCAAGGGCAAGAGGTTCAGGGAAGAGGTTCTGGATGTAAAGCATAAGGATAAAAATATTGTCGACATTTTAAATATGACTGTGGATGAGGCGATCGATTTTTTCGGGCAGGACAGCAAGCATGCCGCCGAGAAACGCATTGCAGCAAGGCTGACTGCACTCCAGGATGTTGGGCTTGGATATCTCCATCTCGGGCAGTCTTCGTCGACCCTCTCGGGAGGGGAAGCCCAGCGCATCAAACTGGCCTTCTTTTTATCGAAGGGAATGAGCGATAAACCCACCCTCTTCGTATTTGATGAGCCCACCACAGGACTGCACATCCACGACATCCACAAACTCCTTACATCCTTTGAATCACTGATAAGGAACGGTCATACGGTGGTAGTGATAGAACACAACCCCGAGGTCATCAAATTCGCCGACTGGGTCATTGACCTGGGCAAAGAAGGAGGCGACCTGGGCGGATATATTGTTTTTGAAGGAACTCCCGAAGCTCTTTCTCTGTGTGAAAATTCCTATACCGGGTTCTACCTGAAGGATAAAATAAGCCAGTACTGAGCTGAAAGCATTTTTTCTTCAGAAAAATCTTCATAAGTTTGCGCCAATCAAAAAAATCAAAAACATGAGAAAAATTTTATTCATTACGCTGTTATTTATTTCTGCCGGCATCATGAATGTTTCGGCACAGAAAGGCTTTAACATCGGCATCGGGGCCAACTACAACGGCACTTTTATTATCAACCAGAACATTTACGGGGGATCGCCTGAGCTGGATTACAAAAGGACCACCTCGTTTGCCTATAACCTCGCACTGGGTTATAATTTTTTTAGCTGGTTAGGGATCAAGGCAGAGGTCGGCATGACACCGATGGGCCAGAGTTATTATAATCATGATGATATCCCTTCAATCACCCGGGATGTCAAACTGAGTTATGTAACAGTTCCTGTGATGGCACATTTCAGCTTTGGAGGCAAAGTCTTCAGGTTCTATGCAAATGCCGGTCCGCAGTTTGCATTCCTTACCAAGGCCACCCAGGAATATCTGAAGAACGGGCAGCCGCTTCCGAAATTCTACAATCCGGTTACAAAAGATTCAATCGATGTCTCCAAAACCGATATCAAGGACCGTTACCAGAGCATGGATATCATGGCCAGGATTGACATTGGCCTTGATATCATTATTATCAATCATATTGGCATCAATGTAGGGCTTTCGGGAGCATACGGCCTGACCGACATCAATGCTTCGGACTGGAGGCTCAATAACAGTAGTGGGGAGTACAAAGCCTCGCACAACGCTTATGGCGGGATCAACTTCGGGTTGAGATATTGTTTCTGACCCGTTTGAAGTTTCATACCGGTTGTTTGTCAAGAATTTTTATAAATTTTATTTTTTATGAAAAGTATAAATCCTGCAACCAACCAGTTCTTAAAAGAATATCCCGAGCATACTGCCCGGGAAGTTGAAAGTATCGTAGAGAAGGTCTCTGAGGCCCGGAAAAGCTGGAGTGAAACCAGTTTCCGGTACCGCGGGGACCTTTTCCGCAAGCTGGCAGCCTGCATGAGGGCCGATAAAGAAGGGCTGGCCACCCTGGTGACTTCCGAAATGGGTAAGATCATCAGGGAGTCTCAGGCTGAGATAGAGAAATGCGCCCTTACCTGCGATTATTATGCCGAACATGCCGAAAGCATGCTTACCGACGAGGTGATCGCGTCGGATGCCGGCAGGAGTTTTGTGGCATTCCAGCCATTGGGAGTAATACTCGCAGTTATGCCCTGGAATTTTCCGTTCTGGCAGGTGTTCCGTTTTGCCGCCCCTTCAATCATGGCCGGGAATGCAGCGGTAATGAAGCATGCTTCAAATGTGCCCGGCTGTGCCCTTGCTATCGAAGAATTATTTAAAAAAGCTGGTTTTCCTGAAAACATTTTCAGGACTCTCATGATACCTTCCTCCATGGTTGAGGCAGTGATCAAACATCCCGCAGTGAAAGCTGTTACACTTACCGGCAGCGGGCCGGCAGGCAGCAGCGTGGCGTCTGCGGCAGCAAAGGAGATTAAAAAGGCAGTGCTTGAACTCGGAGGCAGCGATCCTCTCGTTGTACTTGAAGATGCCGATCTTGAAAAAGCAGTACAGACGTCACTCTCCTCAAGGATGTTCAACCAGGGACAAACCTGCATCTCCTCCAAGCGGTTTATTGTTGTTGAAACTGTATTGGAAGAATTCACATCAGGCTTGATTGCAGCGGTTTCCGCATTGAAAGTGGGTGACCCCATGGACCCTGCAACCCAGATAGGCCCTATGGCAAGACCTGACCTGGTCGACGATCTTGAGAAACAGGTAACGGAATCAGTGAAAGCCGGAGCCCGCCTGCATTACGGAGGCACACGTCCCGGGCGGCCCGGCTGTTATTACCTGCCTGCCATCCTTGGGAACGTTCAAAAAGGGATGCCTGCATACCATGAAGAAACCTTTGGCCCGGTTTTCAGCATTATTTCCGTCAAATCCGAAGAAGAAGCCATAGCCGTGGCGAACGACACTGAGTTCGGCCTGGCAGCCACCTTGTTTACAGAAGACCTGGAAAGAGGCGAAAAGCTTGCTGGAAAAATTGAAGCCGGAGCGGTGTTTGTCAACGGTATGGTGAAATCAGACCCCCGTCTTCCGTTCGGGGGCATTAAAAAATCGGGGTATGGCCGGGAGCTTGCCGAATACGGTATCCGGGAGTTTGTCAACATCAAGACAATCTGGATCAGGTAAAATATTCTTTGTGATTTTCCACGGAATTAATACCTTTGCACCCTCAAAAAACGGCGGGGTAGCTCAGATGGTTAGAGCGTCGGATTCATAACCCGGAGGTCTCGAGTTCAATTCTCGATCCCGCTACTAAAATAAAAAGCGAAAAGCGAAATGGCGAAAACTGTTTCGCTATTTTCATTTTCAGGAGTTGCAGTGGGGCTTAAATGGGAAGATGCTTTCGTATTAACCTTTTAAGCTCCATATTATCGATCGGCTTTAAAATCTGATCGTTGAATCCTGCATCGTTTAACTTTTGTGCGAAGTCAGGAAACTCTTTGGAATACGCCGTTTGTGCAATAATAACCACGTTTTTATTAAACTGTCTTATTTGATGCGTAGCTTCAATACCATCCATTTCAGGCAGGTTAATATCCATCAGCACCAGATCGATGCCATCGGTGTTACGGCATATCTCAACGGCCTCAACACCAGTCCTTGCCTGAAGAACCTCATAACCTTCCCTTTTTAATGAGATCGAAAAGATCATCTTTGATGCTTCGTCGTCTTCAACGATTAATACCTGCAGGTTTTTTGCCTGTTTATTTTCCGTCATATCCGAAGGAATATCACGACTAATGGTCTTTCGCTCCTCATCACTTGCCTTCGGCACGGTAAAATAAAAGGTACTACCCTTACCTGTGTCAGATTCAACCCACAGCCTGCCGCCATTTTTCTCAACGAATTCCTTGCAGAGAATCAATCCAAGCCCGGCACTGGGCTCGCCCTCGGTTCCTTTGCGGCTCGTATTGACGTCCAACCTGAAGAGATTATCTGCCATTTCTTGATTCATCCCAATTCCTGTATCCTTAACGGACATCTCTATCCAGCCATCAGGAATTGGTTTTGCAGTAATAACGATCTTCCCACCTTTAGGTGTAAACTTCACAGCATTGGTAGTTAAGTTGCGCAGAAGGCTGCCAAACATCCGCTCATCTGCAAAAACCACTATGTCGGCAGATATATCAATACTGATTTCTATACCCTTTTTATTTGCTCCATCCCTTACAGATTCCAAACTTGATTTAACATTCGGCATTAGCGGAAATGATTCAGTGTTAGAAGTGGTCATGCCCCTCTGCATGAGCGACCATTCCAGAAGGTTTTCAAGCAGACGGAAGAGATTGTCGGCCGAGCTTCTCATCAACAGAGCAAACTTCTGAATTTGTTCCTGATTCAATGTTTGAAAGTCATCTACCAAAATACGAGTGAAATTCAGGAAAACATTGAACGGACTACGCAGGTCATGGGCAATGACGGAAAAGAATTTGTCTTTTTCAGCGTTTGTTTTTTGTAAATCTTCCTTGCTCTCGAGCAGCAATTGTTCCGCATTTTTCTGGGAGGTAATATCCCAATTGGTACCTATCATACGCAGTGCCTTCCCTGAGTCATCCCGTTGAACAACAGCAAGCGCTCTGATATATCGAACAGTTCCATCGGGCCAGAGAACACGAAACTCTGTATTAAACTCCTTTTTACCGCTGATCGCCATTTGGATTTCCTGGTCACCCCGTAATAAATCGTCAGGATGAAGACCTTCCTGCCAGGCTTCGTAAGCACCGATGGAAATTCTTTTTGTCAAGGCCATATAGTGCAATCATCTCATCGTCCCATAGTAAAATATTGTTGACGATATCATAATCCCAAACGCCAACGCCACCGGCATGGGTAGCCATGGACAAACGGGCATTTGTTAGTTTAATCTCTTCCTCCATTTGCCTGCGCCCGGTGATGTCAGTGTCTGTACCGCGATACCCGGTCAGCTGACCATTATCGTCAACCATTGGCATGCCGTTGGTTGAAACCCAGACAATTTTCTTCTCCTTGGATTCTAACGCATTTTTAAAGCCAATGAAAGGTTCTTTCCGAGCGAAGAATTCGAGAGCTGCTACTTTCAAGACTTCACGTTGTTGCTCTGGATAAAAGGTGTAAAAATAAAATTTTCCGATGATTTCTTCAGGTTCATAACCCAGTACCGCTAAGCAAACATCGCTGATATAGGTATACAGACCGTTGGCATCGACTTCCCAGGTGATCACCCGGCTGTGTTCAGCGAGCATATTGAACCGATCCTCGCTCTCTATAACCTTATTTTCAGCCTCTTTTCTTTCAGTAATATCCCTGCTGATCCCCAGAATACCGATCAGCTTGCCATCACTTGACCAATATGGTGTTTTAACCGTGTCCAACAGAATCTTTCTCCCATCGGGATAGGTGATCCATTCTTCATTATGCCGGGGCAGTTTCTGTTTCAGCATTTCAATGTCATTGTGCCTGAAAAAACCGGCAACCTCTTTATCGAATAGGTCATAGTCTGTTTTGCCGATAATTTTCTCTCTTGATTTGTTAACAAAATCAGCAAATGGGGGGTTACATCCCAGGTATACACCTTCGGTATCTTTGAAAAAAATGATATCAGGGATGGAGTCAAGCAATGAGTTTATCAATCCGGTTTGCCTGGCTTTTTCCTCTTCGGCATAATTTTGTTCTGTGATTGTTCCCAGCTGCTGTGCAAGGGTGTTAATCAATTCCCTTTCCTCCTTCAGAAATGGTCCTTCATCCTCTTTGGGCATCTCCTTGAGATATGCAACCTCAATCAGTCCTTTAACTGCGTTGTTTACCAGGAGAGGAGCAGAGAGCTTCCATGCGGAATCTATAAAATTTTCTGAACGAAACTCAACATCGTCAATCACGATCCTGCTACAAGCAATTTCAGAATATTGCCAGCCTTTTGGCAGGAAATCTGTTAAATCCTGGTACAAAGCAATCAGTGGCAAATCCTGTCTTTGTGATAACTGACTTAAATAGTAAAGGGTCTGGATCTCTTTTAAGCGTTCTCCGAGTTGATACTCATACCGCCTGCGTTCGGTAACGTCGTTAAAGGTGGCAAGTATAGATGGAAATCCATTATAGATAATTGGCCTTCCCTGCACTTCCAGGTCCATTACCGTGCCGTCGAGTTTAAAATATTTTGACTCGATCATGGGTGCTTCAAGACCTTCTTCAGCCGCTCTGCGTATTCGCTCCCGAACGATTTGATGATAATCGGGATGATGCCAGCGCATGACGGGAGTCCCAACAAGGTCCTGCTCAGAGGTTGCCCCAAACAGTTTAACGGCTGCCGGATTGACATATAATATTATCATATCTCTGTGAACAAGGGCAGCATAGGGTGACCACTCAACCAAAGCCTGGTAACGTTGTTCGCTTTGTTGCAGTTTTTCCTGTTGCAAGCGATAGTCGGTTATGTCAACCATTGTTACAAGGCATTGATCTCCCATCTCGGTAACGATGCCGGTAAGCTGAACATGTCTGATTGGGTTGTTAATTTCAAAAAGAGTTACTTCACATGATTCTTCGACTTTGCTGTCAAATACTTTATCAAAAAAGTGATTGAAAATGGGTTTTGTATCATTGGAAACAAAAAAACTAAACTTTGAACCTTGCAAGAACAAGGGCTCTTTGCAAAGCATTTTTGCTCCATACAGGTTTATTTCAGTAATTTTTCCAAGGTTTGAAAGTGACAAATAACCTGTGGGTGCAAAATCATATAGTTCAAGATATTTCTTGGCTGCATTCACCGCGGAGGATTGTGCTGCAATGAGTTCATCGTTGAGTGTTTCCAGTTCAATCTGTTTTCCCTCAAGTTCGTGAGAAAGTTTCAGCGCTTTGTTATTGGCAATGATGAGCTCTGCCTGAAAAGCAATTTCTTCTTTAGCAACGATTAACTCTGCTGCCCGTTTTATTTTCTCTTCGTTTTGAAAGACCAGCTCTTTATTGGCAATGAGCAGTTCATCGGCACGTTTTGCTTTTTCTTCGTTTTGAAAGACCAGCTCTTTGTTGGCAATAATCAGTTCATCGGCCCGCTTTGCTTTCTCTTGGTTTTGAAAGGCCAACTCCTCGACAAGCTCCATAATTTTGGCTTCTGATTTATTTTTCAGCAGTTCTTCGGCCTTTTGGCGAAGGAATTCAGGTTCGGATTTTTCAGGGGTGTTTTTCATGAACTGCTGGTTAGCACTATGTCATTGGTTTGCTGGTTTGCTGTGGCGATAGAATGAAAAAAGGGCGTGAACCTTAACTTATTTCAAGCTAACCAAGGTGCCGCCAGGCAGCCGGCTCAACTGAAATAGCAAAAGGAACACACCCATGGAGTGCGCTCGCTAAGGCTATTTCTCTGAGTCTCAAAAATTGGCGGTTTATAGTTAGAGAAATATTAGCAACGCAATATTTTATCGATGTTTAAGAACGATGACTGAATTTGTAACGTTAAACAAAGCTAATCACTTCTTCCTTGTTTAATTCATTATGTGCAATTATTCTGGAGGTTTGATCGAAAATCCGCTAAATCTGACCACTTTAAACTGAAACCAAACAAATATTGAGGAAGTTTAAGCTACTTGTACAAATAGCATTTTTAAATGAAAAAATAATTGCTTTCTTTTTCTGCATCCTGTCATTGATTACTTATTCTCAGAAAAGTGAAATAGTTGTAAATATCAGGGAGCATCAGTTTCCTTTATTGCTATTTTCCAAAATATTTTCGCATCACCCCCTTAAGTACACCAACTGTAACAGGTTTCGAAATGTGGTCATTGCATCCTGCCCCGATTGCCTTTTCCCTGTCGCCAGCCATTGCATAGGCTGTCTGCGCAATAATGACTACGCTTTTGTTGAATTGCCGTATCTGGCGGGTTGCTGAATAACCATCCAAATCGGGCATCCTGATGTCCATAAGAATTAAATCAAGGTCCGGGTTGGCACGGCAGGCTTCAACCACTTCAATTCCCGTTCCAACAGTTAAAATTTCACGGCGATATATCTTGAGTGCCGTTGACAGGAAGGATACCGACGATTCATCATCCTCGGCAATTAAAATTTTCAGTTTTTTATCCTGATGGTTTGCTTCGGTATTGGCAGAAACGTTTTTAACCGAAGATTTCACATTCTCATCGGCGTTATATGGAATGGTGAAATAAAAGGTCGCCCCCTTACCCAATTCACTTTCCAACCAGATTTTCCCCCCGAGCATTTCTACGTAGGCTTTGGAAATGGATAGGCCCAAACCCGTGCCTTCATATGCTTTGGTAATCATCTTATCTCCCTGCCTGAACCTTTCAAAGATAAGATCCTGCTGATCCTGGCTAATGCCAATACCTGTGTCTTTTACAAAAAACTCAAGAAAATCCCCGGTCTTCCGGTATCCAAAATGAATAAAACCCTGGTGCGTGAATTTCATCGCGTTATTAACCAGGTTCAGCAGTATGGCAAGAATTTTATCAGAATCTGACTGGATAATGGCTGCTGTTTGAGGCAACCCGTTTTCGCATGAAATCTGTATCCCGTTCTTTTCAGCTTCAGGTGTAAAGAAGTTAACAATATAAGCGGTTTTCTCGTTCACATTGGTCCTGGAAATGTCGATTTCCATTTGCCCGGCTTCGATTTTAGCAATGTCAACAACATCATTGATGATATTTAACAAGCGGGCCCCGCTTTTTTGGATGACTTGAATGTAATTCTGCTGTTCTTCTGTTGTAATACCGGGCTCCTTCAGCAGGTCTGAGAAACCCAGAATCCCGTTCATCGGCGTTCTTATCTCGTGGCTGATATTGGCGAGAAAAGCTGATTTCAGGCGATCGCTTTGTTCGGCGTGTTCTTTGGCCTTAATTAATTCAAGCTCAAAATGTTTCCGTTCGGTGATGTCCTGATGGAAAGCCAGATAATACTCCTGATCGCCAAGGGTGATCAAACTCACCGAATCGCTTAATGTAATAATATGACCATCTTTATGGTAATGCTCGACCTCAAAACGAACAACCTCTCCTGCATGTATTCGGCGAAGGATATCGGCACGACCTTCAAATGCACCTTCCCTGAGAACATCCAAATCCTCAATATTCAAATTTTTCATCTCATCCACGGTGTAACCGTGCATCTCGGCGAAGGACTTGTTGACCTCAGCCAGTTTACCATCCTGCGATAACAGGATGAGGCCTTCGGTGGTATGGTCGAAAATATGGTGATACCGTTGTTCACTTTCTCTAATTGCATGTATCGATTTCCTGCGTTCGGTAACGTCTCTTAATGCCCCGTCAATGTGGTTGGGTCTACCGTCGGCATCGAAAAGTAACCTGGCGTTAACTGAGGCGAACTTTGTTTCGCCATTTTTCGTTTTAAACAATAACTCGAAATCCCTGACCTCACCTTTTTTCTTTATTTCATCAAGAAATCGCACCCTCTCATCGGGGTTAAAGTAAAGATTGGACACATTGGTCCCTATTATTTTATCCCTGTCAATTTCAGTAAATTCTTTAATTGACGGACTTATCTCCTGGATAATGCCATTAAGGTCAATCTGGTAAAAAACATCCTGAACGTTTTCAAACAGGGCACGGAACTTTTGCTCATTTTGCAACAGGTCCATCTCGGTTTTCTTTCTTTGTGTTATGTCGACAACAAACACGGAAACGCCATGAATAGTTCCATAGTCATCTATAATCGGGCTGTAATAATCCTCATAATAGGTCCTGTAAAGTTGCACGTTTCCATACTCCTCGGTTAACATAAAATACTCGCCTTGTAAAGCCCTGTCAAAATTTGCTTTTGCTTTTTGGCGGTCATCCGGGTTCGTAATTATATCCAGCATATTCATGCCAGGCTGAATATCAACCCCCCATATCTTTTTAATGGTTTTCTTGTGGAATCTTGTAAATGCGGTATAGCAAAAATTCTTATCAAGAGCGAAAATTATAATATCAACAGGGCTTTCTAAAATAGAATGCTGTAACATGAAGCCTGTGCGATACTTTTCCTCGCTTGCACGAAGCGCCTCACTGGCATGTTCTTGCACTGTAATATCGACCATAGCGACAAGGCATTGTTCCTCATTTTCATCGATCTGCCCGGTAAGGTAAACGAACTTTTGCTGGTTATTCGTTGCATTGAATGCCACTTCACAGGATTCATTGGCTGAGCTGTTGAACACTTTTTTTAGAAAAAGAAGAAAGGCTGATTTCGTGTCTTTTGAAACAAAATGGCTGAACAAACGATTTGCCAGTAACGATCTCTCTTTCCCCAGGATCTGAGCAGCTTTCCGATTTAACTCGCAAATTTTTCCATCTCTGTTTAAGGTAACATACCCCGATGGAGCAAAATCATATAATTTACTGTACCTGTTTGCAGATGATTCTGCCTGTTCTTTGGTAAGTAAAATATCCTGGTTGATCATTTCCAGTTCGATCTGATGCACCTCAAGCTCATGATTGAGTTTCAGAATATCGGATTCGGAATGCGGCAAACCGGATTGCTGCAGTTTCTGTTTCAGCCGCTCTTCGGCCTGTTGTCGCAGGATATGGGAGTCCGATTTGTTGTCGCTTTGTTTCATTATCACCTTTTGTTAAACTGAAATGATTTATTCCGTTTCGATCAGAATATAAAACGTATAAAGGTATAAAAAGAATTCAGTTATTGATTTGGTTGAATCTCACCGAACAATTGTAAAAAAGTCCTTACAAAAAATGTATTAAGTGAGGCCGGCTTTTCAACTTACCTGCCCGGCAGAGTAAAATAAAATACGCTTCCTTTGCCTGCTTCGCTCTCCACCCATAATTCCTTTCCGTGTTTCTCGATGAACTCTTTACAGAGGAGGAGGCCAAGGCCGGTACTTGGTTCTTCCTGGGTGCCTTTGCGGTTTGTATTCACATCAAGACAGAACAGGTTTGATATTAATTCCTGATTCATACCTATACCTGTATCGCGGATTGATATTTTAACCGTATTGTTGATGGCAGGCTCTGCTGAAATAATGACTTTACCCCCTTCCGGAGTGAATTTTATGGCATTGGAAACAAGATTACGAATGGTTGATTCCAGCATATACACATCAGCATTGACTTCAATATTTTCAGGAATTTCAAGTTTTATCTCAATTCCCTTTTTATTTGCCGGTTCCAAAGCAGTTTCTACACTTTTTAAAATTGCAGTCTTTAAAAGAAACAAAGCCGGTTCAAAAAGAGTAAGCCCCCTTTTCATACGAGACCACTCCAAAAGGTTTTCGAGTAAAGCAAACAGATTGGTTGCGGAATTTCTCATCCGCACAGCGATATTTTGAATTTCTTTTAACGTAAAGGTATCCAGCTCATCTACCAGCAACTGTGTAAAACCAAGGAAGGCATTAAACGGGCTGCGAAGGTCATGTGCAATGATAGAAAAGAATTTGTCTTTTTCGGCATTGGCTTGGATCAGCTGTGCGTTTTTAAGTGCTATTACCTTTTCTGCGTTTTTCCGATCAGTAACATCACGAACAATTGCAATCACTTCGTCATTGCCGCCAGGAACCATTCTGGCCTCATATACACACATTCCCTTTAACGGTAGCTCTAATTGATATTCAAACACCTGCATTTGCCCGTTCTTGAGGCATTGGTTCATTTTGTCGTCAATAAAGTCAGCGAATTCAGGGGGCATAATGTCCCTGTTTTTTAAACCAACGATAGACTGCTTTTGATAAGCAAGGTCTTCCGACGCAGCTTTAAAATCAAGATAAACTCCCTCGCTGCTGAGCCGGAACATTAAATCGGGGATGGCGGAAAGAAGAGATTGGGCCTGATTTTCACTGTCTTTCAGAGCTTTTTCCATCTCTTTATGAACGCTAACGTCTCGAACAATGGCCTGAACACACGCTTCTCCGTCAATTTCGAGCTTGTTTAAACTCACTTCCGCATCAAATGTAGTTCCATTAAAACGTTGATGCTTCCAATAAAAAAACTGAGTTTCCCCTGCTAAAGCAGCATGAATTTTCTCTTTGGCTTTTTCTGACGACAGCCTTCCATCGGGTTGTGTCAAGGGTGAAAAATCCACAGGAGAATGTCCGATGATGTCTTCCTTCAACCATCCAAAAACAATTTCCGTCTTGGTGTTACAGTCAGTGAAACCTGTATCATTCATGATGAGAATGGCATCATTTGCCGATTCAAACAAGGTCCTGAACTTTGTTTCGCTTTTTGTAAGTTCATTCTCTATTAACTTGAGTGAGCTGATATCAGTCACAGTAATAAGGCATTGCATGCCATCACCGTTAATAATGCCCGAAAGGTGGACATTAAACGGATTACCGCCATCGCGTTTAAAGATCAGTTCGCATGAGGCTGGAATTTTGCTTTGAAATATTTTTTCAAGAAAACGATTGAAGGTCGAAACTGTCTTCTCGGAAACAAACTGGCCAAAGCGACGGTTTCTCAGATGTTCCCTGTCTTTTCCCAACATTTGTGATCCGAGAAGGTTTAACTCCAGAATTTCACCTTCCCGTGAAAGCGTAAAATATCCCGAAGGAGCAAAATCATATAATTCAGAATACTTATCTGTGGCGGCTTCTGCCTGCAGTTTTGACAGCACAAGCTCTTCATTCTGCATTTCAAGCTCTATCTGGTGCACTTCCAGCTCATGAATGAGTTTGTAAATCTCCGGATCTAAGGAGTTGACAGGCTGATGGTTGATTAATCCTGCCAGTTTGTTTCTCAATCGCTCCTCAGCTTTTTGCCGCAGGGTCGCCGCAGTTTCAGATTTGTTATCGGACTTTTTCAAAATAGTCGAAAATTAAAGTGCCAAGTAGACTCCTTTCAAAGATACTTCTTTTCATATAACTCTAAAATTAAGGAATAACCGTTTAAAAACAATAATGAACGGTAAAAATCAGCGGACACATTTAATGTTCTGGTTCAATTCGAAAAACCGATGTAAAAAATTTTATTTTTTTATTTCGTCATACAGTTTTTCGAGTTCAGCCTCTTTTATCCTTACATCCAGGAAGGCCGTGGCATAATTGCGCGCCGACTGTCCCAGTTTTTTCCTGAGATCTGCATGTTCGGCCAGGCTGATAATTGCAGCTTTCAGTTCATTAATATTATTCTCACGGATGAGCAATCCCGTTTCGCCGTCCGTTACCACATAAGGGATGCCCGCATGCAGGGTGGTAATTACAGGTAATCCCGCAGCCATGGCTTCAACAATTGCACCGGGGATGCCCTCTTTCTCGCCGGTGGCAGACTGCCGGCTCGGATGTATGAACACATCAGCAGAAAGTAAAGCTGAAATATGTTCCTCAGTACCGAACTGAAGCGGGCCAAGGAATTGGATACGGTCGGTGCCTGATGCTGCGATCATGGAGTGAAGCTGAGATTCCAGTTCACCTTTGCCGTATATCTTCAGCCTGATCGGAACCGATGTCGAAGCAAGGGCTTCGGTAAACGCCCTGATCAGCACATCATGTCCTTTTTTAGGATCCAGCATGCTGACCATCACAAAGGTGACTTCACCCCTATCCCTGTATTCACGGGGCCTGTTGAACTTTTCAGTATCGATGCCGTGATAATGCACCCTGATCTTCTCGCCTGGGCAGCCAAGGGCCAGCAGGTCTTTTTCCATATCCGGCGACATGGCGGTGACCACCTTGACGGCAGAGTTGTTGAACACATTTCTCTTAAGCAACATGCCTCCCAAACCGAATCCGCGCGATGGAAATGCAGTGCAGTCATGCCCGTAAAATGAAACCAGTGACGGGATATTCAAAGATTTCAGTACAGGAGCAAACAGCACGGCTTCCACCCCGTAATGGATGTGGGCCGCATCCGGTTTGATCTTTTCGATAAGGCCGGCCAGCCGCTTACGGTCATCCGCAGTCAGTAAAAGCAACTGATCACAGACCCACTGTCCCCTGGTTGAACCTATGGTTGAATATACCGGGAACTGCGAGGAAATCTCCCTGTACAATTGGCTTTCGTTTTTCTGAGTATAGATCACCGAAGGGCTGTACCTGGTATGATGCATCACCTGGTTCCTCACGAAGGAGGTCATGGGTGGCAGGAAATTCCTGATCAGGTGGGCGACCGTTGGCATAATTAGGGCTTGGGGATTTCAAATGTAGAGAAATTTGATTAATCTTGCACCAATGAAACCAATGCCTATGAAAGAGGAATCATCGTTCCGCAAGAGCCTCAACCTGTTTGACTCCACTGCTATTGTTATGGGATCCATGATAGGCTCAGGGGTTTTTATTGTGGGCGCCGATATTGCCAGGCAGGTCGGCTCGCCCGGCTGGCTGCTGATGACCTGGGTGATCACCGGTTTTCTTACCGTTTTTGCTGCCCTGAGCTACGGTGAACTTGCAGGGATGTTCCCTCATGCAGGCGGTCAGTACGTTTACCTGAGGAAAGCGTATAACCCTCTGATTGGATTTTTATATGGATGGACTTTGTTCCTGGTCATTCAAACCGGCACCATTGCTGCGGTTGGCATGGCTTTTGCCAAATTCACAGGCGTACTTTTTCCCGGGGTTTCCGAACACATCATCTGGTACAAGGCCGAGATCCATCATTATATGTTCAAATTCGGACCGGTGCAGATCGTGGCCATCCTTTCGATTCTGATCCTGACCTGGATTAACCTGAAAGGTGTAAAGGAAGGGAAAAAGGTTCAGAACATTTTTACTTCGGGCAAGGTAATACTGGTGCTCGGCTTCATCCTGCTGGGAATCTTTATTGCGTCAAACCCTGCAGCTATTTCAAAGAATCTTTCCTATTTCTGGGAACCTGCCACGAAGACAGCATCCGGTCAATGGATACCTCTTACAGGCATGACCCTTATTGCCGCACTGGGAATGGCCCAGGTAGGAAGCCTGTTCTCTTCTGATGCCTGGAATAATATCACCTTCACGGCCGGTGAGGTGATCAACCCGAAGAAGAATATCCCGATGAGCCTTTTCCTGGGAACATTCATCGTAACTATCATGTTCATCCTCACCAATGTGGTTTATATCATGGTGATCCCCTTAAGGGGAGATGCATCCGGACTGACTGTAATGGAAAGGGGTATCCAGTATGCCCTTAACGACCGCCTGGCGACTGCTGCGGTGCACAACGTGTTCGGAATTTACGCTGCTGTGCTGATGGCTGTGCTGATCATGATCTCCACTTTCGGCTGCAATAACGGGCTGATCCTTTCGGGAGCCAGGGTTTATTATGCCATGGCTGCCGACGGCTTGTTCTTCAGGAAAGTCGGGTCGCTTAATTCAAAAGGAGTGCCTGCAACCGGGCTGATCATACAGGCTGTGTGGGCTTCGCTTCTTTGCATCTCCGGGACTTACGGGCAACTGCTCGATTACGTGGTGTTCGCCGTCCTCATTTTTTATGTACTTACCATTGCAGGCTTATTTATACTCAGGGTTAAAATGCCTGACGCTGAAAGGCCGTACAAGGCTTTCGGGTATCCTGTCGTTCCTGCATTGTACATCATCCTTGCTACATGCATTATGCTGATCCTTCTTTTTTATAAGCGCGATTATACCTGGCCCGGCCTGGTTGTCGTTATTCTTGGTATTCCCGTATATTATCTCTGGAACAGAAAGCCGGTAAAGGCCGGAAGACCATGATGGCAAAGCAGTTTAAAGCAATAATCATCCTCTTTTTGTTAGTCTGCACAGCCCGCATGGAAGCCCAGTGCTTCCAGGGGAATACCGTGTTCGGCAACGGGGAAGACATAAGCTACACTATTCATTACAACTGGGGGCCTGTATGGGTTGATGCGGGCCTGGTCACGTTCAAGGCTAAACTCGAGAAGAAAGGCGAGAAGCAGGTTTGGCACCTCACCAGTACCGGCAAGACCTACCCTTCGTACGACGTATTGTTCAAGGTGAGGGATTATTATGAGACCTGGGTCGACACTGAGACTTTTCAGACAGTAAATTTCAAACGGTATATCTACGAAGGCGGATATACACTGGTGAATACGATGAATTTCGATTACCAGAAGAAAATGATATCCTCTTCCACAAAAAGCAATAACAATCCGGTAAGGATTGACACCATCGCCATTCAGCCCTGCACTTTCGATATGCTTGCGGCAGTGTATTTCACAAGGACCATCGACATCGACCACTTTGCGATGTACCAGAAAAAGCAGGTTTCGGTAGTGATCGACGACAAGGTTTTCAATATTTATATCAGGCTGATGGGAAGGGAAGTTGTTGAAAACACTGACGGCAAGCGTTACAATTGCCTTAAGCTCTCGGCGAAGATGGTGGAAGGTACCATTTTTAAGGGTGATGAGGATGTGATGGTATGGATATCAAACGACGACAACCATATACCAATCTATATTGAAGCGAAGATCCTGGTAGGAACGGTAAAAGCATACCTGCACGAAGCCAAAGGCTTGCGTAATCCCATGAAATCACTTGTTAACCGTGAACCGTGAACCGTGAATCGTGAACCGTGAATCGTGAACCGTGTTTGTGGCGTTGGTCGTAAAAAATTTCTAATTTCGCTTTTCGCTTTTAAATTATGAAACTAATCGTCGACAGCGGTTCTACCAAATCGAGCTGGGGCTTGCTCGAAGGCAGGGAACATAAATCAACGGTGAACACCGCCGGGCTTAATCCTTATTTCCACACTTCCGAAAGCATTGATGCCATCCTAAAAGCCGAACTCATCCCATATACCGTAACCGACCATATCAAAGAGATACATTTTTACGGGGCAGGCTGCAGCACTGAAAAAAACGAGGAGCTGATCACTGATGCACTATTAAAATACTTCCACCAGGCCAGGGTGTTCGTATATCATGACATTTTCGGCGCTGCAAGGGCTCTTTTCGGTGACAATCCGGGAATTTCATGCATACTGGGCACGGGCTGCAACTGCTGTTACTATGACGGCAAAGAGATCTTTTCAAAGATTGATTCCCTTGGTTATTTGTTTGGGGATGAAGGAGCGGGTTCTTACCTGGGCAAGCACCTGATGGCAGATTACCTCAGGAAAAGCCTGCCGGGGGACCTCCGAAAAGAATTCGACAGCCAATACCGGCTTTCGCTCGAAGACATACTGAATTCACTCTACAACCTCCCCTATCCCAACCGTTTCCTGGCTTCATTCAGCGGATTCCTCTCGCCCAGGCAGCAGCATCCTTATGTTCACAAACTGGTGAGGGATTCATTTCTTGCCTTCTTCAATGCGCAGGTGAAGCATTATGAAGGGCACCGGGACCTTCCTGTAAGCTTTGTAGGTTCAATCGCTTTTTACTACAGAACCATTCTCGAAGAAGCTGCAAAAGCTGAAGGAATAAATATCGGGACTATCATAAGGGCTCCCCTGGAAGGATTGCTAACATTTCATTCTTCCTGAGAAGGCGATTCTTTACGTATCATGTCCAGCATTAAGCTGACATCGCCCGGCTTGAACCAATGGATATCCTTGTCTTTACGGAACCAGGTCATCTGGCGTTTGGCATATCTCCTGGTATTCGTCTTGATTTTTTCTACCGCATCACGGTAAAACATCTTTTCGGCAAAGTGTTCAAATATCTCTTTATATCCAAGGGTATTGAGGGCATTGCAGTCGCGGAACTTATAGAGATCCCTGGCTTCGTCGAGCCAGCCCCGGGCAAGCATTTGGTCAACCCTTTCGTTGATCCTTTGATTGAGCTCATTCCTGTCAAGTTCAAGACCGAGTTTTAATACGGTGAACTGACGTGGCCGTGGTTTCTGGTTACGTAAGGAGGAATAAGGCAGGCCGGTGGTGATACACACTTCAAGAGCCCTCACCAGGCGGGAAGCGTTATTCATGTCAATTACCTGGCAATACACCGGGTCAAGCTCAAGAAGCTTTTCCTGCAATGCTTCAATACCACGGGTTGCTAGTAATTCCTTGAGTTCAGCCCTTAGTTCCGGGTCGGGGTCGGGTAGAATGTCAATTCCTTCGCAAACAGCATGAAGATACAAGCCCGAGCCGCCTGTAAGTATTACAACAGGATAGGTATTGAACAATACATCCAGCCTGTCAAGAGCGTCTTTTTCAAAACGGGAAACATTATAGTTGTCGGTAACGTGCAAATGGCCAATAAAATGGTGGGGCACCATGGCAAGCTGCTCATCGGAAGGGAAAGCCGTTCCAATCTTCATTTCCATGTAAAATTGCCTGGAATCTGCAGAAAGGATCTCTGTTTTCAGGGAATTTGCGAGTTCAACAGCTACGGCTGTCTTACCCGAAGCTGTTGGCCCGCAAAGCACTACAAGAAGTTTGTTCTCAATAGTCATCCGGGCCTTCACGGTAATTTGAATACCTTTCATCGAGCTGGTCAGGATCTTCGAAATCCTCTAAATGTTCCATCTTCTCGTCGTCCCCGTATTCGGGATCTTCCCCTTCGTCGCCGGTAGATACCTGGCTTTCGACCAGGATCTGGGGAGCCTCTTCTTCAATAAGCTCCGACAGCTCTTCCTCGATAGCCTTGATCTCATCCATATCCTCAACAATGACATCCAGTTTTGAAGTGTCGGGCAGCTTAGCGGCAGAGACAGGTTTTATTTTCAGGGGTTTTGTTTCAGGATGAATCGCTTCGGCCTCAGGCGCCAGAAGAGGAGGAGGCAATTCCACAATTTTTCTTATTTCACCTGTTTTACGTGCAACCCTTGGGTAAGAGATGAGGTTATCAGACTGCAAAATTTTAAACAGTTCGATATGCATGCTTATTATTTCCTTGCCATGGAATACATAATTCATGGTCTGGTGAGGGTCCTCGATATAGTTTTTGATCTTTGCATCCTTCATCAATGGCAATACCACCGATTCCAGGACGACTTCACCAATGTCATCATCATATTTCCTGACCTGTTTTTTTGTGTTCTTCAGGGTGATCTCATGCTTGACCTTGTTCGTTTTATCGGTCATGAAAAAAGAAGCGCCCGACAGGTTCCTGAGTTCAGCAGTTTCAACAAGAAGGTGGTGAAACTCAAGAAAAGTGTGGTTGGGCTGAATCTCAACCTCCCTTAAAAAATCATCATGATCATTGGCAGTTATACGAAAACGGTATATTAACATTGCTTAATTCTTTGTGCATGTAAAAATATGAAATTCTTACTTTGAAACAGGCATAAGCCCGTGTTTTTTCCCTTCATCCAGCATCAGCTGAAAAGCAGACTCATAATCATTGGGTATCTGGCCTTCCAGGATTGCTTCGGTGATCACTTCTTTGATCTCCCCTACCTGCCTGGATGGCGGTATGCCGAATGTTCTCATGATAAGGTCGCCTGTCACAGGAGGTTTCCAGTTCCTGAGCTTGTCCTTCTCCTCTATCTCGACCAGCTTTCTCCTGACCACTTCGAAATTCTCGAGGAAATTTTTCACTTTGACCTGGTTTTTCGAGGTGATATCCGCCTCACACAGAAGCATGAGATCATCCACATCATCCCCGGCTTCATACAGCAGCCTTCTCACTGCCGAATCGGTAACCGAATCCTCGGCCAGGACTATCGGCCTGAGGTGCAGCAGCACCATTTTTTCAACGAACTTCATCTTTTCATTAAGCGGAAGCTTCAGCCTGCGGAAAATTTTCGGGACCATCTTAGCTCCCTTAAAATCATGGGCATGGAAAGTCCAGCCGGTTCCCTGTATAAACTTCTTGGTTGCAGGTTTTGCTATATCATGCAGAAGGGCCGACCATCTGAGCCATAGGTTATCAGAGGTCCCGGCTAAATTATCAAGTACAGCCAGGGTATGGTAAAAATTATCCTTATGCCCTTTGCCGTCGATAGTCTCAACACCCTTTAATTCGAGGAGTTCAGGGAAAATGAGCGGCAGCAAACCTGTCTCATCCAGCATCCTGAAACCGCCTGACGGCTTTTTTGACAGTATAATGAGGTTGAGTTCGTCAACCACCCTTTCCATTGAAACAATGCCAAGCCTTGAAGCATTCCTGCTGATTGCTTCATAGCAGGCTGGTTCAATGGTAAAATCCAGCTGGCTGGCAAAACGTATCGCCCTCATCATCCTCAACGGGTCGTCAGAGAATGTGATATCAGGATCAAGCGGGGTGCGTATGATTTTATCCTCAAGGTCTTTCATCCCGTCGAAGGGATCAATAAGTTCTCCGAATGTGGATTGCCTCAGGTCAAAAGCCATGGCATTGATAGTAAAATCCCTTCGTTTCTGGTCATCCTCCAGTGTACCGTCTTCGACCAGGGGCTTGCGCGAATCATTGCGGTATGATTCTTTCCTGGCGCCCACGAACTCGATCTTCCGGTTATTATGGGTAAACATGGCAGTTCCGAAATTCTTAAAGAATTGGACGTCGGGGACCGGGTTGAACTTTGAAGCAACGGTATGCGCAAAGTCAATCCCGCTTCCAACCACAGCGATATCTATATCGTTTTTGTCGCCCCTGTCGAGGAAGCAATCCCTTACATAGCCACCGACAACGCAGGCCATAAGCTGCATTTCAGCGGCGGCTTCCGCCACTGCGCGGAAGACCTGGTGATTGAGATAATGTTCGTATTTGCCCATAGTCCGAAGGATCGCCAAAAGTAAGAAAATAATAAGTTTGTTAACAATTTTACAGGATTTGAGCCTAATTGCTTACTTTTGACCCGGCTGGATTCCACACAAATCCAGTGGGTTATTAAAACACATACGTACTAACAAACTTTACCATGTTACGAGGACTCCTACCCAGGGAATACGCCTTTTATGATTATTTTGAAAGGCTGATGAACATTAACCTTCAGGTCAGCAATGAATTTCTTGCATTTGTAAAGGAAAAGAAACATCCTGAGGTCGCAACAAACGCCATTAAAAGACTTGAACGTGAAGCTGATAAGCTTACCAAGGAATGTATAGACCTGCTTCACCGGACGTTTATAACCCCTATTGACCGTGACCAGATATACCAGCTGGTCAATGGGATGGATGATTTTGCAGACCAGATGAATGCAGCCACATTCAGGCTGTTTTACTACGGGATTGAAGAATTCAGGCCGGAAACTTTGGAGTTTGCCAAGATCATACATAATTGTAACCAGGAGGTAGCTTCAGCGATTAAAAGCCTGAGGCATATCAAAAAACAAAGTCATGAGATTCGGTCTAAATGCTCATTGATTCATGAATTTGAGAATCAGGCTGATGATATTTCACGGGTTGCCATCGCTAACCTTTTCAAAACGAACGACATGATGATGATCATGAAGTGGAAGGAGATTTTTGAACGTCTTGAAAAAGCAGTAGACCGTATGGAAAGGGTTGCCAATACGATTGAAAGTATTCTGATCGACAACGCCTGATCTCATCATCCCCAATTCAATTTTTATGCTGATAATTGTTATAATCACTATTATAGTTGCCCTGATCTTTGATGTCATCAACGGGTTTCATGATGCCGCCAATTCAATTGCAACCATCGTTTCCACAAAGGTACTTTCACCAAAATTCGCTGTTTACTGGGCCGCATTTTTCAATTTTGCCGCCATGTTTGTTTTTGCCCCAAAAGTTGCAAACACAATAGCACATATTGTCGTTATCAACCCATCAGACCCGGCATTTATTTATGTAATACTTTCTGGTCTTATCGGAGCAATTCTCTGGGATCTCGTGACCTGGTGGTACGGGTTGCCATCCAGTTCGTCCCATGCGTTGATCGGAGGCCTTGTAGGTGCCGGCATGGCTTATAAAGGAACTAGCATCATTCACTGGACGAAAGTCATACAGACTGCAACATTTATCCCGATTGCACCCTTGATCGGGGTGGTGTTGGGTTTCTTGATGATGCTGGCAGTTATCTGGATCTTTCATAAAGCAACACCTCACCGGGTGGACAGTATTTTCAGGAAAGGCCAGTTATTTTCTGCTGCCTTATATTCACTCGGGCATGGTGGCAACGATGCTCAAAAAACAATGGGGGTAATTGTAGCTCTGCTGGTTGCAGCAGGTATGCTTTCACCCGACACCCAATTATCGCTTATGCATCCGCAAACCAACTGGATTATTTTAGCATGTTTCACAGCCATGGCTATAGGTACCGGGATAGGCGGATGGAGAATCGTAAAAACCATGGGCATGAAGCTGACAAAACTAAAACCTGTTCATGGTTTTGCTGCAGAAACTTCCGGAGCTCTAACCTTATTCCTGGCGACCAGTCTTGGCATCCCGATTTCGACCACCCACACCATTGCAGGTTCAATTATAGGAGTTGGAGCAGTCACAAATCTTACCGGGATTAATTGGAAAATTGCCATGAATATAGTGGTTGCCTGGGTGCTTACCATCCCGGCTGCGGCTATAGTCGCTGCACTCTGTTTCTGGCTGGCTCAGGCCTTTCACCCGGGATTCTGATCTGCCGGTCATCGCATGAAACAATATTCAGCTAATCATCCAGATCGTCATCTTCTTCCGGCTTGACCGATTTGCGTTTATGCACATTCTCTTCTATGATCTCGACATACCTCTGGTAAACTGATTCTACTATCCCTTCCCAGGGTTTATAAATAGATTTCCTGGCGCCTTCCCCGGCAAGTTTAATGACCTCGGGATACTTCTTTACTTCGGATATCAGTTTAAACAGGGACTGGGCGTTGTTGTCTATTAAAAAGCCATTCACTTTATCGGTTATCCCCTCTGCTGACGAGCTGTTTTTAAGGACAATGGAAGGGATGTCAAATGCTGCTGCTTCCTGGATCACCAGGGGGGAATTGTCATAAAGTGATGGAAAAACGAAAAGATCCGCACAGGCATAGATACTTTTCAGTTTGTTCCTGTCGGTGATCAGGCCGGTAAAAATGACCTTATTTTCAATCCCTGACTCCCTTACCAGTTTTTTCATATCCCGGGCAGCATATCCTTCCCCTACAAATATCATCTGGTAATTAACTTTTTTTTCCGACAGCATCCTTAATGCATCAATGATAAGCCTGACATTCTTTTCCCATCGGTGCTGGCCTACAAATAAAAGAGTGAACTCGTTCCCGTCGGCACCTGTAATTTCAAGCCCGTTCTTACGGAGTTTGATCCTGTTTGATTTGTCGGGCTTTTCCATATCCGTGCCATTCGGTATGATCTCAAACTTACCTCCATAGCCGTATTCACGCAGGGTTTCACCGGTTGATTGGTTCGGAACCCATACCACATCTGCCGAATTATAAAAATCAAGGGTCATGTTCATAAGGAAATCCACGAAGAGATCATTATTCAGCACCTTCCTGAAATCTTCCCTGTACTTGGTGTGAAAGGTAGCCACAAAGGGTATTCCCCGCTTCCTTGCCAGCCGCTGGGCAAGCTGTCCGCTTATAAACGGGCTATGCGCATGCACCAGGTCAAACCTGATCTTGTTCAACTTTTTTTTGAACTTTATATCGATCAGGGGAAGCCCCACCCTGTATGGGTTCATCCCCGGAAGGAGAACCGATTTGAAGCGGTAAACCCTGTAATCTTCCTCATCCTCGTAGTCTTTCACCTTAGGTGCCACAAGGACAGTTTTTCCATGTTTCTCATTAAGCCAGCGGGCATAATTATGCGCGGTTATCCCTACCCCATCCATGATGGGGAAATAGGAATCATTGAACTGACAGGTAGTGATCCTCATACTTCTTATGCTTTATAAATGCTTACCTCAAAAGGATAAATCAAAAGACCCTCGAAAAAAAATATTTCAGTTGGATTCCGGTGTGTCGAAAACAGGACATTGCCGGAACTATGTTCAGGAAGGGATATCTTTTTTTTCCTGGCTGTAAAGTTCAGGATCACTACAATCCTTTCTTCATTCAGGATACGGGCGTATGCCAGGATCCCGTTACGCCCGGTAATCAATGGCACCCATCGTCCCTGCTGCAGTGCGGGGTTTGCTTTCCTTATCGCTATCAGTGTCCTGTGGAAATTCAGCAAGGAGGATTGGTCTCTGTGATGATCTTCAACATTCCTGGAGATGGAATCAGTATTCACAGGCAACCATGGCTGGCCCACAGTAAACCCTCCATGCATTCCCGAATTCCATTGCATGGGGGTGCGTGCTTTATCCCTGCCTGAGAAGAACGGCCTGAATCGTATTCCAAGAGGATCCTTGATATCACTGTATCCTACCTTCGTATTCCTCATCCCTATTTCTT
>Ga0208103_1000105_pt1 | contig 49671 bp, 38 predicted proteins | sample CryBogmetaGMA75M_FD_184550 | JGI IMG/M metagenome (GOLD analysis project Ga0208103, IMG submission 184550) | Freshwater microbial communities from Crystal Bog, Wisconsin, USA - MA7.5M (SPAdes) | ecosystem: Environmental > Aquatic > Freshwater > Lake | place: Crystal Bog, Wisconsin, USA... | reverse complement strand
ATTAATCATAGCTACACCAATTCTTTCTCCTTCTTTGATCACAGTTTCATAACCCTTTAAAGTATGAATCAATAAATCTTTATCGATGCGAATTTTGTTTTTTTCAAACAGCAGCACTACCGTGGAACCCCCAAATTTGAAATACCCTTTCTCTTCCCCTTTGTTTACAACATTCCCTGTATAAGTCTGTACGATACTTCCTACCATGGTTGCACCTACTTCAGTCATCACAACATCTCCAAACAAGGGGTTTGACAGGATGGTAAATTCCCTTTTGTTCAGGCAGAATATTTCAGTCATTTTGCGCAAAGCAAGGGGGTTAACTGAATAATAATCACCGTCAATCCGTATGATGGGTGATACACTTCCGCTAATGGGAAAATGGAAACGGTGGTAATCGAAAGGGGCAAGCCGGATGATCACCAGGGTGCCATCAAGGTATTTTCGGGCAAGGCGGGCATGATTCAAAAACGAAAAAATATTGAAGCGGTATCCTTTGATGATAAAATCGCTGTTGCTGATATTGGCATATGCCAGTATTTTTCCATCGGCAGGCGACACTGTAATGTTTGAGTTGGTATCCAGCGGCCTGGCATTATTCTTTAGTTTCCGGGTAAAGAAATCGTTGAAAGAACTGAACTCCTGTTTTTGGGCGGTGCTCATGTCGATATCAAATTCTTCAACAAAGGCTTGTATTTTTTTCGTCGATGAAGGATGATCCATGCTGTTGCCATAAACAGACGAAACCACCTTTCTTTTGGCCAGCGCCCACAATGTTGCTTCGCCAACCGGATTATTATACAGCCACACCAACCACTTTTGGCCAGCCACTTTTTCCGTTTTTAATAAGCCACTTTGCCTGTCGTAATATTGGATGGGAGCTTGTGGCGGCAACGGATATAAAGCAAGTATGGCAATGGCAGCAAGCAATAACAAAATGAGGCCCCATCTCTTGTTGGTTTTTGAAATGTTCATCTGTTATTGTTTGTTTTTTTATGTTTACGATCATGTCAATTTTTCACCAGCGAAAAATACAGCCTGTCCTGGGGTGTTACCCTGACCTTCTGCCTGTCCCCATTATGCTTGATCACAAAGGAAACAGTTTTCAGATCTTTCTGCATATAGGGTTTGTACTTGAGGTTAGACATGATGAATAAATACCGCAATCCGTTGTTGTTGCCAGATGTCACGGAGGACCACTGGTCCTTGCCTGCATCGGAGTATTTATCCGGGACCCTGGAATTGAATATGTTTATGATTTCATCCCCTTTCTGTATACCTGCAGTCGCAGCAGGCGAGCCTGGAATTACGTCAGCAACCGTCCTCATGTCATTCAGGTCATAGATGATCCCGGTATATGTGTAATGCAGCAGCAAATAATATTCCGAATTAGGGATCCACACGGTCGGAAACTGGTAAAGCAGAAGAGTGAACAGGTCGCCGCTTTTGTCGACCAGGTTGCTTTTTATATTCGAAGCCTGGGACACGGAGCCCGACCAGATCACCGGCGGAAGCTTGCTGTGCCCGATCTTATGGGCATCCAGGAATTTCAGGGAGATTGAGTAGAGATAGGTTACCTCGGTATACCCTCCCTGGGTGGTCGATTCAGTGATCGGTATGGGCACAAAGCCCCAATACCAGTCATAAGCCGTACTGATCCGGGTGCTGATGATCTGCTGGGGTGGATTGTAATGCTCTTTTGAACCTGAATAGGAGCTCATCAAGATCAGCATATCCGGGTTGTTCTGGGATCTTTTCAATCCCATGGTATTTAACTGGTCTGCTACTTCCTTGAAAAGTTCCTTTTCGAGCAAGGGATCCTGGGCAGAGGTGTACTCAAAATCATACGACCTGTAGTTGAATATATTGACATCTTCATCATCGAGGACCGCCATTGACGATTGCACCATTTGTCTGTGCTCGGAAAAGTCATTTGTATAGATCCTTGTTGCCAGGTCTCCTTCGGTAACATACCTTCTTTCATCGGATAAGGGGACTGAAATCCGGGGGACATTCCCCTCCAAAATACCAGCTTTACCATATCGGCCGATGGCAAGTTTAACGAAAGTCCCGGGAGTTCCTTTTATATGATTGATGGGATTTTTGATCTCCCTCACACTCACACCGTCGATGCCGATGATATGGTCACCGGCTTTTAATCCGGCCACGTCTGCAGGCGAACCCTGGATAACCATGTTAACCTTAATAAACTGGTTGTCGCTGCTCACCTGGAGTTTGCAACCGATACTGCCGGAAGACAATCCTACTTCCTGAGAAATACAAACTGTAATACTGAGCAGATGAGCCAACATTACAAGAAGCAAATTTTTCATACTGTTTATTTCTATTTTATCTCCGAAAAGAAAGGAGTCAACTCCGTTATTTTTCGAATCATTTAAAATTAGAAAATTTTCTTGCTCACTCTGCATGACTGAAACATATTTATTATAGTCATTTTGGGGCGGGATGACAATAATCTTTTTTTCCCGGTATATACTTGCCGGATGGTGGTGAATTAATACAGTTAGAGCATTGTAAGATGTTCTTATTTATGCACATGACCTAATATAAATCTAACAAGCTATTGACATTTATCCTTTTTTGCTTAAATTTGATGTATATTGATGTTCAATGTTTTCAATAGATGAGAATGAACAAAACCCTGTAGATATTTATAATGAACTGTTAGTGCTCATTGGCAAAAAACAAAACAACAATCAATAAAATAAGATGGTTAAGCCGTTCCGGCGAAAGCTGGTCAAAGCCGTCGTTTCTTCCACTTAATTGTCAGGTACAATAAAATAAATACTATGAGACTTTTTTGCTTTATATTTCTTTTTCTGTTTTCTCTTGATTGTTTTTCACAGGACACGATTAATATTACTCTTCATCCAACTGAAATAAGAAAAACCATCCCTTCCGATTTTGCCGGTTTGTCGTTCGAGAAGAACAGCCTGAATAAAGGTTTTTTTAGCCCGCACCGTGATACGTTGATACGGCTGTTTCAAACATGTGGGATTAAGTCGCTGCGTGTGGGAGGAAATTCAGTTGATAGAGACACTTTAACCATGGATACTATAGGCACGGATACTACATTCACAACAGCAGAATTAGACAGTTTGTTTCGTTTTGCACAGCAAGCCGGTTGCAAGATTTTTATGGGTATAAATTTAAAAGATTCTAATGCTTCACTTGCCGCAACCGAAGCAAGTTATGTTATCCAAAAATACAATAATGCGCTGTTTGGATTTGAAGTGGGCAACGAGCCCGACCTCTATGATTCTAACGGTTACCGTCATCCATCATATACGGTTATCGATTATGAAAGGGAATATATGCGTTATTATGATACAATCAAGCATTATAATTCTACAGCTGTTTTCACGGGACCAGCTTGTGCCAGTCATTACGAAGATTTCACGGAGCCATTCTGCAGTTTTATGGGTAACAAGATATCTATGCTTACCCAACATTACTATGGAGGAGTAGCATATGCAACAACAGTTCATAATCAGATCGATACCTTGATGGATAGGGAAAAACTTTATTCAGTATCTGCTGAGGTAAAGAGATTGGTAGCGTGTGCCGTCGGTAGCGGGATCCCTTTTCGCATGAGTGAATGCAATTCATTTGATAAGGGAGGACAATGGGGCGTGAGTGATGCTTTTGCTTCAGCCCTGTGGGCTTTGGACTACATGTATAAGTTGGCTGATGACGGATGTGCAGGAGTTAATTTTCATGGAGGACTTAATGGACCGTATACTGTTTTTTCGAAGAAAGATAATATTTATAGTGCACGCCCAATTGCCTATGGAATTCTTGCTTTCCAAATCGGAAGCAAAGGCAAGTTCATTTCTTCTGTGGTAACTGACGATATTATAAACCTTGATAGTTATAATGTTATTGACAGCTTGGGAAATATATACACAACTGCCATTAATAAAGACACATTGCAAAATGCATTGATAAATTTAACAGTGACAGATACCGGAAACAGCAACTATCTTAGTGCAGAATACGTCAGGCTAAGTTCCCCGTCTTTGGCAGATACAATAACAGATACACTTGGCGGGCAGGTGATAAATTCATATGGAACAATTCCTGCTTATAATTGGCTGCCGTTGACAGTTTTCTCGCATCAGACACAAATTCCTGTTCCTGCCGGATCAGCGGTTGTGGTAAAGTTTAATTATCAAAATGTGACTTCGGTCAATGATCATTCTAAAAAAAATAAACACTTTCTTAATCTATACCCCAATCCTGCATCAGAAAAAGTGACTATTATAACAGACATGACTGAGCCTTCTGTTATTTCCATTTACAATCTGCAGGGACAAATCCTTATGCAACAGAAGATACAACAAGGTAAAACAGACATTGACATAAGTGAACTTGCAAAAGGAGTTTATATATTGAGATTATATAGCAACGCCAGGGCAGAAACAGGCAGGATAATAAAAGAATGAAATTTAAAGCACCTGATAAATAAGGCTTCACTCATCCAGGTCCTGCCCCCAGTTAACCAAAACAATCAAACGCCATCAAATCCAAAGGGGGAATAAGGAAAATAAACTCGTCCAAAATAAAGTACTTCTAAATAATCCAGGGTAGAACCTCCCAACATAAGTTCTATATTTGCGAAAGGTTTAATCACCTAAAGATCACAAACATGAAATGGTATCACTATGTAGCAGCATTTTTTGCCGGAATATTTTTGGTAAATGCACTTCCCCATTTTTTTCATGGCATTTCAGGAGACCCATTTCCCACTCCTTTTTCACATCCTCCCGGTAAAGGACTTTCTTCTCCATGGGTAAATGTTTTATGGGGTTGCTTTAACCTTCTCGTTGGATATATATTACTGTCGGTAAGTAAAACATCTACCAAAAACAAACTTTCGATGCTCGTTTTGTTTTTGGCGATTTTGGCAATCTCATTACAAATGAGTTTTGCTTTTATGGATAAGGTTAAATTCTAAAACCCAATCCCATGCTTCAGCGATGGGACGGCAAATAGTGATCACTGATGCCGGCCTGTCAAACATGATGTCCCATTTTAGCCTCAAGATATTAATACAGTCCTTTTAACTTCTGAAAAAAGAATATAGTATAGGATGAAGTTATTCACTAAAATAACAGACCTGCTTTTTCGTAAACAAAAAGTTCTTGAACTGATAGCTGTTTTTCTTTTCTTTTCATTAATTGCATTCAAGTTTGATAGCAGGAATATAAAATTGCTTTGGAGCGATTATCCTTCTATTGCTATTATTTTAGCATTTATTATTTCATTAATAGCCATAATATGGATAAAGATTGAGAGACAAAAAACAAGCTTACTCATTACAAATCTTAAAGAAAGAGTTGAGAAAAAATCAGATAGCATTGAAACAAAACTCAAGGAGTTAAGCCCCAGGCAGAAAGAAGTTCTAAGTCTTATTGTAAAAGGAAAATCGAATAAAGAAATAATGGCAGAACTCAATATTGAATTGAGTACCCTGAAAACACACATTAATCAAGTTTATAAAATTCTTGGGATAAAAAACCGTAGAGAAATACAACAACTTGATAATCTTTTCAATTCAAAACAATAAACCTTTTTTCAACCCCTTTCTCAACCCTTTCTCAACCCCTGTTTTTTTGCAAACAAGTGTTTTGGCAGCATACTTTTGTGCCGTCAATAATTTGTTTAACAAAAAAATCAATTATATGAAAACGAGAAATCTTTTTATGAGCCTGACCCTGATGTGTGGTTTATTTTGCATCGCATTTACTTTTGATAAATCCGGGATGTACTGGTTCTGGTCGGAATCAAAACCGGTTGTGTTTATCTTAGCCCCGGCAACTATCATTTTCGGATTACTTTGGTTCCGTGCGGCAAGGATGTTGAAAAAAGGTCAATAACCGACATGGTTTTTATTTAGCTTTCTGTTATTTTCTTCCTGTGCTTCAATCCCCAGTTCCGTAACTCGGCGACTACTTTTTCAAGAGATTTTCCGTGTTCTGTTATGGAGTACTCTACTGTTGGCGGAAAAGTATCGTAAACGGTTCTCTTCACAAGATGATTTACTTCAAACTCCTTCAACTCTTTTGACAGCATTTTGTCAGTGATAGTGCTTAACTCCTTCGAGATTTGCTTGAATCGTTTTGTTCCAAATGAAAGTGAAATAATAATAGGGAGCTTCCAATTGCCGCTTTTATTTGTTGGGGAAGATGGAAGAAACTACCCATAAAGGCAAAAAGTTGAAAAAGAGGGAAAATACAATTTTCCATCAATTTCTCATTCCCTCAATAAAATCAGCCCCTTTGAGATAATCTGGAATGATTCCAATTTAGATAATAGGTCTGTTAAGTGTATGATAAAAGCTCTCAAACCCTGGTGGAATGAGAGCTTTTGTTTTTTCGGGCAACAAAATAATAATAAAAATATATTTTATTCGCTTCTCAGGAAAAAATTTACTCTGTACAATTTAAAAGACAAAGGATCAGCACCTTGTTTTCCTGTTTGTAGGTTTTCCACTTGATAACTATTAGATATAGTGTGTGATGATTGAAAAACGACTACAACCAGGGTTCAGCATTTCAATAACTGTGCTAACCTGCTGCTTTGGTCAATCACGTATAATAAAAGGTGATTTCACTCCCTTCTTCGCTTTCCACCCATAATTTTCCACCCTGCTTTTCAGAGAAATCTTTGCCAAGGAATAATCCCAAACCGCTGCCGGGATCATTTTCTGTGCCTCTGCCTGGATTATTTTTTGACTTGTTTCAATAAATCCTCAAGGCTTGAAGAAATTCCAACTCCTGGTAGCTTAACAGGTGCCCCGACCTGTGCCAGGAAACTACCCTGAACTTCACCGGTTTTATACGTTGTGAAGCCAATACGATACAAACCAACCACCAATGCCTTTAAAGGATTATTTACTTCGCTGGTTATACGCATCAGGGAATTGTATTTACTACCTGAAGGCTGAGCAGGTAACTCACCCGAATCATCGTTGGATTCATAGGTGTTCCAGGTAGCAGATTTGCCTTTCAATATATCATCCACGCTTACAATACCATCCGCCCTTTCAAAGGTGATCCAGGTATCAAAATAATCTTTTGAATTGCCTTCATTGTCTTTGTAATCAGCGCCCACAAAGTCAGTTTCTGACGGTTTCATTCCTTCTGGAATTGGAGAGATCATTCTGACGCCAATTTCCGGAGCCACCGAGGGTATCCATACGTAGAGATAGTAGAATTTTTTACCATTTCTGGTTTCATCAGGAACCGCACCCTGCTTTATAAACCCAAAATAGCTTGTCAGACTTGTGTAGGGGACACGGATTTCTTTGCCCATCACACTCTTTTTGCCCATGTCTGCACCAAATTTATCTAATTTTTGTGCATTAATGATTATTCCGATTCCGAAACAAATCAAACATGTGAGAATAATTTTTTTTGTCATAGCTTTTATTGTTTATTTCCTACTCGTTTGGCTTTTCGGTGACGCCCCGTTTTATAAAGTGGTCCCTGGACTCCACTTTTAAAATCCTAACATATTTATGGCTAATAGATCGAAATCCAAAACATTACTCTTTTCAGACCATAGCATTAACCTTATATAATTTTATGAAAGTAATGAAATACAGGTCGTAAGTCAAGTATTATTGAAAAATATTTCTCTTTTCAACCCACGCAACCTTCCCCGCCCTGCGGTAAAAGATCCTGCATTGTTAAACTTAAGCAAGGGGCCTGCCTCGACGAGCCAGAGCAACTGACTATAGTACGCCGATTTATGGTGACCACTAATAAAACATCTGAACTGTCGTGGAATATTCGGCTGCCGTTAACATCTCTCAATGATATGCAAATAAAAGGACCGGGGGAATCAGCAGGAGACATCCAAGTATCAGGAAAATAAGTGACAAAGGCAGCATAAACCTGACCCATTTATCATAAGGAATTTTCCCAATGGCCAGGATTCCCATGGTAACACCGCTGGTCGGAAAAACGCTGGTGAAGAGCCCGTCTCCCAGCTGGAAAGCCAACACGGCCGTCTGGCGGGTGATACCGATCAGATCGGCAAGGGGTGACATCAGGGGCATGGTCAGGGCAGCCTGGCCCGAACCTGAAGGAACAAAGAAATTCATAAAGCCCTGGAATACGAACATCATTTGAACAGAAATAATTTTGGGGAACTGCCCCATGGTTCCGGCAATGCCTGCAAGAATGGTGTCAATAATCTTTCCATCAGTGGCAATGATCAGCATCCCGCGGGTAAGCCCGATGACGAAAGCTGCAGTCATCATGTCGCGGGCACCTTCAAGAAAAGACCCAACTGCAGTATCCGGGTTAAGCCGGTAAACCAAGGCAGTAAGGACTCCCATAAACACGAACAATCCGGCAATTTCATTGATATACCAATCCCAGAGATTGACCCCGACAATGAGCATAACGATGGAGGAAGAGAAGATGATCAGTACCAGCTTTCTTTTCAGTGTTAAGGCAAGGTCTTCGGCAGAATGATAGGATGTAAGATCTCTTTTTTTGTCAATCTCGTAAACCAGGCTTCGTTCCGGGTTCTTTTCTATCCTCCTTGCATATAGCATGACAAAAATAATAGCGGTGGTCATAAGCACAAGCCAGACCACGATCCGGTATTCCCACCCACTGAATATCGGGATCTCCGAGATGCCCTGGGCGATACCGATGGTGAACGGGTTGCTGAATGCCCCTGCAAAACCTGATGCAGCCCCGAGAAAGGGCATAGCGATCCCTGTGAGTGAATCATACCCCATGGCCATTGCCAGGGGGATGGTGATCAGAACAAAGACCATAACCTCTTCGGCCATGCCAAATGAAGCGCCGCCCAATGAAAAAAGGAACATGATAATGGGAATGATGAATCTCTTGATCTTCGGATTTTTACGCGTAGCCTCAAGAACACGCGCCAGCCCGGAATTGATTGCTCCCGTTTTGCTGACGATCCCAAATGCACCTCCAATCAGCAATACAAGGGCAATGATCTGTGAAGCCGACATCATGCCTTTAATTGGTGCGGTGAACAGCTCCATAAACCCTTGTGGATGCGGATCAACCTTGTGGTAGGTTCCCGGAACCACAACCAGCCGGCCGTGATAATCATGACGATCAAACTGCCCTGACGGGATGATCCAGGTCAGAATAAGAAAAAGGATCAGGATAACTGAAATAATAATCAAGGTGTGCGGCATCTTTTTCTTTTCCATGTTCCGGTTTGCTAAAAGGGTGAAGGAAGCTGGTACAAATATATCTTATTTTCTCATTTTTGCCTTCAATGTCCAGAGTTTAAAATTTTTATCAGGATATAGTTATATTTGCATTAACGGAAGTCAGAGCCAACAATTAAATCCGGTCATTCAGGTCATGTCATCCATTCAGATCAACGAAGTAGTTGCCGACACAATGGAGGGCTATCAGCAGTTCGTCCCGGCACAGTGCAACCGGAATTCTTGCATTTTACGATTTACGATTCACAATACATCATACATTATGTGCAGATCCTACCTCTTTTTGCTGTTTATGTGGTTCTCCGCGCTGACCCTCCAGGCACAGACCACTTCCAATCCTGTTCCAGCTCCTTTAAAGCATGATTTTGAAGGAATCCTTTCATTCCTCTCCTCCGACTGGATGGAGGGTCGTGAAACGGGCACTCGGGGCGCCTTAATGGCCGCAGACTATATTGCCTCCATGATGCAGCTCAATGGTTTGATGCCATACGGTGACACTGAAATAAAGAGCAGCCCGGGATCACCGGTAAACTCCGGCCAGACCTTTTTTCAGAATTTTAAAATGATCCGATGCCATGTTGAGAAATCTTCCCTTGAATTAATCCGGAATTCTGTAGAGGGAGAACCAGTGGTCAAGTTCGCACCAGGTACCGATTTTATCGTGGACCCTGTTCCGTTTGGTAGGGAAACCGAGGCAGCTGTTATATTTATCGGCTATGGTATTGAAGCCCCGGGCAAGGGTTACAATGATTACACTAATACAGATGTCAGAAACAAGGTGGTCGTGGTTGTCGACGGGTATCCAGGCCATGCGGATACCACTTCCCTGGCTTCAAAAAAGTTGGGCAGATCATTTGAAGATGACTTTGCGACCGTAAGAAAGAAACTAAAACTTGCTGAAAGACATGGAGCGGCAGCTGTGGTTTTTATCGACCCCCATCTTTTGAACAGCAAAATAAATGTACCCACATCCGGAGACGGGGATAATGAAAATTTCCGTCATTATTTACCTGGCGATTCAGGAAAGCTGAAGATACCTTGCTTCACCTTGGGAACAGATGCAATTTTGCAGCTCCTGGATGGTACCGGGATCGACCTGCCTCGATTTGAAAAAAAGGCAGCCAGCGAACTGTTAACTGCCTCCGGTCCGATGCAGGGCAAAAAACTCAGGTTTTCGGTTATTGTCAGATCCGAAGAGGTGATGATCCGGAATGTCATAGGAATGATCCAGGGTATCGACACAACGAGGAACATCATCATCGGGGGGCATTATGATCATTTGGGTGTAAGGAATGGCCAGGTCTTTAACGGTGCTGATGACAACGCGTCCGGTGTGGCGGGAATGCTCGCCCTGGCAAAGGCATGGTCTTCTCATCCCGGAAAACCCTCGTGTAATATCATTTTTGCCGCCTGGGTCGGGGAGGAGAGAGGAAAATTGGGGAGCACCTACTTCGCGATGCATTCACGGCTGGTTCCCCGGCAGGTTTCCCTGGTTATCAATATGGATATGATCTCACGGAGTGCACCAGAAGACACAGGCAGTATAGGACTTAGCATCGGAACCTTAACCGTTAATGAAGATCTGAGATCCCTGGCAAAAAATGTCAATTCAAAACTTGAGCATCCGTTTGTACTTGAACTCTGGGATGTGACAGGCGCTACAGGAAGTGATTACCGGCCATTTTCCGACCGGAAAGTTCCAATCCTTACCTTTCATGCCGGTTTTCCGGTTGAATACCATACACCCCTGGATGATTTCGCCAGGGGTGATTTTCATAAGATGGAGCAGATCCTGAAAATAGTGAACGATTGCCTGTGGGAAACATTGAAAAATCCACCATTGAGAGATAAACACTGAATACAAAACCGGAGATTTCAAACTCACGAAAAATACTTCTGTATCTTGCCTGTCAATACATCATTTTCAATTGGTTTTGAAAGATAATCATTGCATCCTGCTTCTATGGCCTTCTCCCTGTCGCCCGAAAGGCCGTAAGCTGTCTGGGCAATAATGATGACGGTCCGGTTAAATTCCCGGATCTTCCTTGTCGCCTCATAACCGCTCATTTCAGGAAGCCTGATATCCATCAGCACCAGGTCAATATCGGGCGCATTCCTGCAGGCCGCTACTGCTTCAGTACCCGACCTTGCTTTTAAGATCTCCCTTCCGTAAGTTTTTACAGCCCTCGCAAGGAACAGTTGTGACGTCTCATCATCTTCAACGATAAGGATTTTGAGCTTTTTATCCCCCTTCAGTTCTCCTTCCTCCTGGAAGTGGTCAATTTTTATACTTTTCACCACAGCCACCGGCTTATAAGGGATAGTGAAAATAAAAGCTGAACCTATACCGGGTTCGCTTTCCACCCGGATCTTCCCGTCAAGCATTTCAACATAAGCCTTTGTTATGGACAAGCCGAGGCCTGCACCTTCAACAGCCTGCTTATTTGAAATTTCCGCCTGCATGAACCGTTCAAAAATTGCTTCCTGCCTCATTTTATCAATACCGATGCCGGTATCCTTTACAATGAATTCAAGACAGCCCCCCTTTTTCTCATATCCTACTTCTATTGATCCTTCATAAGTGTATTTAATGGCATTTTTGACAAGGTTCGTCAGGATTGCATAGATCTTTTCATGATCGGTTCTTATAAAAGATTCGGGATACTTCAGCATGTTGGTGATATACAGCTGCAGGTTTTTCTTTTCAGCTTCAGGTTTAAAGAAGCTGTAAATGTACCTGACCTGCTCGTTAACATCTCCTTCGGTTACCGATACTTCCATCTGTCCCGATTCGATTTTGGATATATCGATGATATCGTTGATGATGTTGAGCATGCGGATGCCGCTTTTCTCAATGATGCGGATGAACTCCTGCTGTTCCTCACCGGTAAGTTTCGGTTCTTTCAGCAAGCCCGCAAAACCCAGAATTCCGTTCATCGGAGTCCTGATCTCGTGGCTCATATTAGCAAGGAAGGCTGATTTCAAACGGTCGCTTTCTTCTGCTTTTACCTTGGCTTTAAGCAATTCCTGCTCAACCAGTTTGCGTTCGGTGATGTCATGGGTAACGCCGACTATCCCGGTTATTTTTCCGTGCATGTCAAACAGTGGCACTTTCGATACTAAAAGCCAATGTAACTTACCGTCCCTGTCGATGAGTGTGCCGTCGACATCGAGGATCGGCGTCCCCGTAGTAAGCACCTGCTGATCCTCGATGCTTGAACGCTGTGCCTCATGGTTGGGGTGCAGGTCAAAATCGGTCTTCCCAATAATATCCGCTTCAGAGCTTCCGCCGGTGAACTGAACTTCTTTTGGATTAGCCAGGATCTTCCTCCCCTTTGAATCTTTTACATAGACTGCATCGGGTATCAGGTCGATGATGGTCCTGAACAGCGTACGCTGATTATTGAGGGTTTCCTCGGCCTGTTTTCGGTCGGTTACATCACGTTGCACAAACAGCACGGCCCAGGGGATGCCTCTGGCATCGTAAAGGAGGGTTGAATTCACATCTACGTAGAACCTGCTCCGGTCTTTTTTCACGGCCAGGTATTCAGTGATCTTGTTTTCTCCTTCAACCGAAATAAGGTTGGCAAGATTTCCGGCCAGCAATTTGTGATTTGAAGGATCGATAAAATCAAACAGAGATTTCCCGATATTTTCATCTTTATCCTCAACGGAATAACCGTACATTGTCGCTAACCTCCCTGACACCAGCAGTATTTTTCCATCCATGGATACCATCCCTATGCCGTCGGGTGAAGCTGATATGATGGCTTCCCATTTCAGGTTGCTTTGAACCAGGGCCTCCACAGCCCTGTTCCGTTCTGCGATCAGTTTGATCAGTGAATCGAACAGGTTGGAACTGCTCGATGGTTTATCCTCATTTTTTTCGTTCCGCACAAAGGGGGCAAGTGCAGATATGGCTTCCTTTATCTTGTTAATGGTTTCCTTTTGAGCTTCCGCGTCCTGCTTGTGCTTCTGGAAGGCGTCGCGAAGCTCCTGAGAGCTGATCTCTATCGAATTCTGGAGCATCTGGGCATCATCATCGAAGCTGTCATATGTATCGCTGATCTCTTTGATAATGCCTTTGATGGCTTCGGGCAGATCTCCGGATGTTCCGTAATGTTTTTTTAACTGACGAGCCAGTAATTTATTCAGGTTTGTTTCCACAGCGGCAATTTAGATTTCCTTGAACGCAGTAATGGTCATGGTCTGGTTATGAAGCTCGCAATGATTGTCAAATGGTTTTAGAGGACAGATCTCGCCATAAGAATAAAACCCGGTGATTGCTGCACTGTTTCCCAACACTTCGCGGACCCGTTCAATCTCTTCTTCCGCCCTTACCTTAAGTACAAGTTTTCGTCCCACGCAGCTGATCAGGATCGCCAGGTCAGGGTTTGCATTCCTGAGGCTGGTCATAGTCATTTCCGCAGCCCCGTCGGCCCCGTCGATAAGTCGGTCAAAATTTGCTTTCATTAAACGTACATTTTCCCCCTGGGGAATATCGCCCGCAAAGATCATGCTTCCGTCGGATTCATTCACAGATAAAACAGTTCGCACGACCGAGGTCTCCGAATTCTTAAGCCTCAGGCTTAAAGGGAACAGCAAGGCCGAAGCCGGAAGATCGGAAGCATGTTTTCCCAGGTATCGTTTATACAGCTCCAGGGCAGGCTTTCCGTCAAGTTCATACAAAATGCTGCCGTTCGACCTGGTAACCTCCCGGTCGACGCCGAACGAGTCCCAGCCTCCCATTGACCCATACCCGACATTTAGGTTTTCCCCGTAAAAGCCGATAGCGAGCACCAGGTTTTTTACACCTGCCTGGTTATGCACGATCAGGGTTTCAGTGAAATTGGCCTGGTCTCCTGCCAGCCCCCCCGTTACAGGGATCCTGTTGTCGAGCTGGCTGTTCAGGCCTTTGGTCAGCTCACTTCCGTTAATATTCAGGCCGTCCGAAAATATCATTACATGAACAAGCTTTTCCCTGTCAAGCCTGTCTGCCAGTTTTTCCCCGATGGTGAAGCTGTTCTCCATTGAACCGATCGGCTCTGCAGCAATAATGACGGAGGTTTTCTCAAACCACACCGCTGTACAGATGATATTGTTATTAAATATCTCTTCCTGGCAGATCTCCCCCGAAGTCGAACAACCCACGACCTGGGCCAGGGGATACCGCTCTTTAACAGTTTTAATATGCTGCTGTTTTCTGAGCAGGTCTTTGTTTCCAAACAGGAACACAAGCTGCGCCAGGTTTCCCAGGTTGTTTTTGCTTCTATTCACCCAGCCATCGGCTTCGGAGAATACACTTTGTTCTGTTTTCATTTGTTAATATTTATTTTTTGCAAAGTGGTCAAATGGAATACCCATATTATCATTGGCGTTTTGTATGAGCATTGTTTTTATGGGTATTTCATGTTATCAAATATAAGAAATAGGTTAAGATGACATGCAATAATCATCTTAACAAAAGTTATTATTCTGATAAACCAGTCTACTGAGAACGGCTTGTGATGGACAAGTCCGCCGGCTTATCCATTTGTTTTCCGGAAAGCATAAGCAATGAATCCGATGATCAGCCCGATCCCGAAAAAGCAATAAAGGAAAAGAGAGACCATGGTCTCCGCCTGGAATTCCGAATACTTTATCGGGGGGTCGTAACCATTGGCTTTAATGGCAGGATTCGATGAATTTCCTGATCTCAACTTGAATTTCATCCCTTATTTTTCTTGTCCTTTCCAGCTTTTCTTCATCAGTCCCGGACAGGGATGATGGATCTTCAAATGACCAATGGAGAGTTTTAGAAACACCCGGAAAGATTGGACATCGTTCAGAATTAGCAGCATCACAAACCGTAACCACATAGTTAAAGAGCCGCCCACTCTTAAAAAATTCAAAGACATCCTTTGTCTGATTCTTCGAAATGTCTATCCCGATTTCAGACATTACCCTCACTGCCAGCTGATTTAGAGTTCCTTTTTCCAATCCCGCGCTGGTGGCCTCATATTTATCACCCGCCAGATGATTTAATAAGGCTTCAGCCATTTGACTGCGGGCTGAATTATGAATGCAAACAAATAAAACTTTTACCTTTTCCATGCAGCTTATATCTTATTTGAAATTTAATCGCGAAAATAGGATTGAATATTCTTTCGTACAGGGTTTTAATATTAACTTATTGTTAAATTGTCTGTTACAAGATAAGCTACCTGATTTCTTTTGTAAAATACTTCCGTTGAAAGAAGAATGATACATTGACCAGACTGATCAATACAGGTACTTCAACAAGAGGCCCGATCACGGCAGCAAAGGCCACCCCGGAGTTAATTCCGAAGATTGCCACCGCAACTGCAATAGCCAATTCAAAATTGTTACTTGCTGCAGTGAACGAAAGGGTGGCTGTTTTCTCGTAACCTGCTCCTATACGTTTTCCGATAAAGAAGGAAACGATGAACATCACCACAAAATAAATCACCAATGGAATTGCTATTCGGACTACATCCATCGGAATCTTTACAATATATTCCCCTTTCAGGGAGAACATTACGATGATTGTGAAAAGCAATGCAACCAGGGTAATCGGGCTGATTTTGGGGATAAATTTTTGCTCATACCAATCTTTACTTTTCAACCTGATCAAACTGAATCTTGTAATGATACCGGCAATGAAGGGTATCCCAAGATAAATGAAAACACTTTTAGCAATCTGACCGATGGTGATATCGACTGTAAAGGTCTTTAATCCCAGCCATGAAGGAAGGATTGTGAGGAAAATATAAGCATAAATTGAAAAGAACAACACCTGAAAAATGGAATTGAAAGCAACCAATCCTGCACAGTATTCCCGATCTCCTTTTGCCAGATCATTCCAGACGATCACCATGGCTATGCATCTTGCCAATCCTATCAGTATCAATCCGGCCATGTATTCCGGATAAGCACGAAGAAATACGATTGCGAGCAGGAACATAAATATGGGACCAATAATCCAGTTCTGAACCAGAGAAACAGAAAGAATTTTAAGGTTTTTAAATACATCACCCAGTTCTTCATACCTCACTTTGGCAAGGGGCGGGTACATCATCAGGATTAATCCTATTGCAATGGGGATATTGGTCGTACCGGTCTGAAAATGATTCCAGAAACCTACAATTGACGGAAAAAGATATCCGGAAAAAACACCAACAATCATGGCAACAAAAATCCATAGGGTTAAATACCGGTCGAGAAATTTCAAATGTTTTTGCATCTTAAAAGAATTACTTTTCAGACATTTTCAGATTAACAACAACTCCCGCCTTCACCGCAGTCGCAGGTTGGCTCAGTACCCCTGAGTAGGCCATTGATGATCCCGGCAGCACAGCCTACTCCTGATTTGACTTTAACAGCTCCCTCAGGACAGTTCCTGGCACATGCTCCGCATTCCATGCAAAGATCCCTGTTCACGATAACTGATTTTTTATGGACGATTGAGAATACTTCGTGTGGGCAAACAATCGTACACATCATGCAGCCCTTGCATTTCGCACTATCAAGCTCAAGGGTGACCACATTGCTCAGATAAACAAATCCATTCATAATGCAAAAAATTTTGAAACGATCCATAAAACAACTCCCAGTGCGGCCATGCCGATCTGCAGGGGCAAAGCAGTCTTCATTTCCTTTTGCACACCCGAAAGAGATGTAAACGTAGTGCTTCCGGTGAAATTCATCGCCAGGAAGGAAGTGAGGCCCCCTATCATCAGGAACCAGGAAACTATTTCAACCAGGTTGACACCGGTCAAATGAAACCGGGAAAGCAACAGGGCTGCAACCCAGCCAACCAATAATCCTTTGAGGGCAAAGCGGCGGAAAGGGATCCAGGGAAGAAACATGGGTGTTATTACAAGCCCTGCAATATATGCCACGAAAAGGTTTAAAGTTGCCCTGAGGCCATCAGTAACAGCAAGGTCAGGAGAGTATCCCCTGCGGTTCATCCCCGATAAAAGAATGAACAATGCCGGTATCAGAAAAAGATAATATTTCCCGTAGGAAAGCTCAACTGGGATGAGTTTTAAGCGTTCCCATAATGGAAATTGCACTGTACGCATCTCCTGTGTGGCTTTCATCCCATGTTTCATGAATTCACCGATATCCGATGCTCTGACTGGCCCGTAAACCACGCGGAACCCGGTTTGTTCTTTGACTTCATGAGCAGAAACACCTGTAGCTCCGAGCTGAGGAACGATAACCCGGCGATGAGAAATACATTTGCCCAGTTCGACCTTGCCAATCCTGCTTATTAGTTCCTTAGTCCCAAATGTCCCTTTGCCGGCCGCACACCAGACATTGATCCCCTTTGTATCCAATACAAGCATCCAGGCATCCATTCCGGCAAGCGCTTTCCTTACATGGTCAAAAGTAAGTTTGAAATTGCAGGTGACGAATACATCAGAGTTTGTATGAGGATTTCCAACGGCATACAATCCCGGCTCAACTTTATAATTCATGCGACCTATTGCCCATCTGACCCTGATGGTATTCAAAATGTCCTGAATACTCCAGGAAGTCGAGATCCGGGGTACAGTCCCGGCAGTCGTTGTCAATGATCCGGTGATGTAATCAGCCAGCATGTTCAACGCTCAGTGCCTGGTTGATCCATGTATTCATGATTTCGCTCCTCTATTTTTTCGGACAACAGGATGAATTTTTCGTGGTATCGCAACCGGCTTTCTTTGTTGTATCACAGCTGGCTGATGAACCTAACGCACAACATGCCTTCTTTGCAGTTTCCAGTGGCGGTTTGTGGGTTAGCTTGAAAGCCACTATCCCAAGAGCAGCCACAATCGCTCCCTTTTTCGGGGTTCTGAGAGCCTGTCCCGTTTTTTTTGTGGTCTTCCATATCAATCAGTTGTTAAGTACTCTATTTGCAATTAAGTGTGCCCTGAACATTAATAACTTCGAAAAACTGTTTGAAAACCCTGCCAAGTTCGCATATGTTTTTCGGGTCCAGGCAGTAATTCACTTTAACCCCATCGACCTGCCCCCGGATCAACCCGGCATCTTTCAATTCCTTCAAATGCTGGTTTACCGTTGTCCGGCTTAAGGGAAGCTCATCGCAGATGTCCCCTGTCATGCAAGCTTTGGTTTCTGCCAGGTACTGCAGTATGGCAAGCCTGGCCGGGTGAGCGAGTGCTTTAAAAAGAACAGAAGCGGAACTCAGTTTCTGTTCGAATAAGTCTGTTTTTGAATATGCCATCTCAATATATTATGACGCAAATATACGTTGTATTTTATAACGACGTAATAATACGTCAAATATTTTTATTTAAAAGAATCGCATACCTGATGTTATGCTACCGGGAATGGTAGTTCAGGGGTTTTGGTTTCGGGCTCTGCCAGAGGGAAGAGCAGTGTGAAGGTCGAGCCCTTTCCTGGCTGGCTTTCGACCCGGATTTCACCTTTCATCAGGGTGACGAATTTCCTGCATAGAGTAAGCCCGAGTCCGGCTCCTTCGTAACTGCGCGAAAGTCCTTCGTTTCCCTGCCTGAAGGGATCAAAAATGGTTTTGATCTGTTCCTTCGGGATCCCAATCCCGGTATCGCTGATCATGACTGATGCAAAAGGGGAGCCATCCACATCTTCACGGTCCACCTTCACTGTAATGCTTCCTTCGGTTGTAAATTTAATCGCATTATCCAGAAGATAAGACAGGGAATTACTGAAAAGGCCAGGGTCAATGAAGGCCGAAATGCCAGGTCTTATGGATGTTTCAAGGTTTAGGTTCTTGTCGTTCAGGGTTCCTTCATACTGCCTAAGCACAGGAGCAATGAGAGTACTTATATCGGCAACAATAAATTCGGGATGCAGGTTTTCTGATTCCACCTTTGAGAATTCCATCATTGTACTCAGCGTATACAGCAGACGTTTACCAGAAAGGGAGATGTCCTTCGCCATGGATTTATGTTCTTTATTTTCAAGTATTTCACTGAGAAGTCCCGAAAAGCCTAGTATGCCGTTGAGAGGGGTACGCAATTCATGGCTGATATTCAGAAGCAGTAAGCTTTTAAACCTGCTTGCTTCCTCGGCCTTCTGCTTCGCAAGAAGAAGATCCTGTTCACGTTCAACAAGGGCGGCATTTCCCTGCTTCAGTTCAAAAACGACTGAAGCCATGAAAAGTGTTATCACCGACACAGCTGCGAGGTTTACTTTGATGAGAAAGCCCGAATCCCATATCTGGGACGCCGATTCATTCGATGAGTCCAGGGACATAGCCCCGAGAATGATGAATGAAAGGAGGAATGAAGAAAGAGTGACCCCGCGGATGCTGAAACGCAAGGCCGCCCAGATGAGGAAAGGAAACAGAAAATAATCCAGGAGAGTAAGCAAATGGTTACCGTTCCTGAGGTAGGTATGGAATATATAACTCACAACGACCAGGGAGCCCAGCAAAAAAAGTCCTTCATAAAACTGCCTGGATGTCATTTTCTTCCAGTCACTGCTTTTGAATGATGACCAGCTTAGCAGCAGCGGGGTGATGATAATGCTACCCCATGAGGATGAGAGGTACCATGAACTGAATGCCGTCCATAAAAATGCATGCTGTATAAAATACGAAGCAAGGGCAGCAATAACAGATGACACAGCGTTACCGAGTAAGACAGAAAAGAAAAGAAAATACATCAGGTTTCTTACTTTGCCGAGGGAAAAAGGGGCCTCGGCATACCGTAAAAGTAACCAGGAGCTGAACCAGGACTGGAATAGCACAGTCAGTGAAAACATCATTGCCGCCGGCACCTGGACACCTGCCAGAAATCGCATGAAGAAGTCGGTTGTAAACAACGCTACTGCCAGTACAAAACGCATTCGGGACTTGTACAAGAGAAATGCCGACAGGAAAAATCCCGAGGGAAGCCAGACAGCTCCTGTGGATCCCGCGTTAAAACTGAGATTAGCCAGTGAAAGGACCAGGTATCCCATTGCAATAAGTGAAATAGACCAGTAATCACTGTATTTTTTAAATACTGCAGGTATAGTGTGGAGTCTTAAAAAACGTTTCATAGACTGATAATAAGCGAACTGATTAGCGGGTCAAAAGTATTGAAAAATCAACTGTCCCGCCCTGAAAAAATAGCCGGGGCATTCCAATGGTTTCTGATAACCATGACAAGACTCCGTTAAAGAAGAACTACCTTTGGTAAATTCATATAAAACTACATGTAATGAAAAATCTTCTTTTATATACAGCCATACTTATTGTTACTCTGTCGTTCACAATTGAAAATGGAAGGTTGTCGGGCGTTGTGACATACAGAAACCCAAATGGGCCGGCCAATCAGGCCGATTTGGGATCTGAAATTTATGCCATTAACGAAGCTGATCTCAGGTCAACGCAATACGATGACATAATCAATGTTGTTGGAAATTTTCAAAGAAACAAATCCCAATATTCCCTCGTGGAGTATAATACTATAGATCCCGTCAGGATTAAAAAAAATCAGGACAATTTTGATGCACTGTCAACTTTTGCCTGTAAATATATCAATGGATTCAAGCAATTACCGGCTATTGTCAGGGCTGCGACAAATGAGACCGGAAAGTATACCTTACTTTTAAGGCCAGGCAAATATTATATCCTATTTGTTTCAGGCAGCGTTAAAAGCAATAATATCGCAGAAATCAATGGTAATATTGATCTTGAAACCGTGGATGTCAAAACGGCGGGAGAGACCTTTCTTGATGAAGAATTCGAGAAGAAGGAAAGGATTTGGATTAAACTCATAACATCCTGGCAACCGGATGGATGTTAAAAATTCTATATAAGTTTGTACGAAGACATAGTTGCAACCAACAGATTAGATCGGCAGTGCCCAGGATTTGCTTTGGCTGAGCCAGGAGTAAAATGGAATGAAAATTACCTTGATCCGGCTTCAGATATTGTCAGCATTTTTTCATGCACGGTCAATGTACCCAAACCTGATTTTCCATTGCTGAACGGTACATTCACAGGCCAGGGAGTCTTCAGTTCACGGTCATCTCCTGAATCGCCCCGCTCATCAGGAATTCCCCACGCTTAGTAAAGGGACTTTCACAAAGCAATATTTCAGCTTATCTTTGATTTCTTGTTAATTCATCCTTTCCCATGATCTCTTGCATTATCATCGATGATGAAAAGAAAGCCCGTGAAACCTTCGAAATGATCGTTCAAAGGTATCTTCCGGAGAAACTCAGGGTGGTTGGCATGGCCGATTCGGTAAAGGAAGGGGTTTATGCCATTCATAATTACAATCCCGAACTGGTGTTTCTCGATATCGAGATGCCGGTTGAGAGCGGGTTTAAGCTGTTTGACTACTTTGAGACCGTAACTTTCGAGATCATTTTTCTGACTGCTTATAAAAACTATGCCATCGATGCAATCAGGTTTGCAGCTTTTGATTATTTGTTAAAACCTCTTGATTTTACAGACCTGATGAGCGTGATCAACAGGTATGAAAAGAAGAAAAAGGATGAGAATAATAATGCCAGGATACAGGCCCTCCTGAGTAATCTCAATATAGGGGCTGCCATCAGTTCCAAAATAGCCCTTCCTACACTTTCGGGTTACCAGATGGAAAAGATCAGTCATATTATTTATTGTGAGGCGGATGAGAATTATACAAAGATTTATACAATCAGGGGAGATTTCATTCTTGTTTCCCGCACCCTTAAAGTTATTGAGGAGATGCTTCCGCCGGATTACTTTTTCCGTATCCATAAGTCACACCTCATTAATATGAATTTTGTGAAAAGCTACAACCGGACCGACGGTTATAAAATTCTGCTTGAAAACGGTGTTGAACTTGAAATAGCCACCAGGCGCAATGAGGAATTTGTAAAAGCGCTTACAAAAGCAAAAGGTTGAAATGAGAATCCGCCCCTTCCTTTATAAGCATTCTTATATTTTGCTGAGGATGATCTGTTTCAATGCCTGTATGGTAATTTTGATAACAGCGGTCAGCCAGAATTATTATTCAAAGAATTTCAGGATTGAAGACGGACTTCCTTCGGATATTATCCGGGCTGTGTTCAAGGATTCAAGAGGGATCATGTGGATAGGGACAGGAGCGGGCTTATGCAGCTTCAACGGCCGGGAGTTTACAGTTTATAACTCCTCAAATGGCCTCGCAGCAGAAAATATCTTTGATATTACCGAGGATAATAAGGGCAATCTGTGGATAGGGGCCATGGCAGAGGGGATCACAAAATTTGACGGACAAACATTTACGAATTACACGACGAAAGACGGACTTGTTTGTAATGATGTCAGGAGGGTATCGTGGTCAAAGAAATTCAATGTCCTCCTGGTCGGGACAAACAGGGGTTGCAGCGTATTTGACGGGAAAAAGTTTTATTCACTCTCTGATGCCGATGTAAACTCAGTTACAGACTCCTACTTCGTTCTCAGCTTTCTTGAGAAGGGTGATTACATTGAATTACATGCTTACGCTTTTCCTAAAATATACAGATATTACCCTTCCACTCACAGGTTCTTTAAAGACCAGGCTCAGCAGGCGAACTCTCCTTCAGCTTCTCCTGTAGTAGGGATGAACGGCGATACGGTTTGGTCCTGGGGCAGAAAGGGCATCAGCGTATGGAATAACGGACGGAAACAATCTTTTGATTCACTTGGCCAGCCTTTTCACCTGGCTGTGGATGATGAAAAACATGTCTGGATTGCCGCCTGGGCTGAGATACCCTCAGGGCCCGAGATGCCGGGAGGCCTGTATATGTACGATGGGAAAAAGGTCATCAGGATGAGCGAGAAGGCAGGGATAACGGATGCCGGCGTCTGGACGGTTTATTATGATTCGTTATTTCATGTGGTTTGGGTAGGCACCCTGCATCAGGGTCTTTTCAGGATACCCTTCCCTTGCTTTGAATGGTATAATCCTTCATATTTTGGCTTATCGTCAATGAAGATCAATGATATATATGCTGATAAGCAGGATAATCTGTGGATTGCCACTTCCCGTGAAATTATCAGAAAAAACAAGGATCATCAATTTTACATTTATCCAAACCGGGAAATAAAATCGGAACAGTACAAGACATTTCTTAAGATCAACCCCTTATTATGTGCCCAGCAAATTGACAAGGACGGTTCATACGAGAAATATCAAAAACTGAGAGCTGAGGGAAAGTTCCCTTACGGCAATCCTTACCATTCATACAGCACCCAGATTAAACTTGAAAGCATTCACCCCCCCCCCGGTTCATTATATGATCCTGCGGCCTATGCCAGGGCTTCCTTCATGATGAGCAAAGCTAAAAATGACACAGCTGCAATTTGTTTTTTCGCCATAGGGGAAGATTCGCATAATGCAGTTTATGTTTCGGGGGGATTCGGCTTGAACCGGTTCATTCCAGGTCCTGAGATCAATAAACCAGGATGCGTTCATATTGAAGGGAATATCTGGGTTTTTGCTTTTGATGAGGCCGATAGTCTTTTTGGATCGTCATACTGGGACAATGGAATATGGCGTTGTGCTATTTATCCAAAGCTGATGATTCCCGAACATTTTTTTTATAGGGCTGATAAGGAAAATGCACCTCTCAATCCCATCCGAATGATCTCGAGGGGAAATGAGATCTGGTGTGCAAGTCGTGTCGGCGGACTCTACCTTACCCGGGAAGGGAAAAATTATGCATTCAGTAAAACCGATAAAAGCCTTCCACAGAGTATCAATGATATTTGTTTTGACGGGTCCAGGAATATTATTGTGGGAGCAAATAACGGTGAAGTATTAATCCTGAGCCTGGAAGGAGAGAAACTGAAATTGCTTCACAGGCTTAATGGCAAAGATGGCATAGTCGGGAAAAGCATACGTTGGGTCCAAACTGATACGAAGAGGAATCTGTTTGTCGGGTCTGATAAGGGTTTGCATATGATAAACCTCAATGAATTGCTTTTAACAGGGAAACCCGGATTACATTTTTTCCCACATGAAACCGGATATTTTGATCTCAGCGGAAAGAGGGCTGTCGTTGACAGGTCAGGCGATCTTTGGATTGCAACAGATTCGAGGCTCTGCCGGATCCTCCATGAACAGGTCAGTAAAAACCAGGTCCATAAGGCGAAGCTCATTCTCGCCGGCCTGGAGATCAATAATATTCCAATAAAACACTTCCCGGATTACTTCACAGATGTCTGGTTTGGATCTCCCGTTGAGGGGTTGAAGTTGTTACACGAGCAGAATAACCTGGTTTTTTACTTCGATGCCCTGAATTATGTTGATGCCAACCAGCAGCGGTTCAGGTACAGGCTTTTACCGGTAATAAAAACCTGGAGTAACTATTCCTTCGACCGTAAAGCGGTTTTTACCACACTGAGACCGGGTAATTACCTGCTGGAAGTTGAATCTGTCAATCCTTTGGATCAAAGCCAGGTTGCCATGCTTTCCTACCACTTTACGATCAGGCCGCCATTTTACTTTACCTGGTGGTTCATTTTGTTATCTGTGATATGTTCGGCAGCTTTCATAGCGGCTGGTCTGCGTTTAAAAGCAAGTCAGATACGCAAGGAAGAAAAACAAAAAGCGGATATCAGGGTTGAACTCAATTCGGTTGAGATGAAAGCTCTGAAGGCCCAGATGAACCCTCATTTTATTTTCAATGCAATCAACTCCATCCAGAGCTATATTTTAAGTAATAACGTAGACAAGGCACTATATTATCTTTCCATGTTTGCAAAGCTGGTAAGGAAGACCCTTGAAAATGCGACGAAGGAGTTTATTCCATTGTGTGAAGAATTGGAGTACCTGAATTTCTACATCGAACTTGAAAAGATGAGATTTGAAGGGCAGTTTATCAATGAACTTGATCTTGATGAAAATGTGCCCCTGGAAACAACCATGATCCCCCCTATGATCGCTCAGCCTTTTATCGAAAATGCAATAAAACACGGGCTATTAAACATGCAGGGTAATGCGCTCCTTAAATTACAGATTAAAAAAGTGAATGAATCTCAATACCTGTTTATTCTCGAGGATAACGGAATCGGCCGTAAACTTGCTGATAAACTCAAACAAGCTGAAGCTCTCTCTCATGTTTCTAAAGGGATGGAGATCACCAGCACCAGGCTAAAGTTGTTAAACGAAAACGGCCATTCAGGGCAATATACCTTAAAGATCATCGACCTTTTCAATTCTGAAGGCTCACCTTCCGGAACCAGGGTTGAGATTACTTTTCCCCTCGAATAATCATCAGCGTTTCTTTCCGGTTCCCGGAAGACTGCCCGCTTTGCTTGATGATCACGGCGGTTGAGGCTTTATCAAAGGTCCAGTCCGGCCCTGAAATTTATTTTTTCTTCTTCAGTATGGATGTGGGCAGCATAACCTGAGCCTGCACCCTCACGGTCCAGTCCGGAGCGTAATCAGGACGGATGGCATTATAGAAACCGGCTAACTGTATGTTTAAAGGCAATTTCCCGCCTATCTTGAATACTTTTCCGATACCCAGGCCGAAAGGCACCAGCCATTGCTGTCCTGCCGATGCCTCCCAGTTAGCAGTAATGATTGGGGCCATCGTGATATAGAGGCCTTTTTTAATGTTGTAATTAATAAAATACTGGATCAGCATCTGGTTGTAATCGGCCCTATCACTATTGCCGGCAAAGGACCAGAGATTATTTGCCAGTACCCCGAAGACCCAGTGACCTGGCATGGCAAGTATCACAAAACAAGGGCCGGCACTCCATTTCTGGCTTCCAAGAGTGGCGCTGCCGGTGGGAAATGAGACAATGGGGCCCAATCCAATCATGACCCCTTTTGTTTTAGGACTGTAAACGGCAGCAAATTGAATGTCGGATAAACCGAAGACAGTTCCTGAAGGGGAATTTTCTGGCTGCCATTGCAGAGGAATAATAGTACGGGTAATAAGTCTTCCATTAAAAAATGGAATAATAGGCTGAATATTCAGAATATCCTGCACCCTTTTATAAGGGCCATAGTTGAAATTAGTGTTATTCTGAAACGGGAAGCTCATAATATTCCCCAGCGGATTCTGGGCGATCTTCGCCAGTTCTTCGTTTGTTTCCTGGGCAAAGACCGCGAATGAAGTGATCCCGAGGAAAAGTGCGAGAATTGATCTTAAAGAAAATTTCATAAACCGAATGAATATTTCTCCCGACTATTGTCCGGACCCTTTCTTAAAACCAGATTCCTCGACAACAAGTTTCAGGTTTTTTGCCTGGGCTACCAACACAGTTTGAGAGGCATACTGCGTACCATCGGGAAGGGAGTTATAAGTCACATCAAAAATCACTTTCTCTGAAGGATTGTCAATAAATGTATTGACCGACAATGCCATTAGCTTTTGATTCCCCATATCGACAGATATAGATAATATGTCACCTTTCTGCAAATAATCCGGGAAACTGAGTTTAAACTTTTTCCCAGGGTCAAGGATCTGGATTCCAACTTTACCTGAATTATAGATTTGCTGCACTTTATCACCGTCAGGAGGCAGGTAATCATTAATTTTATCCATGGCTTTCGCAATATACTCGGCCATGTCCTCTTTTTTGTTTGCAGCAATCTTACCTTTCAATCCGCCAGGAGCTTTCTGCTGATCACTACCCCCTGTTGCAATTTTTGTGAGCTTCCCGTCGACACTGTAATAACACTGATTTTGCTTTGTGGACTTCAGTTCATCTTTTATCCAGGTTTTAGTAGTCTCGATCCAGGAATATTGACGCATTTGCACCTTGCTCTGGACAAGGTTTGTTTTGATGACCGACATCGTTTCCTTCATGTCGACCTGGGCAGATACTATCAGAGCACCTGCAAGAAAAACCATCATAAGCAGTAAGTTCATTCTTTTCATTTCTTCAATTTTTAAAGGTTACAGGTAAAGATCAGAGAATTGTTAAAAATGGGATTAAAGATAACCGAAATTTTGTATCAATTTTCAAAAGCAATTTCATAAAATAATTAATCATAAGATCAATGTCAGAATCTTATTCCCGTTGTAAAAACAAGAGACTGTAACTGGTCGCTCTTACCACTCATGAAAACGTTATTACCGGGATCTGCATATAAATGTCTGTATTCCAGTCTAATATAACCTATTTTAACGGGTTTGAATTCTAAACCGGCCGAAAATCCCTGAGTAAAAAGTCCACGCTTCTGGTTATTGTAGGTATACAAACCTGAAAGAAAACCATCATAATCATTGAAGAATTCATATCTTCCTGTGATTGCAAACTTAGACAGAAAGAGATACTTCACCTCGATCAGGCCTGAAAACATGGTCGCGATTTTATTGGTATCGGGAGGCATCCGGCTGTTGGTTTGTGCAGCAAAATCAAGCTGGCCGGTGAAGAAAAGCTGATCAATCGGATCGTACTGAACAATGAAGTTGTTATAAAGGATATCATTCTTTATCTGTGCGTTCTTCACAGCCTGGTTGCCAAAGACATTGTTATAGTTGAATGTAAGCCTGGGAGTGGGCTGGTAATTAATAAATATGAGGGCCGCGATATGAGTGTTTTTTTCGTAAGCCAGGGAATAAGGATTACCAATCAGTATTCCACCCGAGAATTTATCAGATGCATTCCATGTAAGTTTTACACCGAGCACACTCCCCGGTTCATAATACCCTCCTATACTCACCGTACTCAGATCGTTCAGGACAGGCCAAGTTGATTCCAGCCCCACAGGATTAATGAAATAACCAAAATCAAGCCATAGTTTTTTGCTTACATGAAATCCGAAATTGGCTTGCCTCAGGTTTTTAATAAACTGGGACTCCGGTAAAGCCAGCAGGTCGGGAGCATCTCCAAACTGGAGTGCAAGCATTCCTCTTACTTTATCGGCGGTGTAACCTATCTCAATGGCTGCGACATTCATGCGGATCTGGTTTTGAACAGGACAGTTACTTGCGAAAGGCACTACATTTGAAGTGTCACTCTTGCTGTTAATAGTTCCGTTGTAATAGGCATCCACATAAAACCCAAACGAAAAATGCTTCATCCTCGTAAATATTTCGGTTTTCAGCTTATCGGTCAGGCTGTCGACTTTGTTCTGGGCGTTAAGGCAAACCGAAAATTCAATCAGTAAGGCCATTACCATGAAAATGGACCTGGACCATTTGAAAATCTTTTCCATCTTGTTTAGGTATTAGTTCATATTGTTTTTTCTGTACTAATTGGCTGAGCTGTCACTTTCTTTTTCCGGTCAATCCCAAGATAAAAACTGCTAACGGAAATTCCATTCAACCCTGTCGCTGAAGCCGGCAGAAACCTTGCTTTCAGCTTATACAGGTATTTATCAGAACCAATGAAAATGTTTTTTCCGGATCTCGAACATAAGTATCGAAATGGTAAAAAAGATGATATCGGCAATTGTTTTACCGGCAAGGATCCCCCAGAAATAATTTTTCAAAATGACAGGTCCGGATAGCAGGCAGAAGGGACGGACAACGACAAAATCAAGCAGTTCAGCAAGGCCGAATTCAAATCCCATATTTCTCAGGCACCTGGCAACAAGCAGGATTTTTACACGGATTGTTTCCGGTTCATGTTTTAAATAACTGTTGTAAATATCCCTGATAAAGATAAAACCATAAAACCCTGCTGCAGCGCCGATGGTCCCGGCATAGGCTATAGCTACAGAATTCTTCGTAATGCCCGATGAGGCCCATCCGGAGAGAAAGGTGAAGATGGTACTGATTACTTCCGCCCAGGCATATCTCCGGATCCATTCTTTTATCCTGAACTTCATTCTTTCCGAATACATTAAAAAGATATGACCATTCAGCTTATTCATAGCCTTGCAAAAAAACAGGGACTTTTTAAATACGAAATAATCGTATCATCAACTTAAATAAAATATAAAATTATGAAATACTTGAAAGTTTAATTAATTTTACTTTGAATTTTCACCTCATGGGAATGAATCCCATACCAAGTCTCATTATCCGGATTCCTCGGCATATCAGGGGAGATATTACACTGCATTATTTTTTTACATAATTACAAAGGAGGTTTCATGTATCTGTATGAAAAACTGAGTATCGCCATTGTGGATGACGAATTGTCGAAAGACACTCCCGGAGGCCATGCCATGCATGAGCTTATCAGGAAGATGAACGATATCGAAGTCAATGTAACAGAATGGAAATCATTTGAATCGGCGTTGTCGGGCATTATCAGGTTACCTGAACTCGATGCGGTGATCGTGGACTGGGACCCTTTGCTCGTCGAGAACCGAAACCTGGCGCAGAAACTGATTCTGAACATCCGGAGCAGGAACCATGAGATCCCGATTTTTTTATCGATAAGGCCTGATGTGCTGATGACGATCCCATTGGAAATTGAAAGGATCATTTCCGAAAATTTCTGGATTCTTGAAGATACCCGTGATTTTATTGCCGGGCGTGTTGAAGCGGCTGCCCGCAGGTACCGGAACCGACTGCTGCCGCCGTTTTTCGAAGCGCTGGTCAATTTTGCCGACGACTTTGAGTATTCCTGGCATACTCCGGGTCATACGGGTGGTACAGCTTTTCTGAAATCTCCGGCCGGGCGGATATTTTATAATTTCTTCGGAGAACAGCTATTTCGTTCCGACCTCTCCATCTCTGTGGGGGAACTTGGCTCTCTTCTCGATCATTCAGGGGCAATAGGAGCGGGAGAACGATTTGCCGCAAAAGTATTTGGCGCCGACCGCACGTATTATGTCACCAATGGTACCTCCACTGCGAATAAAATCATCTTCATGGCCTGTGCCGTGGAGGGAGATGTGGTACTTATAGACCGTAACTGCCATAAATCACTTGAACATTCGACCATCCTTACAGGTGCAAGGCCGGTGTGGATGATCCCGGTAAGGAATCACCTGGGTATCATAGGACCTATCCGTAAAGACCAGATGAAGGCTGAAACAATCAGGAAAAAGATCAGCGAATGCCCCCTGGTCCCTGACAAGTCAGCAGCCCCGGTATATGCAGTCGTAACAAATTCTACTTACGACGGGATTTGTTATAATGCCGTGGAAGTGGAACAACTGCTGGGGAAGATAGTTCCCAGGCTTCACTTTGATGAAGCCTGGTACGCATATGCCAGGTTCAACCCGATGTACAAGGATCGACACGGAATGAGGGACGGGGCAAGGGATTCCGATGCTCCCACCGTGTTTGCCTCACAGTCAACCCATAAGCTGCTGGCTGCTATTTCGCAGGCTTCGATGGTGCATGTCAAAGAAGGGCGTGAGCCCATAGAGCACAACAGGTTCAATGAATCATTCATGATGCATACATCCACTTCACCTTCATATGCTATCATTGCATCCTGTGATGTTTCGGCAAAGATGATGGACGGGCCGATGGGTAAGGCCCTTACCGATGAAAGCATTATGGAAGCCGTCACCTTCCGCACGACGATGGCGAGGATACGCAGGAAGATCATGAGTGATAACACGAAAGACTGGTGGTTTGAGATGTGGCAGCCCGATGAGGTCACCAATCCGGCTACCGGCAAGCGTATCAACTTTGCAGATGCCCCGGTTGAATTACTGGCCAGGGAACCTTCCTGCTGGGTTCTTCATCCCGGAGAAAACTGGCATGGTTTCGGAAATATCGATGAGGGATACGCCATGCTGGATCCTATTAAAGTAACAATATTGACACCAGGTGTGGAACGTGACGGATCGCTCTCTCCATGGGGCATACCGGCTGCACTTCTGGTCAAATACCTCGATTGCGAAGGGATAATCAATGAAAAGTCGGGCGATTACAGCATACTATTTCTCTTTTCATTAGGCATTACGAAAGGAAAATGGGGAACTCTTACGACAAGATTCTTCAGTTTCAAGACCCTGTATGATGAAAATGCCATGCTCGAGGATATTTTTCCTGACCTGGTTGAAAAATATCCCGGGGTTTACAAAGGGAAATCACTTCCCCGGCTTGCGGCTGAGATGCATGAATTCAAGCGTGATTCAAGGCAGCTGCAACTCCTTGATGAAGCATTTTCGGCCCTGCCCGAACCGGTAATGACACCGGCCGAAGCATACAGCCACCTTGTTAAAAACAATGTGGAAAGGGTTTCCCTTGAACAGTCACAGGGAAGGATAATGGCCGGAGGAATTGTTCCATATCCGCCGGGAATTCCGTTAATCATGGGTGGTGAACGTGCCGGCCTGATCAATGAGCCTGTATTAGCCTATTTAAAAACCCTCCAGGATTTTGATAACCAGTTTCCCGGTTTCGAACACGATATTCACGGGATTGAAAATGAGAATGGTGTGTATAGAATGTATTGTATAAAAGATTAAATTTTTTTACATGAGCGATCTCCAACAAACATCGAAAAAGAAGACCATGGGCGTGCTGATGTTGTCCATGATAAGTGTTGCGGCCGTTTTATCGGTCAGGAATTACCCTAGTATGGCCGATGAAGGCTGGCAATTGATCACCTGGTATTTTGTCGGCTCTTTTCTCTTTCTTCTTCCTCTTGCCCTGGTATCGGCTGAACTGGCCTCAGCCTGGCCCAGTGAAGGTGGTATTTATTCATGGATTGAGGAAGCGTTCAATACGAAAACCGGTTTCATGGCAATCTGGGCAGTGGTAGTTGAGAATATCCCCTGGTATCCGACAGTCCTTTCTTTTATTGCAGTTTCGGTTGCCTATATTTTCAGCCCCGACCCTCACGCCCATATCCTTGGATTACCTAACCAGGTTTTTTTGGCCGTCGTGATGCTGGTCGTTTGGTGGGGCCTGACCCTTTTCAATTTCCTTGGTCCGGCAATCGCAGCAAAATTGAGCTCCACGGGGACGCTGCTTGGTGCAATTATCCCTTCTCTTGTGCTGATCATCCTGGGCCTGGCATGGATCATTACCGGGAAGCCCAGCCAGTTACCACCTTTTACCTGGTCGGGACTTGTCCCGAAACTGAATATAGGCGCACTTGTCTATTCATCCTCCATCATCCTTACGTTTGCCGGGATCGAGATGTCGGGCTACTATGCCAGCCAGGTTTCAAATCCCCAGAAGTCATATCCCCGGGCGATGCTGTTTGCTACCATCCTCATCTTTGTTCTTAGTGTTCTGGGAACACTGCCCATCGCGATTGTCATTCCACTGAAGGATATCTCCCTAAACGGAGGAGTGATCCAGGTTACAGAGACAATGTTCGCGGCTTTCGGAATGTCATGGGCCGTTCCTGTTATGGCCATTCTCCTCGCCATTGGCGGAATATCACTGATGAGTACCTGGATGCTCGGGCCTTTGTTAAGCATGGTGCCGATCTCGAAAGCAGGGACCCTGCCTAAATTTTTCCGTAAAGAAAACAAGTACGGTTCTCCTACCGGCACACTGATGGTCCAGGGAATCCTCATAACATTCCTGGCAATTGCCATGGCTGTGATACCAGGGATTAATGAAGTTTACTGGGTATTTTCATCCTATACCACTACACTTTTATGTATTTATTACCTGCCCATTTTTGCCGCTGTCATCAAGCTGCGTTACAAACAGCCTGATACCCTCAGGCCTTTTAAGATCATGGGAGGGAAGCCCGGAGTGTGGATCATTGCAGGCCTTGGATTCCTTTCAACGGTCTTCTCCGGAATCATGGCCCTGAGCCGTCCCAGCGGGGTCACCAATATTTCATTCTGGGGATATTTTCTGATGATGATCATAGGGACATTCATCTGGATGCTGCCATTCTGGCTTTTCAGGATCTTCAAAAAGCCAGGCTGGGCGGAAACCATAGAAACGAAAACTCCGGCAGAAAAACCGTGATCTGATTCATTTCTTTACAAATTTTGTGATCGTTATACCCTGGCTGGTCTTTGTTCATAAAGGTCAATTGGTCTATCCACAGAAGGAATATCGTTACTTTGCACAAAACTTATTTGGTATGAGACATCACGGGTTATGTTTCATTTTTATGTTCTTTATGACCCTGGTATTTTCATATTCGATGGTTGCGCAATCCTGGGATTTTATCAAAGAAAAGAATGGAATAAAAATATACACCCGCAAGGAAGCCGGAAAATCTCTGAAGTCATATAAAGGCGTTACCGACATCAATTCACCGGCAGAAAAGGTTTTCGCCCTGATTGAAGATGTAAATAATACGGATTGGTGGGATAAGAACTTCACCCAGATCAAAGTTTTGCTTTATGAAAAGTACAAACGGGCGCAGTACTATCTGGTATATGATTTACCCTGGCCGGTAACTGACCGTGACCTTTGTGTGGATGTTAAAGTCACAACCGACCAGCTGACCGGAGCGGGCAGGATAACAGCCACACCGCTTCCCGGGGTCATTCCTGAACATCAGGATATGGTTCGTATTAAAGAGTACCGGCAGACCTGGACCGTTGAACCCTTAGGCAAAAACATGGCTCATGTGGTACTTGAAGGGTATATTGACCCCTCCGGAAATATACCCGATTGGCTCTCCAATATGTTAATTGTTGATTCACCAATCAAGGTCATCAGCGGGATTAAGCAGAGACTTGATAGAAAACACTAACGTTGATCTCGAACCCCAAGACTAACCCTTCCTGATGATTTCCACCCGCCTGTTTTTTGCCCTGCCTTCATCAGTCCGGTTATCAGCAACAGGTTTTTCCTGTCCCCAACCGATGTATGAAAGTCTTGTCTTATCAATTCCTTTTATAACGAGAGCGTCCATTACCGATTTGGCCCTTTCGGTCGAAAGTTTTTTATTACTTGCAGCATCACCAACATTATCAGTATGGCCTTCGATGCTGATTTTGAGCGTTTTATCAAGGTCCATCAACTGGTATACCTGGTCGATGACCGGCATGGATTCAGTCTTAATGGTTGATTTGCCTGTTTCAAAAAGTATATTGAGTGATATAAAACCATCCTTGTTGAGTGCTTCAAGCATTTCATTGGCAGTAATTTCCTGTTTCATTGGCTCCATTTCAAGAACATACAGTAAAATATCACTGTTGTTGGTGCAGGCTACTTTGATGTTATAATCTTTTCCATTCTTATTCAGTGCATAGCAGCCTAAGTTATTATCTTCATATATTTTCCTGCCACCGATTTTTATAATTGCGTTTGAATAATTTTTTATGATCTGGAAATAACTTGGTTCTGTTTTTCCTGACTCCAAATTAAACACATACCAGGCGTAGGTAAGGTTTCCTTCTAATTTTATGTCCTGACCCTTACTATCATAAAAATCGAGCTGGTTATAATTCTGAGTACATTCTGTGATATAGTATCCCGGCATGCGTGTTAACAGTGCATGGTCTTTACATCCCTCGGTATCTGTCTGGGCAAGTCCGACAGTAATGGAGGCAAACATCAGAACAATGGGAAAAATCAATTTTTTCATGTTTTTTGCTTTTAGTAATGAGTAAATGTATAAATTATTTCAGTCTGAGGCTTTCGATCTTATGGCCAATGGGAAAATCTCTCGCTTCCTGTCCCTGTTTTTTCTCTTTGCGCTTTTCGGGAAATGAAGCCTGAAGTAGTAATGCATGATTAAAAGTATATAATAATCACAGGAGAGCCGGGGAAACATTAATTTTGAAGACTCCTTCCACCCCAGCCGCGATGATAATACTTGAAAAGCCTTACGTCTCTGAATTCCTTCAGCAAACTGTTGTGCGTTTGCAAATTCCTGTCCAGGCGACGCCGTTTTCAAAAAGCCTGAAGTATGCCAATGAAATGAATTTTGTTGAAAACGATGCGTTTTTGCTGCGCTTAAAACCGGCACAAATCTGATGTTGTACAGTAACTCAGAAAATTCTGCCGAATTATTGAACCGTTACTGCCCGGAACTTACAATCACGCAACGATAAGGTATATGGAATGTTTGGGATTGATATTCCGAAACATCTGGACAGGAATAAGATCCGTTTCGATTATGAAAGATTTATTGCTCACTTCTCAAAGCCATTGTATTACGTAAAACTGGATTATACAACATTCCCAATGGCAATTTATTTGTTTGCTGAAGTTCAAAAAAACCGGTTTCCCGAATTTGAATCGATTTTGTATTCGGATCTGTCGGAATTTATTGAGCGTAAAGAATAGGATATTTCCAGTTTTTTTAATAACGGTGTCCCTCAGCATAAAGGAATTTTACCCATAGGTTTATTATTCATTTCCAACATATTCATGATGATTGCCTGGTATGGTCATTAAACAGGGTTTTCCTATATTATTCCTTTGCCCTTCTTACATCCAGCTCTTCTTTCATCAGTGTCGTGGTTTTGGTGTTGATATTATAGAAAATCATAAACAAGGCACACGACATGTATAAGATACCAGGGATAACCGAAACCATTAATTTAATGCCTGTAATGGCGGTATCGTTTTGAACGACATTAGGTATAAAACTGGAAGCGGCCAATATCCAGCCTGCAATGGCTGCCCCAAGTCCCCATCCTGCTTTTTGTGCGAATACCGCAGCCGAAAAATACAATCCTGTTGAACGCCTGCCTGTTGTCCATTCGCCATAATCGGCCGAATCGGCAATCATGGTCCAGAGTAAAGGAACAGCCGGGGCATAGGCCATCTTCGCAATGATGTTGAAAATATAGATCGTTGTCAGGTTACTTACTCCCGGCAGGTAAATGAGCATAAAAAACAAGCCTGAAATTAACGAGCTGCCTATGAATACATTTTTATTTCCAAAGCGTTTCGCTAAAGGTTTTGACAGTGGTAATGCAACAATCAGGGCAACGGTGCCAATAACATTGAAAAGCTGCACATTGTTTTCGCGGCCCAGGTAATATTTGAAATAATAGGCAATTCCCGCATTTTGCATTGCAAACATGATGAATGAAATGATGCCGACCAGGGCCAAAACGATCCAGGCTTTGTTTTTGAACAGATTTTTAACGTCTTCTTTCAGTGAATTCACCTGCTCTTTGGGAGGGTGAACGCGCTCTTTGGTTGTTTTAAATGTGATAAAAAAGAATATTAAGCTTAAACCTGCAAACAAAAAAACGGTGTACTGGAATCCCTGTGCTTTATCGCCACCACCGAAAAACTCGGCTAAGGTCAGTGCCAGCCCGGTCACTACAAACTGCCCGGTGAAGCCGGCGATGAAACGATAGGTGTTCAATCCTGCCCTTTCATAAGTGTCATCGGTCATTACAGCTCCCAAAGCTGAATAAGGCAGGTTTATAGATGCATAGGCCGTCATTAAGAGAATATAAGTTGCTCCGGCGTACAGGATCTTGCCTGTTTCGCCAAAATGTGGTTTTGTAAATGTGAGAATAGCCAAAACTGCATAAGGGATGGCAGCGAACAAAATATACGGTCTGAATTTTCCCCACCGGGTATTCGTTCTGTCGGAAAGAACGCCGATAACCGGGTCGATGGCCATATCCCAGAAACGGGCAATTAACATAATAGTTCCTGCAGCTGCTGCAGAAATCCCATACACATCGGTATAAAAAAACAAGAGCCAGAATCCGACCATATCCCACACAAAGTGAGATGCTGTATCACCCAGACTATACCCGATTTTTTCTTTTACTGATAATTTTGTTGCAGTCATTCCCATTTTTGTAAACTTATTTCTTTTAGATCAACCTGTCTGTACTTTTAAAAAACTGTTTTTAATTTATTTCAAATACAGTATACGTTCTGGACCATTTAATTTCATGTCCGGGTTCAACATGTATGTCAAAGAATAATTCCGGGCTGATAACATGTTTCCAGCCCCAGAGATTCACTTTAGATGTTTTAAAACTCCCGGTCTCACGTATGCCAATTTTATTTTTAGTGTTTATTAATTCCCAGGCTGCGTCAACATTTTCGTTTCCTGCGAGCTTGCCGAAAAAGAACTGTTCGTCGGGAGTGCCATTGAACGTAATTTCTTTTTGACCAATTTCAACTTTTGCTTCAGAATTCACATTTCCTTCAAACAATTCAGGCTTAATCTTAAAAGGGAATTTTAAAAGATAATCACTGCCTGTCAATTCTTTATTGACAGCTAAAAAATTGTGCACATATTCATTCGTATTTATGGTCTTTTCTCCTGTATTTTTTAAATGATATTTAATGATGAAACCGGTTTCAACTAATTCAATTTCTTTTGTTAAGATATACGAATAACCATTAACCTTTTGAGAAGTACAGCAAATGATTATTTTATCCGGTTTAGCAGTAACCTCAAACAAGGCAGGCTGAATTTCATAATTCCTGCTGAACGCATATTCCCCTCCGTCTTTTTTCAGTAATCCTATACCGATTTTATGGAACCACTCACCTTCCCTGGTTTCATTATAACCTAAGGCAGCGTCAATACCAAATTCATTATAAAAGCCTTTCCCGTATTTGAAGTCATCATTGACGTTCATTTTCTCCGTACCTGAAATGCAAATATTTTTATAAGTCACCGATACAATCTTCCCGGTCCAGTCAAATCTGGAAGAAGTGTAATTTGCCAACGGCAGGTCAACCTGAATTTCAAGGTTTTTGTTTTTCAGTACATACGTCATTATTGTATTTTTTTTATGGACTTTTTGTAATGCATAATATGCAACACGGGGATATAATTGATAATGTCCACTTTCATCTGTCGGACCTTTTGCACATATACCGAACCACTCCTCATTCATATTATTCTTTCCCGGCTGATAATCGTTGTAACCCCCGTTAAACCATGAAGCATGGGTGTCATGAATGTACAGATTTTTGGTTTGCTCATATTTCCACCATCCATCGCTGAACATAAAAGTAAATCCACCGATACAATTTTCAGCTTTACCTGAACCCGCTGCATTTTCATAAATTTCCTTCCAGTTATTTGTCAGATAGTAAGCCTGGGATTGCTGATCTTCCTGATTGCTGATCGTATTAAAAGCATCAGCGCCAAACTCGGTTAACATGATCGGTTTTTTCAATACTTCTTTTGTTTTCTGAAAGGCGTCTTGAAAAGAAACCCCGCGATACATATTACAGCCAAGAATATCGATATTTTTACATTCCGCTGCAATGATATCGACAAAAAGCAAATCTCCATTGCAGATGGCTACCGGATGAGAATTGTCGATGGCTTTTATTGCAAGACCAGCTTCGTCGAAAAGTTTATACAAGTCCTTCGCGCGAAAGGTCGATGGTCTCTGTTCAATGGGAATATTTTCCGTTTCGGCTCCCTGCCAGAAAAGACCGTAATTGTTTTCGTTACCTAATAAATACAAAAGCAGACCCGGAGTGTTTTTATATTCTTCTGCCATTTCAGTTACTTCCTTCAGAAGCAAATCGCGTACACCCGGATCAGCATAGTCGGTATTCGGAACCCATTGACCGCTTAATGTCAGGCCATATCTCCCGAAAGAATGATTTATCATTGTATAAATGCCATATTTCTCATGAATATACCTGATCCATTTTGGTTGAATGCCGGTATATACACGAATGGCATTTACCCCAATGCTTTGCAGCATAGACATTTCAGCGTCGAGTGCAGATTTAATAAAATCATCCGGTTGTTTCCAAAGACTGTATATATAATTGGTACCAATTGGAAAATAATCCCAATTCATGCCATTAATCATAAAATCTTCAGAGTTGACCGATAGCCTGAATCCATGATTGCCATTGACAACCGATACCTTGTCGGCCTGTGCAAAAAGAATAGTTATTGGAAACAAGAAAAGGACAAATGCCAGTAAAGCTTTTTTCATCTCTTTTTCTTATATGATTTTCAGAAGGTCTGTCTCCCGGCTTTAATTCTTCTTAAGAATTATTGGCAAAACCGATTATAATTCACCTCTGCGTTCAACCAGCACTTTCCGTATTTCATGCGCCCTTTTTTCGGTGATATCATATTTCCACATAACCAGAATTGCCAGAAGCCCGGCTACTGATGGAATAACAATATCTGCAATTCTGAGTCTTGTAATAGTGTCTGCAGCCTGTACCGTTATATTCTGATCAAATCCGACCAGATTTAACACAATTCCGCTGGTAAGTAAAGCCAGGGCAGTTCCCAGTTTAACCATCCACCAATAGACAGCTCCGAATGTTCCTTCTTTTCTTGGCATTCCGTTATTTAATTCATCCAGATCGCATACATCGGCGGTCATCGACATCATGAGGGTGAATAAACCACCAATTCCAAACGAAATTAAAGGGAGCGGTAAAAACATTAACCACGGATTGGCCGGATTAAATGCCCACCATTTTAGTGAATATCCGACAATGGATATCAGGGTGGAAATAATAAAAGCATTTTTCTTTCCGACTTTTGTTGAAATGAAGGTAATGATTGGAATTACCAGGAATGCAGTTGCAACAGCACTCAAGGTGCCGAACCATGCAGGCCATTGACCGGCGGCGGTCGTGTCGCCTTTGAACAAATAAAAAATAATGATAAAAAAAGCGAATTGGGCAATAGTTTGAAATCCGTTAAATATCAAAAATGTCGCACCGCAGAGTTTTAAAAAAGGCTTATTTGTTATTATTTGTTTCATGCTTTTAAAAAGAGCTTTCATATTATTGACAAACTCTTTAAGAGACAGATTGACTTTGTTTGTTAAATGTTTCTGATCAATTTCCTTGCAAAACAATGCAGGCATAATCCCCAGTATCAGGCATATGGATCCAACCCATATCGACAGGTTACGGGCCCCTTCCGGAGCGCTTGAGTAAACATTTTTATTATAAATAATAAACCAGAACCAGGGGGCCATCATCCATGCGATTTGTCCCATGAATTGAGAAATTGCCATCAATCGCGTTCTTTCGTTATAGTCGGGGGTCATTTCATATCCCAGCCCGATAAGGGGTGCAGCAAAAATGGTATAACCGATGTAAAAAAACAAAGACATGATCAGAAAGAAGAAAAAATTATAGGTCTGACTATTTTCGGGGTATAACTGCCACATGATCATAAACACAAATCCTACAATGATAGCTCCAAGAAAAATGTAGGGCTTCCGTCGTCCCCATCTGGATGCGGTGTTATCAGAAATAAATCCCATAACCGGGTCCATTAAAGCATCAAATAACCTGGGGATAGCCGCTAATAAACCAGCCAGGACAGGATTCATTTTTAATGATAACACTAAAACGATCATAAAAACCCCTAATGCGGCGGGTAATAACTGATTAGTCAAATGTCCTGATCCAAAAGCAATTTTTTGCCCCATTGGTACGATATCTTCCGGTTTTGTTTTGTAATGTTCCATAGTTTAGTGTTTAAAGATTGGTGTCAGATTAATCAGTCCATCATCGGATGCAGTGTTTTCGTTTTTAGTTAATGACGATATTTTTGAATGAAACTTCTATGCGGGTGATTTCTCCTGTACGCTGAAATATTCCGGAACTTATTTCTCTGCCGATGGTATGATTTGTTATAGAGATCTGTTTCCCATCGGCGAAGGTGACAGAAATTTTATCTTCGTTTGATACTCTGTATAAAACAGGAACCTGGCAGAAAGTAAATCCCAATTGTCCCTGCTCAAGGATTATTTGCTGCTGCACTCCCCTCAGATCAAAGTACTCAAACGTACTTTTCCGATCAAGTAACTCATCGGGATCAAGCAATCCGGATTCAAATACAATTTCCCCATCCTGTATATGAATCCCTATTTCTCTCATGCGTGAGATGAAGTCTTCTTTTACTTGTCCGGTCATACCTGGCTGCTGCGCACCTGCATTTCCGGGGGTATGCGAATAGGCATCCGTTGGAAATGCGCCGTATAAGCAGGGAGATTTGTGTAAACCTATTCCTGCCTTAATCTCGAAATAGTGATCTTTAATTTTACCAACCACAGCAGGATCAGCGCCTTCATGCACTCCCTTGAACCAGCACTCCTGGGCGGCAAGCAATAATTTGGCAACCATGTGCCAGTATATACTTCCCAATCCTTCGTACCCATAAAACGTACCCGACCGGCCGGTGAACGACTGGTGGTCGAAAAGCTCTTCGAAAATTGCCAGAACCTTTGCCTTTTCCTCGGCAAGAAGCGATGCATATGCAGCAGGATCGAGTTGGTCAAGGGCTTTTTCCAAAACGGCAGCATTACGGAATGTCCCGTTAAAGTGAAAATTACCGAGGTCATCCTGACTTAAAATCGTCGAATCGGAACCGGCAATTAATTTGCTTAGAAGTTTTGATTCTTTAACCTTACTGCCGGGAATATTGTTTTTCCGGGTAAAAAGAGGCAATTGCCTGTCGGGATAAAGCAGGTAACTATACTGATCACGACGAAATAAACTGCTGCACTTCAGCGAATCAAGCACATTAAGACTTTCCTGAACCGACAAATAGCCGGAACTTAAAACAGCCACCTGTCCTTCTAACATTTCGTACAGATGCCTGATTGATATACTTTTGTCAGAGAATGAAATCAGGTTGTAAGCATGATAAAGACCGTCAATGCGCCTGTTTACTTTAATACTCTGATCCATATACTTCAACGCGAGTTGCATAAATTCAGACAAGGCTTTGACCTGGACAAGTTTTTTTGTGCCCGAGAAGGATTTTTCGTATACAGAGTTTCTGTAATCGCTCCCCGCTTCAAGAAGGCAGTCGGTAAAACGTCGCCTTTCAGCATTTGAAAACCCGGTTTCAAGCAATGCAATATTTTCAGCCAAAACAGTAAGTATCCTGCTGAATAAGGTTTCAACTTCATCTGAAACAGGTATTTCTTTCAAATCAGATTCATTGAACCGGACGGACCAGAATTTCAGGAAACGTCTTAAATAATAAAGCGTAACCATTGAAGCCCCATTACCCACGAGGGCATTGTTTGCATCGTTCCATTCGGGGCGCTGGGTGTTAAGCCAGATGCCGGCTTCGGGTACGAAATTGCTGATCTTGGCCAATAGGGTAACCAGGATTTTTTCAGTCAGGTTAACCCTGTAGATCTCATTATCCCTGCCTCTCAGCAAAGCGCCATCAGCGCCTGTTTTCCTGATCAATTCCTTGATTTTACCATTTAATTCAAAATCAAAAACAATGGTTTCCTTCGGCTTTTTTATAATTTCAGAGTAAGGTTTTATGCGGTATGGCACATTGGCATAAACAAACATTTCCTTTTTCAACAAGGCATCCAGGGCGCCCGGATGAAACTCATCGGATAACTCGAGAAATTTCTGGAGGTAAATTATCTGGTGGTCCCCCCAGTAGCCGATGTAAGCCCAGGGGTCTTGAGGGTCGGGGCATTCCCAATCCATACCTGCACGGGTAATACGATATGGATTATAGCCGTCGGCTGTGCTGGCATTAACGAATTTGCTGATCATCCCTTCAATAAACTCAGGATATGAAAGGCTGAGAGCTTCCCAATTTTGAAAAATGTCGCGCCAGTTTCCTTCGTAATTTAATTTTACTGAGCCATCCGGATTTTTTGTTTCAATCGAAAACTGGTTCCATGGGCGGCTTGGATCGCCATGCCTTCGGCTGAACGTCAGGGGCAGATATTCGCAGCAAATCCGGATCAGGTTAAAATCGGAGGTGCTTTCGGCAAGCTTTTTCAGTTCAATATAATCAATCGTTTCGGGAAGCTGACTTAGCCATGCTTTATGTGTTGCTGATATATCCTTATTAATCTGCCCTGCGAAGAGGACAAAATCTGTTTTATCAAGTATATAATCGGAGATGAAAATTCCACCCCTCATTATGCTGAATAAGGTATTGGAAAAATGGCGGGCATAGCTTAACTCATCATGGCCCATTTGCATTCCATCGGCCTTCGAAACAATTTCCTTCAGGTTCAATGTTCCTTTTTCGATATCAGCCTCAATCCTTTGTTTTATGTTATCACTGCTTTTTATAGTATTATTGAGGTTTGCCACATCTCCGCTTTCCTGGTTTATTTCAGCGATGATCATCCATTCTTTTTGGGCATCCGGTTGAAGCTCAAATCTGGTATTCACATAATATGCACCCCGTGTGGCCCTTATATCGATTTCTGTGACAACAGCTTGTCCTTGTTTGAAAGGCTCAGCCTGCTTGTCGGATAAAAGAACCTTTGCTGACTGATCCAGTCCGCATGACCAAACAGTTGTTGCTTTAAGTGACTCACTTGGTTCTGCGCGATCAACCGGGATTGAGCTCAGTAAATACAAGCCAAGTCTGGTTTCTTCGATCAATTCACATTTTTTGTACGCATCAAGCAGACAACTGAATGTATTCTGGAAATCGAAATCGACGCCATTTGGCAGAATGTTCTTAATCCCGTCGAGGACATCTACAGTAAGCGAACAGGCATTATGGTTGCTGATGACCGACTTTTTCACAAACCCGAATTTCTCGCTGTTGTACCATCCGTATCGAAACCCAACGCCCAGGTCGACATTAATCTCTTCGAAAATGATTTTATTGCCGTAAATGCTTTTATACAGATTTCGCTGAATATCGTATATTTTTTCCGACTCGGGTGAAAACGGTTCCCATAAATACGTTTTCTCGTCCCTGCCAACAAGCAGGTACGTTTTACTTCCGGTAATACCTCTGGTATCATGTATTTTATCAACGGTATAATAGGGGAACAAAGCGTTATTACGGTCTTTTCTTCCGGCCGACAGCGAGCCGTTACTCGAAATGAACATCCAGTGATCGGAACTGCTCACAATGGTCATAAAGAAATCGGGCATCTGGTTGCTGTTGCTGATTTTGTAGAATTTCTCGTTTTCAATTTCCACAAACCGGCCATCAACCTTCGCGCTGTTGTAATTTATCTTTGCGTTTCCCAGATAAATGTCTTTCTTATTCATCATATTAAGTTAATCGTTGAACATTCGGTTGATCTCTGAAGCAGGTATGATGTAAAGAGGAATACGGTATAAGGCAGAGAGATGGTTAATGATGACATATAACGAATATAAGCAAACATAGCTGATAATTCAAGCGACTACACATATTCAGTTGCATCAAATATGCAGCAACTCCTTGCAGGCCACTACATCAATATTACATCAGGACTACATCATAAATATTGCATGTGGTTGAATTTCATGTACAAATAAAGCAATCAGGTATCAATGCTTCAGATGTTATGCACTAAATTTTCCCTGATCTTCGGAGCATTAAAATCCTCAGGCCGGGATGGCATGAAATTCATCTTTTCATTACCTTTGAACTTTGGGGATATAAATATAGATTTATTATTTTAATGATCATGGAAATTAATACAGATTGGAAAATTCGTTGCGTTAAGCTTGCAGGCAAACTGGATGCCATAAGCAGCAATGACCTGGATCAGGCACTGATGGCTCTGATCGGGAGCGGGCAGGATATCATCATTGACTTGTCGGAATGTCCTTATGTTTCAAGCGCAGGTATCAGGATACTGTTAAAAACCAACAAGAAATTGCAATCGGGCCAGCACAAACTTTTTCTGAGCGGAGTGGCCCCGATTGTATTTCGGGTGTTTGAGATAGCCGGCCTGGACCATGTTTTTCAATTCGAAGCTACTGTTGAAGGTGCTGTGGCAGCCATACAGGCCGGCAGCCTGAAGAAAACCGAAACCCGGGAGATCTCTTCCGGTCATCATCAGCTGATCTGGCAGCCCATAGGCGAAGATACCATAACCGGACAGCTCTGCCGGGCTTTAGAAATAGTGAGCTATCATGAACTTGGGTTTGCCCTGGGTATAGGATCGCTTACCGGCGACCCTTCAGCCGGCACAGGCAGTGCGGATCTCATCGCCAGTCTCGAACACTGCGCCGGTTTTTTACCCTTAACGCCATCCGCCGATGCTGACTTTAGAATTACGTCTGATCCGCCAAAGACCGGTTTATGTATTTACGAAGCCCTGTCGTTTGGCTTGGTGCCGACCGGTTCACTTAAATTAAAAGCCCCCGGCATTGTACCATTCAGCCAGTTGCAGGAAGCTTTGAGTTCTTTCAGGGAAGATACAGGTTCAAAACAGGGCGGTATCCTGTTGGTTGTCGCAAACCAGGATAAAAACAAACCTTCGCTGAGTATTGCACTTGCTAATGATGCTGATCTGGCTGACCTTGTCCGCGACAATGACATGAAGCATTTTCAGCAAGTCTTAACAGAAAACGGAGCTGTGAAAGATTACATCGGGATCACATTTGTACTGGCTGAGTTAAATCTTGCAGCCCAGGAGGATTCCCTCAGCGACGTCATCCGCCGGAAACTGACTTTTGAGAATATTACTGCTGTAAAACCCTTAACCCCTGGAACTTTCCTCGAAAATCCAGTTGTATGGATCTTCAGGGCCGGCCAATTCATCGATGGCGGAACCAAAAGGCTGGCTATCGGGACAAAACCCGGAGTTGTTTTTGAACCCCATAAAGCATTTCTTGCCAGGCTGTTGTATGCCGATTCATCGGAAATACTCATTGATGCGATTTATGGCGGGTATGTGGCGGAGACTTTTCATGTAACTTCCTTTGATCATGAAGGCCGGAAAATGAGGCCAACCGTGGTCAAGGTAGCTCACCGAGACCTCATCGCCAGGGAATCGGAGCGATGTAAGCAATACGCACTTCCATACATCTTTAACAACAGCGCAGTGATTCTTGGTACAGAATACTATGAAGGGACAGGGGCGCTTCGTTATAATTTCGTTGGCATCGGGGGTGAATCGAGCCAGCTGAAATGGCTTACTAACTATTACCTGGAATCGGACATTACTTTTCTTGAACCGCTTTTTGATAAGATTTTCCTGCAAATCCTTAAACCCTGGTATGGCCAGCCGGTGAGCAAAACCATTTTCCCGTTCAGGGATCATGACCCGACCCTGACGTTTTTTCCTCATATTTATCAAACAGTGAGTGAACTGTTTTCCATATCTGCAGATGAGAAAGAGATGCATATAAAGGAGAGGGAACATCCTGTCCTGAACCCTTACTGGTTCCTCAAACATGAATATGCCCGTCGCCGTGAAACCGGAATTGATTATCTCACTTCAATCTGCCATGGCGACCTCAACATGCAGAACATTCTCCTGGACGAAAACATGAACGTGTATCTTATCGATTTCTCAGAGACTAAGCCTCGGTCGGTTATCTCCGACTTTGCCCGTCTCGAAGCCATTTTCATGATCGACAATGCTCCCCTGGATGACGAAACCGATATGGCCGCTTACCTTGATTTCATTGATGCATTTTATAAAACGGAGCGGCTGGATGAGATCCCTGAAATAACTTATAAGGGGAAGCAAGGCGCTATCGTGAATAAAAATGCTGCCCTGGTGCTGAAGATGAGGAAGTATGCTTTTGACAGTTCGAAAAGCAATCCTGAAATATTACCTTATTTCATGGCCCTGCTTGAATGGGTGTTGCCGGTGGTCTGTTATAAGCTCCCGGTGGTTCACAAGCGGCTCTCGGCCATCATCTCATCCATACTATGCGAAAAAGTTATGAAAGCAGGCTGACCGGTGTTTTTAGGACTTATATATGCGCCGGTTATAAACCATTGAAATACGAACCTGAAAATCAGGCCGCGGGAATCCATTGAGAAATTAAGAGCTAGAGAATTTTGATGCATCATCCTCCTGAAGACCATAAAGAAAAAGAATATCTTTTGAGGATCAGGAAAGTCCTTGTATACATCCAGGAAAATCTTTCAGAAGATCTTTCCCTCGAGAGGCTCTCTGAAGTTGCCTTCTTCTCGCCTTTTCATTTTCAGAAGATATTCTCCCTTTATGTAGGGGAGTCCCCGAAACAATATATCATGCGTTTACGGCTTGAGCGGATAGCACATTACCTGAAGCTGTATCCTGAACTGAGTGTGGGTGATGCTTCTTTTCAATGCGGGTTCTCATCACCATCAACTTTTATACGGGCGTTTAAGAAATATTATGGTTCGACCCCGGAAGCCTTCCGAAGACTTTCGTTTGATGAAATAAGCAAGATTGGCATATCGAAACCCAACATAGGCAAATCATCAGACATTTATCCTCCCGAATTTTGGACCATGAATTTGACCGATGAAGAAGTTGCAGGGTTCCCTTCAACAACAGGTATCGTGGTTGAACAGGTTCGTTCTTTGAAGATTGCTTTTATAGAGACTCATCTCGGGGATGAAGATGCTATCCCAAATGCATTTAAGGTTTTAAGCCGTTGGGCCGATCCAAGAGACCTTATTGCAAAGGACACTCAGTTTATTGGCGTGATGCTGGATATGCCCTTTTTCACCGAATATGGTAAATGCAGGTTCAGGGCTTGCATCACTGTTCCGGAGGGCTTTCCTGTTGGCAAAGAAACAGGAGTTATGAGAATTCCTGACGGAAAATATGCCACCTATAGGTTTAGAGGTACGATTCAAAGTGTTTTCAGAAGTCTCATCGGCTTCAGGCATGGCTGGCTGGACCAGTCAGGTTACCAGATTGCCGAAATCACCGGATTTGAACTTTACGCAGAAAACCCCGCTAAGACTCCCTATGAAAGCATTGATCGCCGGATATTCATCCCGGTGAAACCAGCCTGAACACTCAGGGTCCGGTTCATCCTTTGAACAATCAAGGGAAAAATCAGTATTCAATTTAAAAGGAGGATTTTCAAATGAAAAATCGACGTTGGTTATCAGTAATGGGTCATTCAAAGATCATGGCAATCATTGGCATTATTGCTTCAGTCCTGATTCTGGTTCTTATGCCGCAATTAAAATGGATTGCGGGCCTGACACTCGGAGTAGTGCTCATCCACATTGCAATTCTGCTTGTATTATCATTGTCTGTGGCAGTGGTTCTGCCGGAAAAAATCAAACTAAAGTTGAAACGGGCTTTCCACAAAAATGAAAATGATCAAAAGATTGATGCAGGCTGGAGCCTTGGCTGGCTGAACGGGTTCTGGGTGGTATCAGTCGTTTTTTTTGCGGCAGCAGTTCATTTATATGTTTCTTTCCCGGGCCTTCAGCTTCCCGCATTCTTCCTGTTCCTGCTTTCAATCAATTTTTTCATCGGGAATCTTATTGTCCGTTCACCTAAGAACAACAGCTACCTGACACTGCCTTGGGTGAAATTATTTACTGACGATAAAGCCCGGGTTCTTGATGCAGGTTGCGGCGCAGGACGCACAACGATTGCGTTGAGTAAAGTCTTTTCAGGAAAAATCACGGCATTCGACCTGTTCAACGCTGAATACATTGACGGAGGCGGGGATACTTTGCTTGAGAGAAACCTGAAACTTGCCGGAATTGCAGGACAGGTGGAAATTGTACAGGGAGATATTACGAAAACAGGGTTCCGGGATGCCACATTTGAGGCTGTTGTCAGTTCATACATGATAGATCATCTCGGAGATCAGAAACTCAATGCACTCAATGAAATCAACAGGATCCTTAAACCCGGAGGCAGAATGCTGATGATTGTATTAACGCCTACTCTTTCATCATTCGCTCTCCTGAATATTCTTTCGTTCATGCTGACTTCAAAAAAGCAGTGGAAGAAATTATTCGTAAAGACTAATTTCAGGCTGGCAGAAGAAGGGGAAGTTAACGGGGGGACTTATTTCTTAATTGAGAAATAAGTTTGATTATCAATATTTAAAACTGACAATATATGTACCAGATTTTCATAGGAAGCCTTATTTTAAGTGCAATCCATGCGTTAATTCCAAATCATTGGCTGCCATTGATAGCCGTAGGGAAAACTGAAAAATGGACACGAAGTCAGACATTATGGGCGACAGTAATCACCGGGTTCGCCCATACCCTGAGTACCATCATTATTGGAATAATAGTTGGTCTCATCGGTTTTAAACTCTCAGCAAAGTATTCATTAATTTCCGAAGTTATAGCACCTGCCATTCTTGTTGTAATGGGAATGATTTATGTGATCCTGAATTTTCAAAGGGATCATCATCATAATCATGAAACAACACCTGCTATTAACAATACCAGGCTGAATAAATCCAGATGGGTTGCCATCCTCACCTCTCTGAGTGTTGCCATGTTCCTTACTCCCTGCATTGAAATAGAAGCATACTATTTTCAGGCCGGCACCATTGGCTGGATTGGGATATTCATTGTTTCAGCGGTTTACCTGCTGACAACCCTGGTGGTCATGCTTTTTCTGGTATCATTTGGAATAAGAGGCGTGAATACCTTCAAGTCAGATTTCCTGGAACATCAGGAAAAGGGGATTACAGGAGTCGTACTCATAGCACTGGGTCTCCTGGCATTGTTCGTTTGATTTTTCTCTTCCGGATAACATTGAAATTCGAACCAAAGGCATCAAAAGAGTCAGCCGGAAGGATAAATAAAACAAATCTAAGTTTCGGGCGAATTACAGCTACCCGATTTTTTTCATTATTTTTCCAACTTTTCTGCAACTTCATTGTATTTTAGATACCGGAGGATGATAAAAGACCTGTTTATGAGGCATTGCAAACCGGCAGATCATCTTTCGAAAGTAAGTTCAGGTTTTCATCCGGCTTTAAATTACAGACCTGAATAATAAAAGCTTCTTCAGCCATGATTGACAAAAAACTCATAGAACGCATTCACGAGGATCTTGAAGGGAAACTCGATGCCGCCGGGC
>Ga0208103_1000100_pt1 | contig 51939 bp, 48 predicted proteins | sample CryBogmetaGMA75M_FD_184550 | JGI IMG/M metagenome (GOLD analysis project Ga0208103, IMG submission 184550) | Freshwater microbial communities from Crystal Bog, Wisconsin, USA - MA7.5M (SPAdes) | ecosystem: Environmental > Aquatic > Freshwater > Lake | place: Crystal Bog, Wisconsin, USA... | reverse complement strand
TACCTCCTGATTCTTGAAATCCATTTTCAATGTGTACAATAGCAATTAGGGTGCCATGAATAAAAGTTATTGATTATATTAGTTAATGTGCTATAAGAGCGGCGGCGGGCATGAATCAATGTGACACTTTTGTACCATATGAATATGGGTTTGACAAAAATGTAATTCCCGTGCACCTGTCAGCATCAGACCATCTTTTTCGTTTGACACAGAGGCCGCATCTAACTAATAATGACGCAAATATTTTTTCAAAAGGTGGAAGATCATAGTGAGGGCTGACGATGGACTGCCATTCCTCCTGCGATTTGAGAATGTGGCGGATTACAGGGATGGCGAGGTGTGGATATTAGACAGGCGAAATTATCCTGCTAAAGAAGAGTTCGTCCGCTGCACGGACTATCGAGAGGTTGCCCAGGCCATCGCCGGCATGGTAACGCAGAGCGGGGGACCCTGGCTGGCGGCTGCTTACGGAATGGTATGTGCGGCGAGAGAGGTGCGCAGTCTTTCTGCAAAGAAGGCGAAGGAGAAGTTGAAACGTGCGGCGGACGTGCTGATTTACGCCCGTCCTACCACCTCGGCAAATATGAAGACCCACATCATGCGAATTCTCAAGGTGGCTGAGGACGCCATCGACCGGGGAGAGGACGCAGAATCTGCTGTTTATGCTTATGCGCAGAAGAATCTGGAAAACCGCTACCGCAATTCGCGCCAGATTGCAACGTATGCCGTGGATCTGATGCCGGATGACGTTAGCATACTTACCCAGTGTTACGCAGAAACCCTCATCGGTTTCGTGCTTCTGGTATCTCAGGAGAAGGGTAAAAAAATATCTTTGATCTGCCCGGAGACCAGACCGTATCTCCAGGGGGCCAGATTGACAGCCAGCGTGGCCTGCGACATGGGCGTGCCGGTAACGGTTATTACCGACAATATGCCCGCGTATATCCTGTCTAAAGGAATGGCACAGGTGTTCATGTCCGCCGCAGACGTGATCACGCTGGACGGTTACGTCGTCAACAAGATAGGCACCTTTCAGATAGCCCTGGCGGCTCATTTTCACGGTGTACCTTATTATGCTTTGGGGACACCGTCTGCAGGAAACCCTGACATATCGAAAGTGGAGATTGAAGAGAGAGACCCTGAGGAGACGGTGCATGCCATGGGCATCCGCACGGCTAAGGACGGTGTGAAAGGTTATTATCCTGCTTTTGATGTCACACCCCCTCTGTTGATACGTGCTGTGGTTACACCGAAAGGGGTCTTTCCCCCATTTGACTTGAAAGGATATTTTTCATAGATACGCTCTAAGAGGTTTGCATGTTATACGAGGAAGCTCGAAAGGCATTACTTAAATGCGTCTTAAGGCTTTACCAGAAAGGTCTTATTCAGTTGAATTCGGGCAACGTGAGCGTCCGTGTTTCTAACGAACATCTCGCGATTACACCGACGGGGATATCCTACGATGACATGTCAGAAGAGGATCTGGTTGTCATTGACCTCAATGGTGGCGCGGTTGAAGGTAAATATAAGCCATCTTCCGAGACGCCCATGCATACAACTGTCTATAAGAATATGCCCGATGTGAAGGCCATCGTACACACCCACTCACCGTTCGCACTGGCCTTTGCTACAGTGGGAAGAAGCATTCCTGTCATCAGCACGGAAGGATTAGCGGTACGCGGGCCCATACCGGTTGCCGATTATGCATGTCCGGGCACGGAGGCACAAGGGTGGGCTGCGATTAAGGCCATGAAGGGACCGCCATATGTGATGGGGACTTTGCTCAAGAACCACGGCGTCCTCGTCACAGGAGCAAGCCTGTCCCATGCATATTCAATAGCCTGTCGAATCGAGATGGCAGCAAAGGTTTTTTTCCTGGCTCTACAGATAGGCGAACCCGATGTCCTTACAGATGACCAGATTAAGGAGATCAGGAGCGTATATTTAAGAAAATAGAGGAATGTGTCCCTATCTCTTGCGAGGTTAGCGCTAATGATAGATTTCTTTAAAATGAGCGGTAGCGGAAATGATTTTATCCTGATCGATAACAGGGATAAATCCCTTACTGTCGAAAACATCGCAGAATTTGTAAGAACCGTATGTGAACGGAAAGTATCGGTGGGCGCGGACGGATTGATCATAATCGAAGATTCCCAGTGCGCCGATTTCCGATGGCGGTTTTTTAACGCCGACGGCAGCGAAGTGGATATGTGCGGCAACGGAGCCAGATGTGCCGCCCGTTTCGCTTACATCAGAGGGATCGCAAAAGAAAAAATGTCCTTCGAGACCGGGGCAGGTATCATCCACGCCGAGGTCAGGGGAGATGTAGTAAAACTGAGATTAACAGATCCGCAGGCCATGAAGATCAACATTTTGATTATGCTCGAAGAGCGACCGCTTGAAGTCAGCTTCATCAATACAGGCGTCCCCCATGTCGTTCTTTTCGTTCATGGTCTGGACAGGTACGATGTATTTAACATGGGCAGGAAGATTCGCTACCACAAGGAATTCCAACCGGAGGGCACGAATGCGAACTTCATGGAAGTCATAGATAGGCGCACCATCAGGATCAGGACGTATGAGAGAGGCGTAGAAGATGAAACCCTGGCCTGCGGAACCGGTGCAGTCGCATCTGCCCTAATATCCTCCTCGCGGGGACTGGTGGAATCGCCGGTTGACGTGAGGGTAAAAAGCGGGGAGACATTGAAGATATATTTCCAAAAAATGGATCAGGGTTTTGAGGATATTTATCTTGAAGGAAAAGCCAATGTGGTTTATGAAGGGCGCGTCTGGGACGAGGCTTACAAGCGCTGAGAAGCTTAAACAGATAATAACCGGAGGTGTTTCGTTTTGCAGATTGCCGACCGACTGAAAAAGATTCCACCTTACCTATTTGTGGAGCTGAGAAAAAAGATTAACAAGGCGAAGGCCGAGGGCATTGACGTCATCAGTCTGGCCATCGGAGATCCCGTGGAACCAACGCCGGACTCAATCATTGATGAGCTCTGCAAGAAAGCGCGGGACCCGGAAAATCACCGATACCCGACGGATGAGGAAAAAGGCATGCTCGCTTTCCGGCAGGAGATTGCCCGGTGGTACAACACGAGATACGGGGTATCTCTCGATCCGGGAATGGAAATCCTCGGTCTCATCGGCTCCAAAGAAGGCTGCCATCACTTCGTCCTGGGCTGCATAAATCCCGGCGATACCGTGCTGATGACGGATCCCGGATATCCGGCCTACCGTGCAAGCATCCTGATGGGCGGCGGTGTTCCTTACAACGTGCCGATTCTGGCAGAGAATAGATATCTCCCCGTATTCGAAGACATCCCTACGGATGTCGCAAAAAAGGCGCGGGGGATATTCCTCAACTACCCCAATAATCCCACTGGCGCCTGCGCAACAAGGGGATTCTTCGATCGCCTGGTGGAATTTGCCAGGCAGTTTGACATCGCCGTCTGCTATGACAATCCCTATGGTGAAATCCTCTTTGATGGACAGGAGCGCCTGAGTTTTCTCATGGCCAGCGGGGCCAAGGACGTAGGGGTTGAGTTAAATTCCCTTTCCAAACTCTTTAATATGACGGGCTGGCGGATCGGGATGGCCGTCGGTAACGTCGACATCATTTCCGCCATGAGCAAGGTTAAAGAAAATACCGATTCCGGCATCTTTAATCCTATCCAGTACGCGGGGCTCCATGCCCTGAAATACGAAGCAAAGAACATAGACCGCATGCTCAAGATCTACGGACGGCGGCGGGAGATGGTGCTCGAAACACTCAGGCGCATCGGGATAGTCTTTGATGCTCCGAAAGGGACATTCTATTTATGGGTGCCCGTGCCCCGCGGTATGAAATCTCTCGAATTTACAAACCTGCTGTTTGATAAAGCAGCCCTTGTCGTAGCGGCGGGTACGGCGTACGGCCAGTATGGTGAAGGTTACATCAGGATAGCTCTTACGGTATCGGATGCAAGGCTCCGGGAGGCACTGGAGCGGATCGAGAGGGCATTGTCCTGATATGGCCTGAATTTTTTTCCGACCATTTTCTCGAGTTGTCTATTAGTGAACTATCCAAAGCGTTCTAGATTTCTTTCCCCGGGTAGCCAAGCATTTTTCTTCGACGAGTGCCATCAAAAATATCTGGTAACGACTTTCCTCATGAGCGTTCCGGGAAATGTTTCCCTTGCATGGAGGGCGCCATAGGGACAAACCTCAATGCAACAGAAGCAGCGGATGCACCGGTCATAATCAAAAGAGAGCTTCTTTTCACGCAAAGAAATTGCCCCTGCAGGACAAATTTTCCAGCACTCGGCGCACATCTGGCAGGTTGGATCATGAGGGACAGGCCTTTGGAGAAGGTGTCTCCTGATAAATCCGTGAAGCATTCGCGGCCCGTACATGAGCGGGCTGATAGAGGGAAGCCTGAAATCGTGAATCATCGGGAGGTCGCCATCAATCTCGATATCTGTTTCCATGATGCCCATTTCTCTTGCCACTTTCAGGGTCGGCAGCATATCAGCGTCCAACCCCAACATCCTGCAGACCGTGCTATCTACGGCAAAGGCATCACGGCTGCCCATCAAAATGCCAAGCTCTTTCGGTATACCGCTTTTCCCCGGACCTTCGCCTTCCATAGCCAGGATCCCATCAAGAATTGTAAATGATGGCCTGATTCTCTGATAAATCAGAACGAGCAGTTTCGCAAACATGGTCCGGTTAATGCCTGTCCTCATGTGCCACTCCGCTTTTCTGTAGCCGACAATGCAGCCGAACATGTTCTTCACTCCGAGGGTCAGGAGCATCTGACTGTGCGTCTTGAGTTTGGGAAGGTTGATAACCACATCTGCGTTAATGGCATCCTCGGCCATCTCAATTGCGTTAAACGGTTCGCCGATATCGGTTCTCAGGGAGTTTTCAAATGCCCTGCAGTCGACGTCGAGCCCGGCAAGCGCATCTCCTATGCCGCTATCCTTCATGATTTTCTCAAAAGAACCTATGGCGGGACTATCCGAAACCTGCGGGCGGGCGCCCTTTTGCAGAACATATTCCACTGCCGCTTTGACAATCATGGGATGTGTCAGCACAGCATCCGGGGGCGAAGCCGGTGAGAGCAGGTTCGGTTTGATGAGGACACGGTCACCCCTTCCGATCAGATCACCTCCGATTGCGTCCATGGTCTCGAAGAATGCAGATTTGACCATGTCATAATCATAGGTGGATTTTTTGAGCCTTACTTTGGGCATATGTTTGATGGTTTTTTCGTTCCGTTATTTTTGGCGTTGCATTCATTTCTTGACAAGAATAAAATTTCAAGTAAAAGCTTCATGCCATTAAGAAAGGATTTAAAATCAGAATTCTGTTGTAGTTAATCTGCATGTCGGATATAATTAACAACATAATTTTTGACCAATTAATATATGAAAAATTTCAGTATTAATAGATATTCATCGGCGCCTGTTTATTTAAAAATCGGTATCGCTGCAATCATACTATTATTTCTTTCAAACCTGCTTTTATTATACCTCTTTGTCAAAGAAAGAAATAACAATAAGAATCTCTTCGGACTTATCAACAGAACAAATAAAGACTTCAATCAAATCCATGAATCATTAAAGCAGAAGGATATGCAAAAAGCTTTCCGGTATCTTACGGAAGCGCAAAAACAAGTGGTGGCGATGCTGCCGGCTGCGCCCGTGCCTGCTGAAAAAGCGGCAGCGGTGACAAAAGAACAGCGGCCCGCGCAGCCGACCCAGGCTAAAGCTGCGGTTACGACTGTCGCAAGTGCGCCCACCTCTCTCCAGGATGCACCCTATACATTTGTCTTTGCCGATGCAGGCGAATACCTCCTCATCTGTGAAAAAGATACAAAGATTCTTCATATCTTCCGCTTTTCAGACGGCAAGTTCTCCCTCATAAAACAGTACCCGTGTGTCATTGGGGCAAATAACCATGGCAAGACGAGGGAGGGCGACTTTGCGACACCTGAAGGGGTTTACTTCTTCTTAAGATTTACCCCAGGCAAAACACTCGCGGAAAACTATGGGTATGGAGCCTTCGTCTTAAATTATCCTAATTTCCTGGATCGGAAAGAAAGAAAAGATGGGGGAGGCATCTGGTTGCACGGCCATAGCGCAGGCAAAGTAGTGGGAGCGGATATACCGGATACAAAAGGCTGCATCGTCGTGAGCAATGATGCATTGAAAGAAATGAGCGGTTACCTGAAGTCGAACGGCACTCCTATTGCAATTGTCAACAAGCTCCAGTTTACAAATCTTGAAAGTCAGAGGGAATTAGCGAGAGAACTGAGGAACTTCATCAATTCCTGGAGACAGTCATGGGAGAGCATCAACACGAAAAAATATTTGAGCTTCTATTCCCCGGCATTTGTTAACAGCGAGGGGATGAGCTTTAATGCCTTCAAGCATCACAAGGAAAAGACCAATAAGAGCAAAAAATTCATCCGGGTAAAAGTTGAAAATCTCGCAATCCTTATGCCGCCGGAATATGGCGGTAATGTTGCCGTGGCCAGATTTCAACAAAGATACAATTCCAATAACTTCAAGAGTGACAGTAAAAAAATATTTTATCTGAAAAAAGGGCAAGCCGGATGGCAAATCATAGGCGAATCTTCATATTAGTATTTCTCACAATTGTCTGCCTTTTTATTGCAACTAATTCTCTTACAATTAAGCAGAATGTTTCATCCAAACCGCGAAAATCCTCTTTTCAGCTTCAAAGGTTTTTTGGCGGCACAAATCAGGAAGTGTCCGTATATTTTATTTCCGGAGAAGAGAAAGGCCCTACCCTGCTTATCATCGCCGGAATCCATGGTGATGAATCCGGCGGTTATCTCACGGCAGAAAGATATGCGGACATCAAAGTAAAAAAGGGGACGTTGATTGTAGTGCCGCGTCTGAATTTGCCCGCCATAGTAAAGGGAAAGCGGCAGGGCCTGAGCGGCGACATGAATCGCCTTTTTCACCTCCCTGAAGATATTTATTCAACTCCTGACACGAAAGTTGTGAACCTCGCCAAATCTCTTATTAAACGCGCCGACTATGTCCTTAATCTCCATCAAGGTGAGGGTTTCTATTCTCCCAAGTGGATTTCCCACAAGAGAAATCCTTTTAGATGGGGACAGTGCAATGTTATTGACGCTCCCATTTTCGATCTGCCTAATGGAGATAAGCTTGAGTTAGCGAGCTTTGCCAAAAAAATAGCATTCAATTCAAATTCTAAAATCAAAGACAAAAAATATCATTTTCAGGTCAACAACACCAACACGGCGAGCAATAAATCCGTTCACAAGGAGCAGAGAAGGTCACTTACTTACTACGCCCTTTACAATCAGCACAAAACGTCTCTGGCGCTGGAATCAACGAAAAACTGCACAGTGCCTCAGGCCGTCGGATTTTTAACAATCGCCATCAATTCGGTTATAGACGCGGTGGGAATTCAAGCAGAGAATCTTCCTTCCGCAGATCCTGTCACGATCAAGAAGGAGTTTAGTGACAAAAAACTCAAAACGTAATATTTTTCCGCCCATCCTTGCCATCTCCCAGACGGATTATTAAGACAATGTAATCCGCGCCTGAAAGGACTTTTTTTGAAAGTTCCGCAAGGGTTTCCTTTTATCATGTTTCCTTTTATTCATTGACATATCAATATCTTTATCCTAATATTTAGCTCCGATTAAAGGAATCCTTCATGAAGAATAAACTGTCTTACGATGAGTTGATGCTTAAGCTCGAGGAACTTGAAAAAATAACCTCCGACCATAGGCGGTTGGAAGAAGTTTACCGCTCGGTAGTAGAGTCTACGAGCGATTCCATATATATGGTGGACAAGGAATGCCGATATCTCTTCATGAATAATCAGCATTTGTCCAGGCTCGGCTTGCCGGCTGAACAGATCATAGGTAAACGCTACAGCGAGTTTCACTCTCCGGAGCAGGATAAAGTATTTGCAGAAGCGGTTGACAAGGTATTTTCAACTGGCGAGTCCATCCAGCACGAGCACAGGAGTGAGAGGGACAAGAGATATTTCCTCCGGACATTCAGCCCCGTAAAAGATCGCGGCCCCAATGGAGAGATAACATGCGTCGTCATCATTTCCACGGACATAACCGAACAGAAGCTGGCTGAAGAGGCAATCAGGGAAAACGAGCAAAAATATAGGACTATTATTGAAAACATTGAAGACGGCTATCACGAGCTTGATTTTTCCGGCAATATCGTTTTTTTTAATGACTCCCTGTTAAAAATGCTGGGATATTCCCGTGATGAATTTGCAAGAATGAATTACCGCAATCTCACTGATGAGGAAACGGCCCATCAGCTGTTACAGGTCTGCGACGAAGTTTACAGAACGGGAAAACCATCCAGAGGCATTGAGATAGAGGTAATGAAGAAAGATGGAACCATGAGGGTGGTTGAGATGTCCGTAACTCTGATCCTGGATGCAAAAGGTCACGAAGTAGGGTTCCGGAATCTCTTTCGCGACGTAACTGAACGTAAGAAGTCAGAAGAAACAATCAGACGATTAGCCTATCATGACCCCCTGACAGGATTACCCAACCGTCTTTTGTTCACAGACCGTCTTAACATGGCAATAACCAGGGCCAAACGCAATAGGCAATATCTTGCCGTGATGATGCTCGACCTTGATTATTTCAAGGAAATTAATGATACACTGGGGCACCATATGGGAGACAGGCTGTTGCACGCTGTGGGCTCTCGTCTGACGGAACTTTTGCGAAAAGGTGACACCATAGCCCGCATGGGAGGTGATGAGTTTTTGATTTTATTGCCGGAAATCACTAATGTGGAATTTACTACCACGATAGCTCAGAAAATCGTCGAATCCTTCCAAGGTTTCTTTGTAATTGATAACCGTGAACTTCACATTACGACAAGCATCGGAATTGCAATTTACCCGAACGTTTCGGATGACGTCGAGACCCTGATCAAGCACGCGGATATTGCAATGTATCGTGCTAAAGGATCGGGCCGGAATAACTATCAATTGTTTACTCCGGAAATGATCGTTAAAGCCTCGTCGTAGCTTTTAGTCATATGCCGACCATTCTGTATGAACATCTTTCCCGTAAGAAGAAAGACTATTTAGTTAACTCATAAGAGCAATCCTTTCTTTACATGGAAGGCCTGCTTTTTTCGGGTGAATCTCTTGCCGTTAATGATGCGAAAGAGCAAGAAAATGAAGTCACTCCGCAACAAAACAGATAAGGTCATACAACTTCCAGAACCTGCATCTGATGGGGGAATGTCAGTAGAAGCAGCGCTGGCAAAGCGTGAGTCAGTGCGCCACTTCACATCTGTACCTCTGACGCTTTCTCAAATTTCTCAGATTTTATGGGCCGCACAGGGAATCACCCGCAATTGGGGGGGAAGGACTGCTCCTTCTGCCGGGGCGCTGTATCCTCTGGAATTGTATTTGGCTTTACTGGATGGCTTCTTTCACTATATCCCCCGTAACCATCAGTTAATGCATCTTTCCGACAGTAATTTTATTGAAGATCTGGCAGCAGTTGTCTTGGGCCAGCAATGCATAAGGGAATCATCTGCTGTTGTCGTTATTGCCGCCGTTTATAAGAGAATAGAACAAAAATATGGACGGCGGGGTGAGCGCTACGTAAAGGTTGAGGCAGGGCATGCCGCGCAAAATATCCTTCTTCAGGCAGTGTCTCAGGGAATTGGAGCCGTGCCCGTCGGCGCCTTTTATGATGAAGATGTACGGAAGGTATTGAGCCTTCCTTCGGATCATGAACCGCTGTACCTGATCCCCCTGGGACACACGAGGAAATGAGAAAGTCCTGCGACAGAAAAGCATTTTAGGGAGCGCAAGAAATGCCACTCAATGTGGATGCAATCGGTAGAAAAATAGGTCCTCTGACAAAAGATTATACATGGAAAGATGTAATTCTATATGCCTTGGGTATAGGAGCCGGATTCCATGAGCTTGACTACACGTACGAAAAAAGGCTCAAGGTCATTCCTACCTTTTCTATCGCCATGATATTCGATTTCTTCCGGGAGGTGGCGGCTGCCTCCAATATCAATATTGCCGGCGCCCTCCACGTTGGGCAGAATATTATTTTTCACAACCATATCCCGCCTTCAGGAACCATGACGACGGAAGGGATGATCACCAATTACTATGACAAAGGGACAAAAGGGGCTCTGGTCGCGGCCCAAAGCGAGACATCTCATTCCACCGGGAAAAAACTGTTCACCAGCATCATTACGCTGTTTGGCCGACTGGATGGAGGCTTCGGCGGCAAGAATGCACCGCATGAGACCCTGGACTTACCGGACAGAGAGCCGGACTTCATCGTAGTGGCAACGCCGTCGCCGGATCAGCCGCTCTTATACAGACTCTCCGGTGACACATTCGGGCTCCACGTAGATGCTGAATTCGCAAAGATGGTCGGTTTCGAAAAGCCGATTATGCACGGACTCTGCACATACGGTTTCGCCTGTCGCGCCCTGATGACAAGCCTCACGCCAGGCGAGCCGGAAAATGTCCGACGTCTTGCCTGCCGTTTTTCGCAGGCCCTCTATCCCGGTGAGCCCATCAAGACATTGGTCTGGAGAATTAGAGAGGGCATGGCGGTATGGCGAACGATAAATGCCAACACCGGAGATGTTGTCATCGACAGGGGCGTATTTGAATATGGTGAAATCCCCCCGGCAGGAGAGGGGGCGCGGGAACACAAGCATTTGAATCATTTAACGGGGGATAATCTCCCAACCTCCCGGACAAAGGAGGATAGGCCGGCTGTGGACGCCGAGATAGGAGAAATTTCCATGGTAAAAGCTATTTTTGAAAAAATGCCCAGTATCTTCAACGCCGATGCAGCGAAAGATGTAGATGCAACATTCCAGTTTAACATATCGGGCGAAGGAGGAGGCGACTGGTACGCAGAGGTTAAAGGAGGGGCTTGCAAGGTGGAAGCCGGTGTACATCCAAATCCCACCACCACCCTAAAGATGGATGCGGCAGATTTCGTCGATATGATAAATGGAAAATTGCCGGCCATGCAGGCCTTTACATCAGGCAAGCTCAAAATCGGCGGAGACATTATGAAGTCACAGCTCATTACGAGGCTGTTCAAATTTTGAGATGATTAGTTCATTCCCCGGTAGGTTCATGACTGCCGATGATGCGCGAATGAAGCTCTTACTTCTTCGGCCGAGACAGCCTGCAACCAAATGGCATGAGGTTAAAGATTGATCCAAGACCTGGAGGTATTCCTGCAGGAAAAAAGTTGTCTATGGCGGTTGCCGTAAAATGTGAACACTGATATGCGGTAGGACGTCAAAGCCTGATTGGCTGATGGGTTACAACACAAACACTAAATCCTATGAGGTGAAAAAAGATGCCTGGCCCCCTTTCCAATTTGAAAGTTCTCGATTTTACAACCCTTCTCCCCGGTCCTTACGCTACAATGGCTCTGGCAGATATGGGAGCCGATGTCTTAAAGGTTGTTTCCGGGTCGCGGCCTGATGTAGTTGCCTACATACCACCCTTTGTTCCCGGTACAAAAATGTCCGCTGCCTTTGCCTACCTCGGAAGGGGCAAACGCTGCATGACTCTCAATTTGAAGGACAGCCGGGCCACAAAGATCGTACACCAGTTGGTTGCGGATTACGATATAGTTATTGAGCAGTTCCGCCCCGGTGTCATGGCAAAGTTCTCTCTGGACTACCAGAGCCTGAAAAAAGTGAACCCCTCTCTCATCTATTGTTCGTTGACTGGCTACGGCCAGACAGGACCTCTTCGCGACAGGGCGGGTCACGATATCAACTATCTGGCCCGCTCAGGTCTCATGTCCTATTCAGGGAAGAAAGATACGGGACCAAGTCTCACAGGTATGCAGATCGCCGATGTCGCATCGGGTTCAAACAATGCAGTCATTGGAATTCTTGCCGCAGTTGTTCACCGCGACAAAACGGGCGATGGTCAGCACATCGATATTTCCATGACGGACGGTATGATAGCCTTCAATGCCATGTTCGGAGCCGGTTTTCTGGTCGATGGCCAGGACCTCGTACGCGAAGAGACACTCCTCAACGGCGGCTCTCTCTACGACTTCTATGAGACCAAGGACGGACAATATATTAGTTTCGGCGGTCTCGAACCTCAATTCTTTGCCGCATTCTGTGAAACCATCAATATGCCGGAACTGATTCCCGGGGGTGTCCAACCGAAGGACGGCGTAAACGTCAAGAAGCGGGTCCGGGAAATATTCAAGACCAAGACAAGGGACGAGTGGACGGAGCTGTTCAAAAAAGTTGACGCCTGTTGCGAACCGGTCCTCTCCCTCACGGAAGCCCTGAACGACGCTTACGCAATAGAACGAGGCATGGTGGTCGAAGTTGATCTTCCTGACGGAAAAAAGGTAAGGCAACTCGCGAGTCCCATTAAATTCTCCGGGACAATCCCGGAATACAAGAATGCGGGTACACCTCCCGGTCTACACACAAAGGAGGTTCTCCTGAAGCTGGGCTATAGAGAAGAAGAGATAGACGCCTTCGAAAAAACAGGCCTGTTCAGTTAACACCTGTCATCTTGCACAAACCCTATCTGAGTCTCGAGATATGTATGTCTATTACGCGATTATCCTTCGTGAGGAAAGCAGGCGTGATCCGACTATGCCTGAAGATATCACCTGCGTCCGGTATTACCGGCAAAAATTCCTCAAAAAAACCCCCCCTTGAATGACCCTCAGAAAAATCGCCCGGAAGCAGGTTCTTATCAAGTATCAAAGGCTACCTTACTAAGCTTTTACAATCAAAGTTGCTGCAACGCAGATATCTGATAAATCAAGAGTCATATTAATGCTGTAACTTACATATATCAATTATGACATATAGGGCTGATTTGATTAACTTTCTTCACCATTATTACTTGACATAGAGAAGAAATGAGTGTATGGGGAGACACTTTTGTTATATTTCGGATAAGGTCTTATTTTCCGCACTCGAAGATGATATGTGACAATTAAATTAACGAGTGCCCGCCCGAAATGTATCGAATCTTTTTTTTGTGATTCAAGATCAGGCAGCTCCCCAAGCATGTTAGTAGTATACGTCCACATCCATTCGCTGCCCGCAGGAGCAGCGTACAGATTCTGACGTCAAACATTTAAGTCTCATGATTACGATTTACACTCGTTTCCGCAGATTCATTTAGAAATAGGGCATTCGATCGTAAGCTGTTAATTTTAAGTCCGTATGAAAGGAGTACGTAATGGAAATAAGAAAGATTTCACTAACCATTGACGGAAAGGAGGTCCAAGCCACCCCCGGACAGACAATTTTGGAGGTTGCCCGTGATAACAGAATTTATATACCGACACTCTGCCAGTACGCAGGCACCACGAACGTCGGCGCATGCCGGGTATGCCTGGTCGATGTCGCGGGTGCGAGAACCCTTGTAGCTTCCTGCTGCATGCCGATAAGCCCCGGTATGGTCGTCAAAACGGATACGCCGGCTGTAAGAGCGGCCCAGAGGCTGGTTGTGGAACTTCTCTGGGCTTCGGGCGATCATAACTGTCTGACCTGTGAACAAAACGGAGCATGTGAACTGCAAAATTTGATTTACTGGTTGCAGATAGAAAAACCGCGATTCAATATCGAATCTCCCGGTTATGAGATTGAAAAAACCAATACCATGATCCAGAGAGATCTCAATAAATGCGTTCTCTGCGGCAGGTGTGTAAGGGCCTGCAATGAGATTCAGGTTAATGAAGTCCTTGATTTTTCTATGCGGGGATTCCACTCTAAGGTGGGGCCTGCATTTGACAATGACTATATTGACTCGGAATGCGTGTTCTGCGGCGAATGTGTTGATTCCTGCCCGGTAGGCGCCATAACATTCAGGCAGGCAAAATTCCAGGGCCGTCCATGGGAGCTCAAGAAGGTAAAGACAACATGTACGTACTGCGGTGTCGGTTGCCAGCTCGATCTGCACATTCACAATGGAAAGCTAGTCAAGGTCACAGGCAATCGTGAATATGGCCAACCCAATGAAGGGAGCCTCTGTGTTAAGGGAAGGTTCGGCATGGATTTCGTGCATAGTCCGAACCGCCTGAAGACCCCCCTCATCAGAAAAAACGGGGAGCTGAAAGAGGCGAGCTGGGATGAGGCTTATAAATTCATCGCCAAGAAACTTGCTTCAATCAAGAAAAAACACGGCACTGACAGTATCGCGGGTTTTTCCTCCGCTAGGGTTACTAACGAAGAAAATTATCTCTTCCAGAAATTCATGAGAGCAGTCATCGGAACCAACAATGTCGATCACTGCGCCCGTCTTTGACACTCTTCCACAGTGGCCGGTCTGGCCGCTGCCTTCGGAAGTGGTGCAATGACGAACTCCATTGATGAAATCGAATATACCAATGCCATCTTTGCCATAGGAACCAACACAACGGAAAATCATCCTGTTATCAGTTCGAAGATAAAAAGGGCTGTTCGCCTGAACGGCGCCAAATTGATCGTTGCTGATCCAAGAGAAATCGACCTGGTTAAATATGCCACCATCTGGCTGCGCCAGAAGCCCGGCAGTGATGTGGCCCTTTTAAATGGTATGATGAACGTTATTATCTCTGAAGGCCTTTATGCCAAGGAATATGTGGAAACGCGCACCGACGGCTTTGAGGCCATGAAGAAGCTCTTGGAAAAATATACCCCTGAGTATTCCGAAAAGATTACAGGGGTTCCGGCGGAAGACATCAGAACCGCTGCCCGCATCTATGCGGAGGCGGGGAAGGCAGCGATTCTCTATACCATGGGTATCACCCAGCATATTACAGGCACGGACAACGTCAAATCCTGCGCGAATCTCGCCATGCTCTGCGGCTATGTAGGCATTGAGGGGGGCGGCGTCGACCCTCTGAGAGGTCAGAATAATGTCCAGGGTGCTTGCGACATGGGTGCCCTTCCCGTTGTTTTCACCGGTTACCAGCCGGTAGCCAATGACGAGGCCCGGGCAAAATTCGAGAAGGCCTGGGGCGTTGCTTTACCTCCTAAACCGGGTCTGACCATCGTGGAAACACTGAATGCTGCCCATGAAGGGAAGGTCAAAGCCCTCTTTGTCGTCGGCGAAAATCCTATGCTCTCCGATCCTGATTTAAATCATGTAAAAGAGGCGTTGAACCATCTGGATCTTCTTATCGTGCAGGATATTCTTCTCTCTGAAACGGCTGAACTTGCTCACGTTGTACTGCCGGCAGCCTGTTTTGCTGAAAAAGAAGGAACCTTCTCCAATACGGAAAGAAGGGTACAGCGCGTCAGAAAGGCCGTTGATGCTCCAGGCCAGGCAAAGCCGGACTGGGAAATCATTGCTGAATTATCCACACAAATGGGTTATCCTATGAAATATGCGACGCCTGAAGATATTATGAAGGAGATCAACCAATTGACTCCGAGTTATGCGGGTATTACTTATGAAAGGCTTGAAAATGAGGGTATCCAGTGGCCATGTCCGAATACGGATCATCCGGGAACCAAATACCTTCATAAGGACAGATTCTCCAGAGGTTTGGGTCTGTTCCACGCCATTGATTACATTCCACCTGCGGAAGTTCCGGATTCTGAGTATCCGTTTGTCATGACCACCGGGCGTGTCCTTTATCAATATCACACCGGGACGATGTCTCGCCTATCGAAGGGTATCACGGAAAGGTGCCCGGAATCTTTGGTAGAAATTCACCCCAATGACGCGAAAAAACTAGGAATTGAAGAAGGTCAATTTGCAAAGGTCTCTTCCCGTCGTGGTGTGGTCCAGGCAAAGGCCAAAGTGACGGAGCGTGTTCCCAAAGGGACGATCTTTATGAACTTTCATTTCAAGGAAGCAGCCGTTAATTTGCTCACGAACCCTGCCCTTGATCCGATTTGCAAAATTCCGGAATACAAGGTATGTGCCGTTAAAGTAGAAGCGGCATAGGAAGGAAAACAAAATTCATGGTTGCCCCACCTGACGGCGGGGCAACGTCAAATTATGGAAAGCAAAATATTTTATAATTAAGGAGTAAGGTATTATGAGTAACGAAAATTTAGAAAGTAAGAGATGGTTGATTGCAATTGCTGCAATCGTCATGCAGTTGTGTTTGGGGACGGTCTATGCATGGTCCGTCTTCAAGAAGCCCTTCATGACCGCCCATGGATGGGGGGAAACAGAAACCCAGGTGACTTTCATGATCTGTATCGGCATGATCGGTATTGCCGCCGCCTTCGGCGGAACCCTTGTGGACAAAAAAGGTCCCAAGTTTGTAGCCACCATCGGTGGTATTCTGTTCGGTATCGGAACGCTTCTTGCCGGCTTGGCCGATCAGATCGGAAGCATCTGGCTTCTGTATCTTGGTTTCGGTTTCATCGCCGGTCTTGGCAACGGTTTCGGCTATATCACTCCCATTGCCACCCTGATCCGCTGGTTCCCCGACAAGAGGGGCTTGGTAACGGGTCTCGCCGTCATGGGTTTCGGCGGCGGCGCCTTTTTCATGGGCAAGATTGCTCCTCCTATGGTCATTTCCATGGGTGTGGCACAAACGTTCTATATCTGGGGCGTGATCTTCCTGGTTTTAGTCACCGCATCTGCTCAGCTCTTCAAGAATCCACCCAAAGGCTGGCTCCCAGCAGGCTTTACTCCTAAAGCGACAGGAGTCACGGCAGCGCAATCGTTTACCTTCGATGAAGCCGTGAAGACTCCTCAGTGGTGGATGCTCTGGACAATGCTTTTCCTGAACGTTTCCGCCGGACTCGGACTGATCTCACAGCTCTCCCCCATGGCCCAGGATGTCATCAAGAAAACCGATCCTTTGATCGCGGGAGCGGCGCTCGCCCTGGCAGGAGGATCAATCCTTGCCTACGCGTCCATCTTTAATGGTCTGGGACGTCTCTTATGGGCATGGACATCCGATGCTATTGGTAGAAAGAACGTATTTATCATCATGTTTATCACCCAGGCCGTTCTTTATGTCCTGCTGCCCCAGATAGACAATAAGTTGATCTTCACCGTCGTCGCGTGTTATCTTCTGGCCTGTTACGGCGGCGGCTTTGCTACCATGCCGGCATTTGCCGCAGACTCCTTCGGACCCGGCTACATCGGCAAAGTCTATGGGATCATGCTGACCGCGTGGGGTGCTGCGGGTATTGTCGGGCCGCTGGTATTCGCTCAGATTAAGGGAATTGCTGTTTATGTTGCCGCAGGGCTTCTCGTGGCAGGTTTCCTTATTGCATTGAGCTACAAGAGACCTCAACCCAAAGCGGCAAAGGCATAAACAATTAATCTCTCAATGCAGGGCGGATTTTCTCTCTCTTCCAAAAAGTATAAGGGGAAATCCGTCCTATCTCCTGTAAATGCGAGGGACATGTTCTCACATGTTTCAAGCAGAAATTATCCTCACGAGGGCCCCTTTCACAAAGGGGTATTAAGGGGGATTTTGCCAAGGGGTGATAATTGGTAAGCCCCTATCCTCTTTTATAAATATAGGAAATTTATTAAGAAAATTGTACGGGAGGAATGAAGAAAATGCAAAATACGCTTAGCTCTGTGCTTAATATGGCCATTGACAAGGAAAAGGAGGCATATGATTTTTATATGAACCTCTACAATCTGGTGGAAGACAAGGAGGCGAAGAGCACCCTGAAGTATATCGCCCAGGAAGAAGCCAAACACAAGGAATTTCTGACAACCTGCCAGGAAGGCCGCTTCTGTTCCGAAGTATTGAAGATGGAAACACCGATCGATTTCAAAATCATTGAGCATATCGAGAAACCCGATATTAAAAAGAACATGAAAAGCTCAGAAGTCTACCTCATTGCCGCCAACAGGGAACTCAACGCATATAATTTTTACAAAAGCCTGGCGGACAGCTATCCCGCGGGTGACGTAAAAGAGCTTTTGACTAAAATGGCGAGTGAAGAGTTAAAACACAAGGAAAAGATGGAGTATCTTTACACCAATACGGCTTTTCCGCAAACCGCAGGCGGTTGATCGATTTTTTGAGACTTTAATGAGAGTAAAGACTGCCTCTACTGTTTGCTCGATTCTTTCAATAGGAGAGTAACGGCGTGATAGGTTGAAATGTACCCGCTGATTTAGATGCAGCGTATCGGAGCCGGTAATCTATCCTTCCGCCTGTGTTGACCCTCTGGCGGCCAGTTCCCTGGGGGGCCTGTCTTGATGGGTGCGAAAAGCCCTCTCAATCCTCTCTTGTGCCTCCGGAGAACAGGAAGATCCCCAAAGGCATCATGGCACGTCCAGGCTGGGTCAGTTGGGTTTTACTGACCCTCCCTGCTTCCTCAGGAGTATACCAGTAATGGCTACCCCCCGTCGGTATACAGAAAGCTGAATAAACAATACTTTAAGATTACCTCCTTTACTCCCCGAAAAATGCTTTCTGTTGAACTCCATCTTATTCCAACATCTGTGGTAATTTTCTCTTGACACAGAACGCTCTTTCTGATAGTCGAGCGTGGCATATGTCAAGATGGACATATGCCTCAATCAGGCATAGTCCCCTTTATCTGATGGTCGAACTGCAATATCAAGGACTTCTTATAAAAAGGGATTGTATCAGCTACGTTACTGATAGATGCTAAAGTCAAAATAAAAAAAGATTTATTTAGAAAGGAGGCGTGGCAAAAGATGACGATGGTCAACATAAACATAAATGGCCAGAAAGTCAGTGCACCAGCCGGCAGTACTATTCTTCAGGCCGCAAAAAAGGCGGGCATTGACATCCCGACGCTCTGTGACCATCCTGCATTGATTCCAGTCGGTGCTTGCCGAATATGCGTTGTGGAGGTTAAAGGACAGCGTACATTGATAACGGCATGTACTTTCCCTATAGCTGAGGGATTGGAAATACAAACAGAGTCACCACAGGTAGTTAAAGCGCGAAAATTAATTCTTGACCTGCTATTTTCAGAAAGAAACCACTACTGCCCGTACTGTGAGATGAGTGGGGACTGCGAATTGCAAAATCTGGGGTACCGCTATGGTCTCGATCATTTTATTTATCCGACCTACACAAAGGGCTTCCCGATTGATGCTACACGTAAGTACTTCCTCATGGATCATAACCGCTGTGTTTTATGCGGCCGTTGTGAGCGGGCATGCGGCGATCTAGTGGCCAATCACACTCTTGGTTTGCGGAATCGCGGCGCCAATTCCATGATCCATGCCGATGCGAATGTTCCATTCGGTCAGTCTACCTGTGTCTCTTGCGGCTCATGCCTGCAGGTATGCCCCACAGGCGCCCTGTGCGATAAACGAAGCGCATACATGGGACATGACATACAGATGGAACATATCAAGAGTACCTGCAATCAGTGCAGTGTCGGATGCGGCATGGAGATCGTCACCCGCGGCGGCAATGTATTGAAAATTGTTGGCGACTGGGATGCGGCGGTGAACAGTGGGCTGCTTTGTAAAAACGGCCGCTTTGATCCTCTTTACGATGAACGTCAACGTGTTACCATGCCTTTGCTCCGGCGAAGAGGTAAACTCGAGCCGGCAAGCTGGGAAGAAGCTCTGCAAGCGGTTGCTGAGCGCGTTGGCAAGGCCAATGCTAAAGACTTGGGGGTGCTCGCTTCCACTTACGCTACGAATGAAGCCCTCTATCTGCTTGCCAAGTTGTTCCGTAAAGAACTGAAAGCAACCAACGTTGGCTTACTCAACGACGTTGCACCGAAACTGTCCGATAAACAGGGCTCGCTTGCCGACATCGCCCTCGGCGACGTCATTCTGGTGGTCGGTTGTGATCCATTAAAGGATCAGCCGGTCGCCTCTTTCTTTGTTAAACGTTCCGTTGACAGGGGTGCACGGCTCATAGTGGTGGACGGTAAAGACAACGGACTGGCGCCATTTGCATATATGAACCTGGAGATGGCTGATATCGGCAAGGCTATTGAGATTGCTCAGCGTGCAGGAAATCCTGTCGTGGTCTATGGCGCTGGCGTGACAGACAAGGCTGCGACGGCGCTGAAAAAGCTCCAGGGGAAGGCCTCTTTCGTGGCCATTGAACCCGGTGTCAACACGCGCGCTGCAGCGGCTTTGGGACTAAACAACGGATTCAAGCCCTCTGCCGTCAAGGTGCTGTATGTCTTGCTCGGTGAGCAAAAGATGGGCGCGGAGGACGTATCCAAGAATGTTGACAAGAAAGCATTCGTAATAGCGCAGGCCAGCTTCGTATCTCCTCTGACCGAACGGGCCGACGTGGTGCTGCCTATGGCAATATGGTCGGAGCGAGAAGGCAGCCTTACAAATACAGAAGGTAGCGTGCAGAAAGTTAACAAAGCTGTAGAACCTGCGGGCGAAGCTAAGCCAGACTGGGAAGTCATCTCCTTGCTGGCAGATAAACTGGGCAAGAAGCTTGGCGCTTCGTTAGACGAGATTTCTGCTCGCGCGACCCAGGAACTCAAGTGAAAGGAGAATCGACGATGGCAAAAGTAAAAGTCGCCACTGACTGGCTGGCTGGATGTGCAGGATGTCATATGTCATTGTTGGACATTGATGAACGCATTGTAAAATTGTTGGAATTGGTGGAAATTACATCATCTCCGGTGACGGATCTGAAACATCCACCCAAAGAAGGTGTAACTGTGGGTATTCTCGAAGGTGCAATCTGCAACACGCACAATATCGAAGTCGCTAAGCAAATGCGCGAGCGTTGCCAGATACTTATCGCCGTTGGTGATTGTGCTACCTTTGGAGGTATCCCCGCTATGCGTAATTTATGTGGCACGGAAGAAGCATTGAAGCGCGCTTACCTTGATGCAGAGACCGTTGTGGGTGGCCTTATTCCTGACTCTCCGGAACTTGGGAAGCCCCTTGAAATGGTTACGGGCGTTGGTGAAGTAGTAAAGGTTGATCTCTTTATTCCCGGCTGCCCGCCGAGGGCTGATGCGTTTTGGTACGCATTGACAGAACTACTTGCCGGGCGAGTGCCTATTGTTTTGCCACCTGAACTTTTTACATATGATTAGAGGAGAATATCTATGGAAGCTCGAAAGATAACCATTGAACCTATAACACGCATCGAAGGTCATGGGCGGATCACGATCCATCTGAATGAAGAAGGCAAGGTAGATCACTCCTTCTTCCACGTCGATGAATTCCGTGGTTTGGAGAAATTTACTGAAGGTCGCCCATACTTTGAGATGCCGCAAATTACTCAGCGCATCTGCGGTATCTGTCCGGTAAGCCATCACCTGGCCTCAGCGAAGGCCTGCGATGGCGTCGCCCGTGTGGAACCGCCGCGGCCTGCCAAGTTGCTGCGAGAGTTGCTGCATATGGGGCAATTTGTGCAGTCACACGGGATGCATTTTTTCCACCTGGCAGCCCCTGACCTGGTTCTGGGTTTTGATGCTGACCCGGCCATTCGGAATGTTTTCGGGATCATCGGAGCGAACCCCGAACTGGCATTGAAGGCAGTGAACTTGCGCCGCTTCGGACAGCAGATCATTCAAAGACTGGGTGGGAAGCGTGTACATCCCAATTTTGCTGTTCCTGGTGGGGTTAACGCACCTCTTTCCCCCAAGGATCGTGATGAAATACTCGCCGAGTTCGATACCATGGTCGGTATCGCCAAGGTGGCGGTGAGCATCGGCAAGGACTGGCTGGGGTCCAACAAAGAACTGGCTTCCATGTTTGCATCCTTCCCTTCCAACTATATGGGTCTGGTAGACATGGAAGGCGGCCTTCAGCTTTACGATGGTGAGATCCGGGTAAAGGATGCCGAGGGCGACTTTGTGGCACAGTTCAAGACGGATCATTACCTGTCATATATAGCCGAGCATGTGGAGTCCTGGTCTTTCCTCAAGTATCCTTACTTGCGCAAGCTCGGTTGGCCGGGGGGAACCTATCGGGTAGGTCCGTTAGGGCGTTTGAACGTTGCGGATAAGATCGGCACACCCTTGGCAAACGAGGAACTCAAACTCTTCAAGCAGATCAATGGCGGCAAGCCTGTGGAAGGCTCTCTCTATTATCACTATGCCCGGTTGATCGAGCTCGTCTATGCCTTAGAGCGAGTTGCTCAGTTGCTGGACGATCCGGATATCATGTCCAACGATATCCGCATGTATCCGACACATACGCAGCTCCCGGGCCAGGGGGTTGGCGTGATTGAGGCCCCTCGAGGGACACTTTTCCACGATTACGGTACGGACGAGAATGGCCAGTTGACCAGGGTGAACCTCATCGTGGCCACAGGCAACAATAATTGGGCCATGCAAACAGCCTCGGACCTGGTCGCAAAAGCCTTCGTTGATGGCACGAAGCTCACCGAAGGTATGTTGAACCGGGTAGAAGCCGCTATCCGTTGCTATGATCCATGCCTGTCATGCGCGACACATGCCATAGGGAAAATGCCCCTGGAAGTCACTCTTATAGCGGCAGACGGCACAGTGCTGGATCGAATTTCCCGGTAATATGAAAATCTGATCTCAACGGGTTTAACACAAGCGGGTGAACGCAGTTAGTTCACCCGCTTTTAACTTTTTTGCGCTTATAGGCCTGATGACTCGGACTCTGGTTATTGGTTTTGGCAATATAGACCGCGCCGATGACGGCGTTGCATATCATGTGGTCAATGATCTCAGGCGGCGCCTGGGTCAGGGGATGTTACACGAAGATGAGACCGGGTTAGAGGGACTTGGCGCACAAATAGATTCCATATTTCTGGTTCAACTGGCGCCAGAGTTAATGGATGAAATAATTCCTTACGACAAGGTCATCTTTGTGGATGCGCACGTTTATGATAACGTGGATAGTCTCTATTGCGCCCCAGTATCTCCGGACTTTACTCCTGCCACCTTCACTCACCATCTTACACCTGCAATGCTTTTTGCACTTCTCAAGTCACTGTACCATCGAGAACCTGCGGGGCATATCGTTTCTATCCGCGGTTATGACTTTGATTTTCATCGCAACCTTTCTACCAATGCCGAGGCCCTCGTGGAGAAGGCAGTGGATCATATCCTGCAATTGCATGGACCCATCCATGATGAATCCCGCCCTTAATTGAATTTATAATTCCCCATACCGACAGATCCTCTCCAAACTTTGAAAACCCCGCCAAGCGCCTGCTCTTTCGAAATCTATCTTTGATGGATTTTTTAGAATTAATATGTTAATTTAGAAAACAAGTTTGAGGGAAACCTTGCGGTGGGGGACATTCTGCAAGGGTTTATCGCTAATAGAATTGCTTTGGGGCCTGTCTTCGATGAATATAAAAAAATTTACTGCGTGCCTGTGTTTGCTTGTTATAGCGTCTTCTTTCTTTTTTGAGGGTGAACTCTCGGCTGCGCCCCGTATCAAACTGAAAGCTAAGTCTGCTATTCTGATTAACGACAGCAACGGCAAGGTCCTCTATACAAAAAATCCGGACAGGCCCATGCAACCAGCTTCCCTGACCAAAATCCTTTCCCTGTACCTCGTACATGAGGCAATCACTCAGGGGAAAATTTATCCCACGGACAGGGTGAGAATAAGCACGAATGCCCAGATTACCGGTGGATCGAGCATGTACCTTGTAGATGAAACGGAAGTTGTACTTGACGACCTGATAAAGGGTATGGCTGTTGTCTCTGCAAATGATGCAAGCATTGCCGTAGCTGAACATCTTGGTGGCAGCATCAATAGTTTTGTGAGGATGATGAATGCCAAAGCAAAGGCACTGGGCATGAAGCGCAGTCATTTTGTGAATCCGAATGGTCTTCCGGCGAGGGGACAGGTTACTACTGCCCGGGACATTCTCAAGCTATCACGCGCTTACATAAGGGATTTCCCGGAGGCTTTGCAAATCCATTCCATGCAGGAATATACATTCGCCAACATTACCCAGCGTAACAGCAACACCCTGCTCGGGCAATGTGAGGATGTGGATGGATTGAAAACGGGCTTTGTCCGCACTGCCGGATTTCACCTCGTTGCTACGGCAAAGAGGGGGGACACAAGACTCATTGCTGTTGTAATGGGTGAGAAAAATGTCAGAATCAGGGCACGAGATGCTACAAAACTCTTGGAACAGGGCTTCCGTATGGTCGCTGGAAAAGGAAAGACCGCCGTATCGCTGAAAAGTCGCTCGTGACACCATCACCGCCTCAGTTCACAAGTCTTTTTTTGAAAGAGCCGACAGGCAGGTTTCAATCGATCTGTTGATTTCATTTGACGAATCCCATTCAATAAGGTTAGATTTACTCAATTAATCCATTATGTAAATATTGTGACTTGAGAAATCATCACCCCGTATTCTCTACAATGTAAGGAGGTGGACATATGAAAAAAAAGGAGACGGACTACTTCTCTGCCTTATACGAAGTGGCCAAGGTTATCAATGCCTCTTTGGACCCATCTACTGTTCTGGCTAAGATTGTCCAGTGCGTGACACGTGCTATGCACGTTAAGGCTTGCAGCATCAGACTCCTGGATTCACGGAAGAAGCAGCTTGTCCTTGGCGCCGCCCACGGGCTCTCCAAAGATTACCTTCATAAAGGGCCTATCTTGATAAAGGAAAGCGGACTGGATCAGAAGGTCCTTGCAGGTGAGACCGTGTGGTTGAAAAATGTCCAGACCGACAGGGATTTCCAGTACGGCGCAAAGGCAAAAGCAGAAGGCGTCAAATCGGTATTTGCTGTTCCACTGTTGGTCCAAAAAAACGCCACCGGCGTTCTTAGGGTATACTCGCAAAGCATCCATAAATTTGATGATCAGGAAATTAAGTATTTGGAGGCAGTTGCCAACCTAAGCGCTATCGCCCTGGATAATGCCAGACATCACAAGACATTGCAGATACAATGTGATCTGATGGTTGCGCACAAGTATCGCATTGACGACAATTGAAAGGAGAGCCCAATGATTCGCCTTGGCATAAATGGATTTGGACGAATAGGCCGGCAGGTGCTGAAAGCCGTGCTGGAGAGGCATCCCCAGTCTCTCTCCGTTGCTGCAATCAACGATCTCTTTGACGTGGAAACCAATGCCCACCTTTTCAAATATGATACAAATTACGGACGCTATCCTGGTGAAGTAAAGGTCAAAAAGGACAGCTTCGTTATTGATGGTCGTGTAATCAAGAATCTGGCATTTCGTGACCCATCATCCATTCCGTGGGATGATGAAGGCGTCGATATGGTTATTGAGAGCACCGGCCTGTTTCTGACCGGTCCCAAAGCGTCGGCCCACATCGACGCTGGGGCAAAGAAGGTCATCATCACTGCCCCGGCAAAGGAAGAAGACATTACGGTGGTCATGGGCGTCAACCATAAAGACTACATACCCGGGAAACATCACATAGTATCTAATGCCTCCTGTACGACTAACTGCCTGGCACCCCCCGTCCTCGTCGTTCACAAAACCTTCGGCATCAAGAAAGGCATGATGACAACCGTTCACTCATACACCAATGACCAGCGTATCCTGGATCTCCCCCACAGGGATCTGCGACGGGCCCGCGCAGCAGGGCAGAATATCATACCGACCACGACCGGTGCAGCAAGGGCGCTGTCTCTGGTGATTCCCGATCTCGCCGGTCTCTTTGACGGTTACTCACTTCGCGTGCCCACGCCGACCGTTTCGATAGTCGATTTCGTTGCGGAACTCAAGAGCAAGACAACAACGGAAGAGCTAAGAAAGGTCCTCGAAACCGCTTGCAGGAAGCAGTTCAGGGGTATCATGGCATGTGAAAAATCGGGGTTAGTCTCCACGGACTTCAAGGGAAACCCGCATTCCTCGGTAGTAGATATGGAGTTCACACAGGTTCTTCGGGGCAACATGGCCAAAGTCGTTGCATGGTACGACAATGAATGGGGATATTCCTGCCGCGTGGCAGATCTGGCAAATTACATTGCGCAAAAAGGGTTATGAGCAATAATGAAACACGCCCGTATTCTGGTAATTGACGATGATGCCGTTGCCTGTGAATTCTTACAGGAGGCACTGTCGCGTGAAGGCCACAAGGTAGATACTTTTACATCCGGGAAAGAGGCCCTGAAAAAAGAGCTGTCTCAATACGATCTCCTCATGTCAGATATCAGAATGCCTGAAATTGACGGGCTTCAGTTTCTCCGTCATGTGCGTGAGAAATGGCCGGACCTGCCCGTTATCCTGATGACCGCTTACGGATCGCTGGAAACCACCATGGAGGCACTCAGACTGGGTGCATGGGATTATATCAGCAAGCCATTTTCCCCTGAAGCGATTCGTGCCATGGTGCAAAAAGTTCTCGAAGTGCGGGAGCTGCGACAGCGCCGCATGCAAGGGCAGCCGAAGATATCAGGCGAACCGCAATTCATCGGTTCTTCCGCCACCATGGTCGAATTTTATAAGCAGATCGTTCGCATAGCGGATGCGGATGCAAGTGTATTAATCGAAGGCGAAAGCGGCACAGGAAAGGAACTCGCAACAAGAGCTCTCCATCAATTGAGTTCGCGGCGAGAGAAGCCCTTTATCGTCGTTCATTGCGGTGCTATTCCTGATACTCTTCTGGATTCAGAATTGTTCGGCTACGAAAAGGGGGCGTATACGGGAGCGGACCACAAACACGAAGGGTTGCTTGCTTCATCTAACAGCGGAACCATATTTCTTGATGAAATTACGGAAATGTCGCCATCTCTCCAGGGAAAACTCTTGCGCTTCATGCAGAGTGGAGAAGTCCGGCGGCTCGGCGGTCACGAAGTACGACACTTCAGCGTCCGGGTAGTGGCGGCTACGAACAGAAATATCGATGAGGAGGTAAAAAAGAGCACGTTCCGCTCGGACCTTCTCTATCGATTCGTTGTCCGTCTGCATATGCCCCCTTTACGGGAACATAAGGAAGATCTGCCGCAGTTAATCGAATCCCTCCTGAAAAAGATTGGATACCCTTCCGTCCGCATTTCCGATGAGGCTATGGAACTTCTTATAGCCTATGACTGGCCCGGCAATGTCCGTGAGCTGCAAAATGTTTTGGAGCAGACACTCCTCCTGTCACCCTTTATAGTGGTCCTTCCCGAACACCTTCCGGCAAGATTCCGTCTAAAACGTGATGAGACACTTCCCCTCTTGCCACCTCTCGAAGAAGCAGAAAGAAAGCAGATCATCCAGGCCCTGCAGACCACGTCATGGAACCAGAGCCAGGCGGCTCAACATTTAGGAATTGATCGAAAGACGCTGAGGACAAAAATTCAGCGCTATGGCTTATTGAAAGATGGCGCATCTTGAGAGACTTCTATGGAAGTCACATTCTCAACAATCGGGAAGAATAGAACTACTTGAGTGCCCTCATAGGGACTGCTCTTTATCTCGATCTTGCCGCCATGGATCTTGACGATATCCTGCACAATAGCAAGACCCAGACCGCGCAGACCTTCATCCGTATGGGTGCTGAAGAAAGGCTCACAGACCCTTGCCAATAATTCAGGCGGAATTCCCGGGCCGTTGTCCTGTACCGTGATAGCCACAGCATTATTTTGCGGTACAGCTTTAGCTGTAACGGAAATCTTCCCTCCTCCAGACATGGCCTCCAGGGCATTCTGAATTAGATTAAACAGTGCTGTCTGGACACGATATCTGTCAACGAAGAGAACAGGGATTTTTTCATCCACATCCACAATGAGCTGAACACCTGATTTCTGCATCAGCGGTTCGACGAGGGGTATCGTCTCGTTCAAAAGTTCAGGTACGCTTACGGACTCAAAATGCGGCTCCGGAAGACGCGTGGCATGACGCACATTCTGAATGACCGTATTGAGCCTTTGCGTCTGCTGAACTATGAGTTCCAGTTTTCTGCCCACGTCCGGCGGCCATGCGTCATGCTCCAGGAGCAGTTTGGCCAAGCCCGCAATCGAGTGCAGGGGTGTGCCCAAGTCATGCGCCAGCGTCGCCGTCAAATGACCTAGGGCTGTGAGCTGTTGGAGCTGGTTCACCTGCTGCTGAAGTTGAACCACATTGTGTGTCGCTTCCTGCACCCTCTCCTCCAGGTGCCTTTGGAGCTCCTGATTCCGCGCCAGCACCCGTTCAATCTCGTCGGCCATTACATTAAAATGATCTGCCAGGTGGCCCCATTCATCCAGCCTGGCAATGGGAATCCTCTTGACGTATTTGCCTGCACGAAAGTCATCAATGGTGTCAATGATAACACCCAGTGGCCTGCCGATTAGCCATCTGTAACTTAAGGCCAGCACAAACAGGATGGCAAACAAAAGACCAACCGTGCTGAACAGCAGGAGGCGTTTCGCACGGGCTAAGATTTCAAATCTGGATTGCGAAAAAACAATAACACCGACAAAAACCTGCGTGTCTCTTTCTGATAGAAATGGATACAACAGGCCGAGGGCCGGCCCTCCATCAGTATTCAATTCAACACGCTGGGTTTTTGATTTTTCAATGGCCGCCCCTATGACATTTTCATGCCATTCATAGGGAACCCGCCCGGCGCCCACAATATATTCCACTTCGCCATTCACAACGGAAAAAAGATCAATACGCGCCAGCCTGTCATCTGATTTTATGTGGTCTTCCAATGCATCATCGAGGGCGGATAGACCTTTACCAGTTGGAAAATGCTGGTAGTACGTACTGACCGTTTCCGCAAGGTCGTAAAGCCGTTTGACCTGCTGTTCAATGAGAATAACATTCAGCACCCTTAACTGGATCCAGCCCCAGATGGTCATGGTCACAGCCAGCCCCAGAACGGTCAAGACAATCAGGCGCGTCCGGACGGTCATATTGGACACCCTGTATATCGACCTCTCGATAAAATCCTTTATTGTCGGCAAAACGCGCACCCTGCAATAGTGATTACGAACGATTGACCCTCATACCAGAAAAAAATGGAAAACTCAATTATTCCATTAAACGCAAAAAGGCACAGAGATTATATCTCCATGCCATTATGTTGCCGACAACATACAATGTTACAATGGATCTTATTTCTGGGGAGGAGTTTCAGCGGACGATGGTCTTGTTTCCCTTAAGGGAGAAGCCTTTCTTATTATTTTTCTTACAACAACGGGAGTAACTCTGGTGGCGATATTCTTGCCATCCTTCTTCAGGTAGTTAACTTTCACTTTATCGCCAACATTGATTTTTTCAACGGCTTTATCCAACGCAAATTCCATTATCTCCGTTTTTCCCCTGACGGTACGCTCAACCGATATCACTGTATCTGAGATATCCTTAACAACTCCCGTAATGCTCACCTTTGTTTCCTTAGGCGCTTTCACAGTAACTGCCTTAGACGGATCGGCCTTGGCGGGGGCTTGGGAAGTTCCGTCAATGGCGAAGACGGAAGCGCTGAAAACAAAAACAATACCTGCTACTAATAGCACCAGACGTTTCATTCCAGGCAACCTCCTTATTATATTCCTTAAAATATGAATTTCCCGCAGTCATTAACGGATTCTTATATCAAAAGAATTTTTTAGTGCAATCTATATACCATATTAATGTCTATTCTGAGATATTAAACTAACTATACACAATTACGGGAGATTAGATTAATGCCCAAAATCAGGATAAGAAGCATATCATCAAGAGAATGGAGAATTAAACCCCAGTTGTTGAGTAATTTTTCATCAATTGCGCCACGAATATCACACAGAGAGGCCTAAATCTATGATTTTCTTGTAATCATTCTCAAAGCGGCAGGCATGATGTTAATAACTATCGGTAAACTGCCCGGCTGTTCTCCATCGCAATCTAAGAGGATGCGATCATCAGAGAATGCGTTGACTGTTTTCCCCGTCAGGATCGTTACCTCTTTGATATCTTTGATTCGGCCATTATACAACTTGGGCAGATGCCAAAAGACCTCAGCCAGACTCAGATTTCCGATTACCGTTATATGAAATAGACCGTCATCAATGAGTGCATCAGGGGCCACTCGCATGCCCCCGCCGTGATACTGACCGTTAGCCACAGCTATGTTCCAGGCAATGACTTTCTTGTCATACGAGTTGTCAATCTGAATGCGTATATTTTTCTTGCCGTAGAGGAAGATTGAAACCACGGTTGCCCAGATAAAAGAAATAAAGGGACCGAATGCCTTGCTCTTTTTTTTGTTGATGCGGTCATCAATCTCGCCACCAAGGCCAAAACTGACGATATTATGGAAATAACGGGTCACCGGAAGTCCATGATCATTGCGGTGCTGAAGCCGCCCTACGTCAATGACCTTCGTATACCCTTCTTTAATCGTGTCGAGAGATTGTTCAATCCTTGCGGGAATCGGCACAGTCTTAATAAAATCACACCCTGTCCCAGTTGGCACAAACCCCAACAAAGCATCAGTCCGACTCGGTTCAGCCTCGTCCATAAATCCATTCACTACCTCATTGAGGGTGCCATCCCCGCCCACACAAATAATCAATTCAGCTCCTTCAATGAGACTCGTCATGGTGATCCTCGTGGCATCTCCCGGTTTTGTGGTCAGATATGACGTAAAATAACCCAACCGATCACGCGCCATAGCCTGAATGCGGGGCCACTGCCTGCCTGTCGAGTCATTACCAGCATGAGGATTTACAATGCAGACAATTCTCTTGGAAGCCAAAACTGTAACCTACTGTCTCGGATATTACTCTCAGCACAGCAATGGTGAGGAGATTCTATAAAATATCTTCATGCAGTTTTTTCACTACCTTCTTATGCGTCTATATATCCAGCAGTGCAAAAAGAAAAAAATGGTAACCAGGCCGCCCTGACGGATCATCTTTTTTGCAACCTTTCTCACATCTTTCTGCTGATCCACTTTTTTATCGGCGAGATACATGCCGAGTAAACCGCGATTAATCATGTGATGGAAGCGTGCGTTGGGCAGGCGGGAGATGCTCCGGTCTGCCTGCTTATAAAAATGCATTAGCCTTGCCGTCATTTCGTTGCCGTCAGGATAGTATGAACAGAAATTCAAATCCCCGCCGGCACGATCCTCCTCCTGATCGATCAGATAATCAAGCAGTATATGTAATCCCTGCACCCACGGGAAATATGCATCCTTGATACGCTCTACCAGTTCCGGCGAACAATCTTCGCGAAAAGCATGGGCAACAAGGCAGAAGATACCAAGAGTGGAGCCGGCGCACGCGGCAAATTCATACCAGCTCATCTCAGGCAAGTGATTCTTGTGCGTATCAAACCATGCCGCCAGGCGCGGCACACGCTCCTCGATCCTCACATGCTTGTTGACTTGGAGTTCACAATAATAGCCGGCAAGTTCGTGAAGGGCCGGTGCGATTATATGATATGTCGGCAGCTTTTTAAGAATTTCCTGACATGTCGTAACAAGAGACAGCAAGTAGCCGCCATCATCCTGTTCATTTCGGAGCCGGTAATACCGCTCACCGGATACATCGGGGGTCAGGGCATGAGGCATTGATTCGTGGAGGGCACGAAAATCGTCGGGATCAAGGGACGTGCTGCGATCACATAGATTGTCAAGATAGTCACTGATGGTCTGATAAGCGACGATGAATCGCACCGCCTCATGGTAGCGATCCCCCGCTAATAAGGCGTAAATCGACCCGCCTTCACAATGGAACGTCTTTGTTTCAATACTCATGAGGGCCTGTTTACGAAGCTCCGGATCAGGAATTTCTTCGGCCCGTTTTTTCCATTCTCCCAGATGACGATGAACATCAGGACGCACCCGGAGAATAATATTTGTTGTCATCGTCCACAGGAAGGGCAGATTATTCAGCAAATGACGCTCCTTGATTTTGACCGATTGCTTTTGTAGAAACAGCTGCGCAAAGAGTCTCCCCATGGCTTTCTAACATGGGAGCAAGCTTCGGGAAATACACGCGCTTGCGTTTCATAACACAAGGTATTTCTTAATACAAGCGCCATGGTGCAAAGTATAGGAATTGCCTTGACCACTTATTTCTTTTCATGTTACCGCTGGTAAAGCATAATTCCCTACGAGATACCCGATCTCCAAAAGAGGCGCGGCATCAGGACCGGCACGACATGATAAAACGTAACGAGAAGTCATTGGAACTACATTAATCATATGCGTCATGAAGAGAGTGTAATAGTTATTGGCGGCGGAGCAAGCGGCATTATGGCCGCAGGGAGAGCTGCGGAAATGGGCGCTCATGTCATCCTCCTGGAAAGAACCGGGGAACTCAGCCAGAAGATACTCGTGAGCGGCAAGACGCGCTGTAATCTGACAAATGCCAGGGATCTGGATCATTTCATCTCTATGTATGGGCCAAACGGCCGTTTTCTCTACGGGGCATTTCACCATTTCTTTCGTGAAGATCTGCTCTCCTTCTTGAGCCGCTATGGTGTGGAAACAAAGATTGAGAGAGGCGGGAGGATCTTTCCGGTTTCTGACAGGGCTGAAGATGTTGTCAGCGCCTTCAAAAAATATCTGATGGATTACGGTGTGGAGATATTCTGGCACAGCAGGGTCACAGGTATCGAAACCCGTAACAAACAGGTAACAGGTGTAATGATGGCGGACGGCAAATGCCGGGCAGGTGCTGTCATCCTGGCTGCGGGCGGTTCGACCTACCCTGCAACCGGTTCTACGGGGGATGGCTATGCAATGGCCGCTGCCCTCGGCCATACCATAATTAAACTCCGCCCCGCATTAGTGCCCCTTGTTGTCGAGGAGATCCCTATCGCAAAGTCCATGCAGGGGGTGAGCCTCAGGAATGTCCGCCTCACGGCATTCCAGTGCCGGACGGGTGAAATTGATCCATCTCTTGTGCCAAACCGTGACACAGGGCGCGGCACAGGAAATAGGCGGCCACAACCACCGGTTATCGAAAGCCGCATGGGAGAGATGATGATCACCCATTTTGGCATTGGGGGGCCGGTTCCACTGCTCATGAGCCTGGCCATTGTTGATGCCCTGAAGCGGGGACCGGTAAGTGTCTCCATAGATCTCAAGGCAGCCCTTGACAGGAGGGAGCTCAGCAAGCGCCTCCAACGGGATTTCGACCGATTCAGTAAAAAAAAGTTTCGCACTATCCTCGGAGGACTTGTTCCTGCCAAAATAGTTGATCCCATTGTCTTGATGACAGGTATCCCCCCGGATAAGCCAGGTTGCGAGATCAACGCTCGAGAACGTGAGAGGCTCCTCGATAATCTGAAGTCTCTTCGCTTCAATATCAAACAGCCTCTTCCCATGTCATCTGCCATTGTAACGGCCGGAGGCATATCCCTGAAAGAAATTGATCCGCGAACAATGGCATCGCGCAAGCTAAAGGGCCTCTACTTCTGCGGAGAAGTAATAGACATCGACGCCGATACCGGAGGCTACAATCTACAGGCTGCCTTTTCAACGGGCTACCTCGCCGGTGAACAAGCCGCAGCCTATGTTAATTCTAAAGAGCCCTCAATCAATTGTCATATGGACCTTTAGAATTACCATTCCTGATCCGGGTTTGGCATTGTGAGAGGGCAGGAAAATATCATCCCTCCTTCTCTGGCTCTTGTTTTTTTTCCTTTTTCTTTTCCTGTTTCTTTTCCTGTTTCTTTTCGGGCTTCTTCTCTTCCTCCGGCTTCTGGTCCTTCTCCTTCTCTGGCTTCTTTTCCTGATCCTGCCCTTTTTCCTTTTCCTTCTTTTTCTTTTTTTCCTTCCCTTCTTCCGGGGCTTCCTTTGATTTCTTGCCCTTGCCTTCTTGTTGATCTTTCGGCAGGGGTGGCAGAGCCGCCTTTTCCGCCTTTATCTTTGCCAGTTCCGCCGTCCTCTTCTCATTGGCGGCGATCGCTTTCAGTCTGTTATTTATGGCCCTAATATTCGCCCGCAGTTTTTTAACGAGCGTATCTTTATCTATCCCAGGAGATTCGATCCCCTTTTTAGCGAGGAAAGACATGCGTTCCTCCAGACCTCGTCCGAAATACGCCTTTTGTCGCTCCTGCGCCTCCTTCTTTCTCGATCCCATATCTTCTCCTCCCTTTCCGATTCACTTGTTTTTCACCGGCAGCCAACAGACCTTACAGTATTTTGTCCTTCCTGCCGTTAGATGATTGCTCTTTATATATGTATCAGGAAACAAGACTAAAAACCATCATATTTCTCAATATGAGAGCTTTGAATTTCTCCATTTTGTGTCATTCCGAGAAGCGATAGCGACGAGGAATCTTTATGATCTTAGCTTCTTCAAGATTTCTCCCTTCGGTCGAAATGACAAAAGTCGGCATTTTTCAAAGGTTTCAATATGGTTACAGCAATGAGGGATGTCTTCTTTTGGATTCTTCGCGAATTGATCAAGGAAAGCGTGGGGGAAAGGGAGTATCGAAAAGTCACATATTTTATGCCTGCCAGAGAAAGAAGTTAGCCATGTTACATTTGCACGTATTATTCACACTCGTTTTTGCACGGTTTCCGGATCAAGCTGGTCACGTCTTCGAGATATCAGCAAGAGAATTACAATACTCGGTGCTGACAGAAGAGAATTAAAGCATATGCAATATTTCACTGAGACTCGGGTGGGGGATAATCCAGTTTTTCAGTTCCTTCTTCCCCATGCGGTTTGCCACGGCCAGACTCATGGAAGCGATCAGTTCACCCGCGTCGTCTCCGACGATCGTTACTCCAATCAAGCTATCGCCGCAAAAGACCGCCTTCAGAAACCCGTTCCCCTTGAGTTCTGTCCTGGCCATGATATTTGCCCCATATTCGACCCTCTTTGTTTCCACCTTTAAACCCAGCTCTCCTGCCTGCTTTTCCGTAAGTCCGACGCGGGCCACATTCGGGTGCGTATACACAACGGAAGGTACTGCGTCCTCCCTGTATGTAACCGAGCGATCGCCATAGAGGTGGCTCGCAACCGATCTGCCCTGCTGAATGGCCCTGTGCGCGAGCATAATACCTCCGGTCACATCACCGACGGCATAGATGCCCCGTACGTTGGTCATCTGCCGGTCATCGACGGATATACCCTTATGATCATACAAAATACTGCATCGATTCAATTCTTCCGTATGCAAAAGAGGTTTCCTTCCTGTACACATAAGGACGCAATCGGCGGTCAATTCAATGTGCTTTGCATTTTGATTCGCTTTCAGCGAAACCCCACTTGAGGTCTCCTCTATTGCCTCCATCCGTGTTGACGTGTGAATGGCGACACCGAGGCGGATGAGATCATGCCTTATCAAATCGTCGGCTTCTCTGTCCTCATGGGGGAGGAGTCCATCCAAAAGTTCAACGATGGTCACCCTAACTCCAAGCTCAGCCAGGAATGTGGCAATTTCAATCCCAATGAAGCCACCCCCAACAATGATGATAGCTTCCGGCAGAGTCTCAAGCGCGAGAAAGCCGTCGGATGTCAAAATTCTATGAGACGTCTGGAAACCATGCGGCAGGAGCGGTTCTGAACCCCAGGCGATAATGATATTATCAGCAGTCAGGTGATGCCTCTGACCCTGGAGTGACATCCATTCCACCTCCCGGGAAGAAATAACATGCCCCTCTCCGGCCTTCAGCTCCACACCTGTATCCTCAAGAGATTGCTGGACACCCTTGGCGGAAAGGGTAACCATCTGCCTCTGATGGCGTTTTATCGCGGCGAAATCCACCCTGGCCTCACCTGTAGAAATACCGAGACGCTTCAACTTTTTCAAGTTCATAAACTGCCTGCTGCAAGCCAAGAGTGCCTTTGTCGGAATGCAGCCCCGGTGGGTACATGTGCCGCCCCATTGATTTCTCTCGATGACGGCAATCCTGGCTCCCCATCTGGCCGCGTGTTCAGCCGCCGCATGGCCTCCAGGACCGGCTCCGATAATGATAAGATCGTATGTATCAGAAGACACTATAAGGCCATCCTCGACTCAGTCTGAGAGATTCTTGATGCACGATAGGAACTGCGTACCAGGGGACCTGCTTCAACATGTTTCACCCCCAGCTCCTGTGCCATCCCTTTCATGACTTCAAATTCATCCGGGTGGTAATATTTCATGACAGGCCAGTGTTTGCGGGTCGGCTGCTGGTACTGGCCAATGGTTAACATTTCGCAGTGAACCGACGCCAGGTCATAGAGCAGTCCCATAATGTCACTCCAGCTCTCTCCGAAGCCCACCATGAATCCCGATTTGGCGATAATCTTTTTCTCACCGTATTGGCTTATCCGATGAAGCAATTCCAGAGAAAGATGATAATTCCCCTGCGGTCTGATATGGCTGAAAAAAGCGGGACCGACTTCCATATTGTGGTTTATCACATGGGGTTTGCTCTTGATTATGCATTCCAGGGCATCCCAATTACCGCGCAGGTCCGGAATAAGCACTTCCACTCTGCATCCCGGCACTTCCTGATATAGCCTTTCCACGCAACGGGCAAATATCCCTGCTCCTCCATCGGAGAGGTCATCCCTCGTGACCGATGTGATAACGATATACCGGAGTCCCAGCTCTTTGACCGCCTGGGTGAGACGTTCCGGTTCCATCTCATCCAATCCTTCGGGCGTCCCGTGCCGGACATTGCAGTAGAGGCAGTTTCTCGTGCAGATATTCCCGAGAATTAAAAAAGTGGCCGTTCCGGAATGAAAACATTCGGTGACATTGGGGCAATGCGCTTCCTGACAGATGGAGTGGAGATTAAATTGCGACAGAATTCCTTTCACATGTTGGAATTCATGCGAAGCAGGGAGTTTTACCTTTAACCATTCAGGCTTCCTTTTTATCTGCATTCACACCCTGAACCCTTTTTTTGGCCTTGGCGATACTGAATAAACCGAAGATGAAGAACATGATCCCCATGATGAGCTGCGGAAAGGCAGCTTCAATCAGCCCTGTTTGGATAAAATGCACTATTGCCTGCACCAGATTTACGAGACCGAAAAAGATGAAAATGGCAGGAGCGAGATAGTTGACCAGTTTGCGTGCATCTATGGGAAGTTTGGGCAGTCCTGCGATCTGTTCCGGAACACGAGTCGAATCAGTTTTACTCGACTGCACCGAAGGCGGCTTATCGTCCGATACGTCCTTTTCCTTGCCTGCAAGAGCCCAAATAATTTTATCTCTTTCTCTGGGATTCTTGACTGTCTTAAGTTTTCTGATGAGTTTGTCCCTGTCCATTTCTTCCTTCCCTTATTACATCAACCTATGTCTCGTCCCTCGCTTAAGCTTTTCTCCAGCATACGTCAGGCTCCCTGGCAGCCTTAACATCATCCAGGCGCTTTACAGCGGTGGTAAGGGGCGCTGATTTGACCAGATCGGGATTTTCCTTCGCCTCCCCGGCAATGGCAATCATGGTATCGCAGAAGGCATCAAGGGTCTCCTTGCTTTCCGTCTCGTTGGGCTCGATCATAATGGCCTCGGGCACGATGAGGGGGAAGTATATCGTCGGCGGATGATAGCCATAATCGAGGAGACGCTTGGCAATATCCGAGGTGTGAACACCGCTCTCCTTGACCTGCCGCTTTCCGGAGAAGACGCACTCGTGCATGCAGATCCGGTCATAGGGAAGATCATAATAAGCTCTTAATCGCTCCTTAACGTAATTGGCGTTCAGCACAGCGATTTCACTTGCCCTCTTCAAGCCATCCGGCCCGAGAGACCGAATATACGTGTAAGCTTTTACCATCACATTAAAATTTCCATAAAATGCCCTTACCCGTCCGATACTGTCCGGAAAGTCATACTTCCAGTCATACCTTCTCCCTTTCTTTATGACACGAGGCACGGGAAGATACCGAACCAGATCTTTTCTAACTCCCACGGGCCCGCTTCCAGGGCCACCACAGCCATGCGGTGTCGAGAACGTCTTGTGGAGATTAAGCTGAATGACATCAATGCCCAGGTCGCCCGGTTTTGTAACTCCCATAAAGGCATTTGCATTGGCGCCGTCGCAGTACAATATCCCTCCCCTTCTGTGAACAATTTCAGAAACCTGTTCAATATTCCTCTCAAAAAGGCCCAGGGTGTTGGGGTTCGTAATCATCAGTCCTGCCACATCCTTCGTCATCAGCTCCAGAAGATGGCCGATATCGACGCCTCCCTCGGCATTTGACCTGACTGTGACAACATGATAGCCGCACAATGCCCCCGAGGCCGGGTTTGTCCCATGGGCCGTATCGGGGATCAAAATCTTGGAGCGCTTTTGTCCCTTTTTCTCGAAATATTTCTTGATGACCATGACGCCGGTGAGTTCGCCATGTGCCCCCGCGGCAGGCTGGAGGGAAAAATCGGCCATGCCGAATATTTCGCTCAAATGCTGTCTGAGTTCGTACATTATCTGTAATGATCCCTGGGAAAATTTAACAGGGGAATAAGGATGGAGGCTTGTAAGTCCGGGCAGACGAGAAACATCTTCATTGATCTTGGGATTGTACTTCATGGTGCACGAGCCGAGAGGATAGAAGCCCACATCTACACCGAAATTCCTTTTCGATAATTGTGTATAGTGGCGGATGAGATCCACCTCCGCCACCTCCGGCAAGTCCACATCATCCCTGAACAGACTCTTGCTGATAATACTTGTGACCGCCACCTCCGGCACATCCGATTTCGGAATTCCCGTGGCTATTCTTCCCGGCCTGCTCTTTTCAAATATGAGTTCCATGAATTACCTCCAGCTTAAATGTTATTGAGCAACAATCGAAAGCACCCTGTCCATATCTTCTTTTGTAAGCATTTCCGTGGCGCAGAAAAGAAGGGAGTTTCCAAGCTCAGGATAATCTTTTTCGAGTTCATATCCGCCTATGACACCTGCGGCTTCGAGTTTCTGATTGACCTTCTTTGGATCAGGACAGCGAATTACGAATTCATTGTAAACAGGAGCAGGGAAGACCACGTTCCAGCCTTCGAGTTCCGAGAGCCGCTGCTTCAGATAATTAGCTTTCTGGATATTGAGCTCCGCTAATTTTTTGAGGTTTTTCCCGAGACTGACAAGATAGACGGCAGCAGCCAAGGCGCAGAGGGCTTCATTGGAACAGATATTCGATGTAGCTCTTTCCCGTCTTATGTGCTGTTCCCTTGTTTGCAGTGTAAGGACAAAACCTCGTTTGCCTTCTTTGTCCACTGTGGCTCCGGCCAGCCGGCCGGGTATCTTCCTTAAGAATTTTGCCGTGCTCGCAAAAATCCCGAGATAGGGACCTCCGTAGTTCATGGGATTTCCAAAGCTCTGCCCTTCTCCAACGACGAAATCTGCTCCCATTTCACCTGCGGGTTTAAGAATCCCTAAAGACGTCGCTTCCGTGAATCCTGAGACAAGAAGCGCTCCCTTTGCATGCACTGTGGACTCGATTGAGGCAATATCCTCGATGATTCCAAAAAAGTTGGGGCTCTGAACCAGGACTGCTGCTGTCCGATCGTCCACAGCATGAGATAGGGCATCCCTGTCAAGCTGGCCGGATTTGCCATAAGGAATTTCTACTACCTCGTAGCCATTTGCCCAGGCATATGTACCGACAACCTGCCGATACTCAGGATGGACGGAACGGACAATGACAATTTTCTCCCTGCTTAAGGTCTTGGCAGCGAGCACCGCAGCCTCAGCCATGGCCGAGGCGCCGTCGTACATGGAGGCATTGGCAACCTGCATGCCCGTGACCTTCGCTATCATGGTCTGGTATTCATAAATGGCCTGAAGGATTCCCTGGCTGATTTCCGCCTGGTAAGGGGTATATGCTGTGTAGAACTCGGAGCGCGAAATGACATGTCCCACAACGGCCGGGATATAATGGTTGTAAACCCCCGCCCCCATGAGGGTAATCGGGGGAACGGCGTTTCGGGAACTAATGCCCTTCATCAGCGCCGCGACCTCTTGCTCGGAGAGGGCAGGAGGCAGGTCAAGGAGCCCCTTTAATTTATATTTTTCGGGAATATCGGCAAACAGTTCATCCACCGTTTTGATGCCGATAATCTCCGTCATCTGTCTTTGATCTTCCGGGGTGTGTGGAACATAGTCCATATCGCGATCCTTTCTCTGGTCTATACTTCGAGTAGTTTGACAGCGGGGCTTTGATGAAACAATCCTGAAATAGGATTGCCGCGCCTGGGCCGCAACTAAATGGAAGATTAGTGCTTCTCCTCTTTGATCATCTCCGTGTAGAGGGCTGCATCCATGAGGTTATTCAATTCAGCCGGATTATCCATCTTAAGTTTAGCCATCCAGCCTTTTCCAAAGGCATCCTGATTTACAAGTTCCGGGTGCTCCTCCAGCTCTTTATTGACTTCTATGACTTCTCCACTCACAGGCGAGAAGACATCAGAAACAGACTTTACGGATTCTACCACCGCCATCGGTTCCATTTGCTTAACTTTCTTCCCTATGGCCGGGAGCTCCACAAAAACAATATCAGTAAGCAGCTCCTGAGCGTGATCCGTAATGCCCATATTAATCGTTCCGTCCCTGTTATCCATTGCCCATTCGTGTTCCTTTGAATACTTCCTGTCTGCTGGATTTGGCTTTGACATTGCTCTCCCCCTTCAATCTATTTTCCTACATCCTGAGCCCAGTTTACCGCATGTTCCGAGAATATCATTTCCGCCTTCTGTAAAAAGGTAATTCCACAATCCGCGCTCCGGCATGGTGTTCACGGATCTGGATGAAAATATCCGTGCCCGGCTTGCTGTATGATACGGGCACAAAAGCCAGTCCCACGGCCTTCTGCAAGGTAGGGGTATATGTCCCCGATGTAACGACACCCACTTCAGTTGCATCCTTGAAGACCTTGTACCCGTGTCTTGCTATTCCTCTATCTTGCATCTCGAAGCCGACCAGTTTTCTCCCTAAGCCCTTTTCTTTCAGCTTTTTCAAAGCGGAACTTCCGACAAAGTCTTTCTCCAGATTTGTTACCCAGCCGTAAACAACCTCCAATGGGGTAATCGTCTCGTCCATGTCATTTCCGTATAACATCATCCCCGCTTCCAGGCGCAGGGTGTCCCGGGCGCCTAATCCGACAGGTTTAAGCCCAAGGCCCGCCCCGATTTCCAGGAGTTTATCCCATATTTCTCCTAACCTCCGGCTTTCCGTATAGATCTCGAAGCCGTCCTCTCCGGTATAACCGCTGCGTGACACGAGAGCCGGTATTTTCATAACCTTCGTGTCCTTGGCATGGTAGTAAGTCAAAAGCGCCAAATCATCTGAAGCAAGGTTCTGAAGAATCTCCTGCGACAGGGGTCCCTGCAGGTCTATCTTGCCTGTTCGATCGCTATTATCAATAACCTGTACATCGGATAGTCCCCGTGCTCTTCTCTGCGTCTCAATCCATGAGTAATCATTGTCCTTCGTCCCGGCGTTCGTGACGACCATATAACGCTCCTCTCCCAGGCGATAAACCGTTACATCATCGATGATGCCGCCGTTTTCATTCGTCATGACGCTCAGCTTGATCTGTCCTATGGCCTGTCCTTCTATATTTCTGCTCAATACCCATTGCAATAGCTCAAAAGCCTGAGGTCCTTTGACTTCAATCTCTCCCATATGGCAGATATCAAATAGTCCCGCTTTCATCCTGGTTGCATGGTGCTCTTCAATTACATTGCTGTATTGAACCGGCATGGCCCAGCCGCCGAAATCAATTATTTTCCCGCCGAGCGTGGCGTGACGGTCATAGAGTGGGGTTTTTTTCATTGACGGTTCTCCTCCGGGATGTGGACAGCCTTGCATCGTGCAAATCCTGTCCGTAAAGCTGGTTCGATTAAAGAGCCTTTTTATGATTTAAAACCAGTACTTGTAGTAAATGAGGGACCAGATTACGAGAATAAAAATTACGAAGAAAAATACTTGTTTTCTTGAAAACCGTAGATATTGCAACGAGATTCTTGCGATTTTTGCAGATTGTCCATTTCGATTCAATGGGATACTGTCAGCAGGAGCAGAAAGCAGCTTTTCCTATATGCTGCCCGGTGCACCCAATGGCAGGATAAGTACCATAGGCCAGGCTATATTTCAAGACATAAAAAACTTTGCGACTGCTCCTTTTATGTGCGGAGAAAATAAGCTCTGAAACACGGATAAGAAAGGGGAATATCAGATATTTCGGGAAATTCCGTTACCGTTAACTGCTTTTATCTTTCCAAAAGTTCTTTCAAAGAACTCTTGTTTTTGTTTCGGAATGTATAGTGTGCCTTCGCAATCGATGATCAACTTACCTTCAAGGTGGTCAATTTCATGTTGTGCGACGCGGGCAACGTAATCTGTATAGCGTCTGTTTATTTTGCGCCCACTTACATCAAACGCCCTGATTTTGATCTCAGGATATCTGCTGACTTCGACCTGGATTTCCGGGCATGAGAGACATCCCTCAGTCATCGTCACCATTTCACCCCGGGCTTGAGTAATACGGGGGTTGATCAAGAGCTCATAATCGCTTTCGTCCTTTGACCAGCCCTTCTCATTGAATCCCTTGTTTCTGAAGATAATTATTTTCTTACTTATACCGATCTGCGGAGCGGCCAAACCTGCAGCTTCATCCATGGACAGGAAGGCGTCGACGAGGGTCCTAATCTCCTTTTTTCTTTCTTCATCGAAGGGAACCCGTATATCCTCACATAGTCTCCTCAAGAGAAGGGCTTCCTCTTCATTAATCTTTTCATCCTTCCACAGAGTGAGAACTCTTACATCAGACATCACTTCCCCCGTCACAAATTATTTGAGTTTTTATATAGCATCCCGTACCCATTATTTCAAGTTTCTTGCGATCTTCAAATACCCTTGATAATTTTACGGATGTCTGCTAATTTTCTTTGCTCAGACAGACTTGGGAAACCATTTATAATAACAGCAGAAGTAAAAGTGCAACCTTGATAAATGCCATCGTAACAAATAAGGCAAGGCAGGAGTTTGCCAGACTGATGAACTTTGAAAGCGGTGGGGCACCGATCATAGGTTCCGCCAACTTAAACAAATTGCCCCTCTTGTACATACACATCCCCTTCTGCGAAAAACTATGTCCCTACTGTTCTTTCCACCGCGTCGTCTTTGACAGCACCCTTTGTCGCGATTACTTCAAGGCCGTGAGGAAGGAGATCATGCTCTATAAGAGCAAGGGGTATGATTTCAGCGGCATCTACGTGGGAGGAGGAACACCGACCATCCTCGTAGAAGAGCTCGAGGAGACGCTAACGCTGGCGCGGCAATGTTTTTCCATTCGGCAAATCTCCGTAGAGACAAATCCGAACCATCTGACAGATGAAACCATCTCCGCTCTTAAACGCGCCGGCATAAACCGGCTCTCTGTCGGAGTCCAAAGCTTTGACGATCAACTGCTTCGGGACATGGATAGATATGACAAGTACGGGAGCTGCGAGGCCATAACTCGAAGGCTATCGCAGACTCTGGGGCATTTTGACACCCTTAACGCGGACATGATTTTCAATTTCCCTTCACAGACCATGACCATGTTGGAGAGGGATATCAACATCCTGATGGATATAGGAATAGACCAGATTACATACTACCCCCTCATGGTTTCAGATTCGACCCGTCAGGCGATCGGTGAAAAGTTCGGGTATGTCAATTACGCAAAAGAGGAACAATTCTACCACCGGATTACAGAACGACTGATGCCGGCATACCGGCACTCGTCTGCGTGGTGCTTTTCAAAAAATGCCGCCATGATTGACGAGTATATTGTGGATTACGATGAATATGCCGGTATAGGCAGCGGAGCTATCGGTTATTTGAACGGTATATGCTATGCTAATATCTTTAATATTGCGGAATACATCTCGCAGGTCAACCGCGGTGAAATACCTATTATGGCCTCCCGATCTTTCCGGCTCAAGGATCAGTTGCGCTATGATTTCCTCATGAAACTTTTTGGCATGAATATGGATATTCAGGCATCGCGAGCAAAGTATGGAGGAATTTTTTATCGGGCTCTCTGGTCTAATATTCTTGCTTTTATGCTTGCAGGTGCTTTACAGTATCGCTCATCTCATCTTCACCTGACGAAGCGAGGATGTTATCTCTGGGTGATCATGATGAGGGAGTTTTTTATTGCAGTCAATAACTTTCGTGATTTTTGCCGGTCTGGATAGTATTGTAGGTACAAGACATCATATTTGTTGAGCCGCATCGTGACACATGACAAAACAAAAGCTCGATGACCACAGAATGACATTATTGAGGGGCCTCCCCAAGATTGACGAGGTAATGCTCTCTCTGGGAAAAAAGGGGGCATTTGCCAGAACCCCCAAATACATAGTCAAGTCTATCTGCCGATCGGTTGTGGAAGAACTGAGGCAGGAGATCCTGAATAAACTGATGGATGTGAAAGGAATGCGCCTGCCCACGGCGGGAGAGGTCGTTGATAAGGTTATGCAAATCATAGGTGGGCTTCATCAGTACAGACTTCGCAAAGTAGTGAATGCAACGGGCGTAATTTTGCACACCAACCTGGGCAGAGCGCCATTATGCGCCGACGCCCTGAAGAGGCTCATGGAAATAGCGGGGGGATACTCGAATCTGGAATATGATCTTGGCAAAGGTGAAAGAGGGTTCCGTTATGACCACGTGCAGAAGATTCTCTGCGAATTATCCGGTGCGGAAGATGCTTTAGTCGTCAATAACAATGCCGCTGCCGTTCTGCTTGCGCTCAACACCCTTGCGGAGGGGAAGCAGGTTATTGTGTCGAGGGGCGAGCTTGTTGAAATTGGAGGTGAATTCCGCATACCGGAAGTCATGGAAAAAAGCGGGGCATATCTCTCTGAAGTGGGAACGACCAACCGAACCCGCCTTAAGGATTATGAAAAGGCCATTTGCCCGGACACAGCGCTCATCCTGAAGGTCCATACGAGTAATTTTAGAATTATCGGATTTACGGAAGATACGGATCTCGCCTCGCTTGTCGCCCTGGGAAAAAACTACGGCATACCTGTGATGTATGATCTGGGCAGTGGTTGTTTAGCAGAACTGGATCGTTACGGTCTGGAGAGAGAACCTACGGTCCGCGATGTTCTGGCAACGGGCGTTGGCGTCGTGACCTTCAGCGGCGATAAACTGTTAGGCGGCCCTCAGGCGGGCGTCATACTCGGACAGAAGGAAATTCTGCAGATAATCAAAAAGAATCCTCTCAATAGGGCGCTTCGCATCGACAAATTGACTCTGGCTGCTTTAGAGGCGACATTGATGCAATATCTGCAACCTGAAATGGCCGTAAAGCGTCTCAGGGTTCTCATGGCATTGACAGAAAAGCTCGCGGATGTCACCAAGCGGGCCAAGAAACTTTTGTCTATGTTGAGAAAAGAGCATCTTGAAGGGCTGGCTATCTCCGCGAAAAAAGGATTTTCCATGTCAGGAGGAGGTTCCCTTCCCGGGCAAGAGATTCCGACAATGCTCCTCAGTATCGTATCAACGCGCATGTCACCGAGCAGCATTGAGGAACGCCTGAGGCAGTTCGACGTTCCAATAATAGCACGCATTGCAGAAGACGAGGTTCTCTTTGACATGAGAACTATAGAGGAGGGAGAATTCCCATATATAAGGGACGGGTTAAAAAAAATCACCTCATCATGAGAGATAAACCGATGGGTTCTCAGGAACGAAAAAGCGATGAATTCATCGTTGCTTCTCATGAAGCGGGGTCAAGGCTTGACATCTATCTTTCCCTTAAGGATTTAGGTTTATCCCGTTCACAGATCAAGAAGTCCGTAGATGCTGGACTGGTCCGGGTGAATAGTTTCCATAGCAAGGTCAGTTACCGGTTAAGGCCCAGAGATATTGTAGAGATCGATAAGCGGGAACCAGTAGCATGCCATACTTTACCGCAAGACATTCCCCTGACCATCATCTACGAAGATCAGCATATCCTGGTGGTTGACAAACCGGCTGGAATGGTTGTCCACCCGGCGGCGGGACATGTTCAGGATACCATGGTGAATGCTATCCTTCACCATTGCCAGAACCTTTCCGGCATTGGCGGTATCCTGCGTCCCGGAATTGTCCATCGTCTGGATAAAGGAACTTCGGGGCTCCTGGTAGTGGCCAAATCGGATGAGGCACACCAGGGGCTGGCCGGCCAGTTCAAGCGGCATGAGGTTAGAAAGACATACAAAGCCCTCGTCTATGGCAATCCAAAGGAAGATGAAGGCGTAATAGACGTGCCTGTGGGGAGGCATCCAATTGATCGAAAGAAGATGTCTACGAGAAGCCGGCGGAGCAAAGAGGCGATTACACGCTGGCGGGTGCATGAACGGTTCGGCATGACAGCCATGTTAGACGTGGACATCGTAACGGGGAGAACACACCAGATCAGGGTTCATCTCTCCGCTTCCGGTCATCCTGTGGTCGGCGACAGTATGTACGGCAACCCTAAGCGGGCCGATGCTGTTCACAACACCTTTGTGAGATCAAAGCTGAAAGCAATGAAACGGCAGGCCCTCCATGCGGCAAGGATCGGGTTTGTTCATCCTGTTACCTCACAGGATATGGTATTTACATCTCCCCTGCCGGATGACATGGCAGACCTATCGAATTTTCTCAGGAGATATGTTCAGGTATAATCCATGCATCTGAATAATATTACCATCGATCAGTCAAAATATCCTACTTACGACTATTACCCTTTCAATTTACCCGTCTTTCAGAAAACGAAGCGCATAACCTTCAATACTCCAGTTACTTTTTTTGCAGGTGAAAACGGATCGGGCAAATCAACCTTATTAAAGGCTCTCTCCCGTTCATGCGGCATTCACATATGGCAAGAGGCGGAAAGAACCCGCTGCAACAACAATCCATATGAAAATAAATTCTGCGATAGCCTGTCAATTGAATGGTCAGACGGCAGCGTGCCAGGCTCATTTTTCGGTTCCGATATTTTTCACCACTTCACGCAGATCCTGGACGAGTGGGCATCAGCGGACCCCGGCCAACTCAGGTATTTCGGCGGTAAATCCCTGATCACCCAGTCTCATGGCGAATCCCTCATGTCGTTTTTCAGATCACGTTATCAAATCAAAGTCCTCTATCTGTTGGACGAGCCGGAGACGGCGCTGTCTCCCCGCAGTCAGCTTGCACTGCTTGAATTATTGACGGAGACGAGCGCCAAAGATCATGCCCAATTCATTATTGCAACCCATTCCCCGATACTGCTTGCGTGTCCTCACGCATTGATATACAGTTTTGATTACAGTACTGTAGGACAAATACTATACGAAGAAACAGGGCACTATAAGATTTACAGAGACTTTCTGGAAAACAGGACCAATTACTTAAAGCAACCAGCATAGATCTCGAAGCAGTGATTGCTAAGGGACGACGAGGCATCGTATAGTCATATGCCTCAAGTAAGGATCAAGAAATCAAATAGGAACTGGGATACGGTCCGGCCTGTGCAATTTTGAGATATTGACTTATTCAATGGAAAATATCATCATTTAATCCTCGCCGGAAACATCATTCTTGCAATTAATAAGCTAATGTTTAGGTTTTCAAAAAAAGGCCCGGTAGAGTATTTGGAAGCTACGGCGCTTACGGCCTGCAATTTCCTGACCCATGCTTTTTGCACCCGGCGCGGCGGCATTAGTGAGGGCAATTTTGTCAGCCTCAATTTCAGTTCGACAGAGGGAGACAGCAAAAAGAATGCCCGGACAAACTGGAGAATTCTCGCTGACGCTTTCAATCTTGAGGTGGCGCAGTTTTTCGTGGTCAATCAGGTTCATGGGGAAAAGATTCTCACTATTGATCGTCCTCTTGCCGACCTTGTCGTTCATGAACATCCTCAATTTGATGCCATCATAACGGATCAGCCGGGAGTTGCAATCGGCATAAAGACAGCGGATTGTGTGCCCATTTTCTTTGTGGACAAGGTCAAGCGAATCATCGGAGTCGCCCATGCAGGCTGGAGGGGAACCTCTCTCGCAATTGCCACAAAGTTAGTGGACACTCTTATTACAGGATTTGCATGCCGTGCAGACGACATTATCGCTGCAATCGGTCCGGCTATCGGCCCCTGTTGCTATCAGGTGGATGATCCGGTTTTTGACGCCATGACGACACACAAAGATCGGGAGTCTTTTTTTTCTCCCGGCCGGGAGAAGGGAAAATGGATGCTTGATCTTCCTCTTGCCAACAGGCTGCAAATCATCGGCAAGGGTATCCCCGATAGAAATATATACATGGCAGACTGCTGCACTTCCTGCAATAGAGATATGTTCTACTCCCACAGGGGCGAGGCAGGAAATACGGGAAGACAGCTCAACTTCATTATGCTCACGGTTTCATAAGAAAGAAGAGTTCAAGGTTTTTTCGCTCCGGTCTCAAAAAATGCTATTTAAAAAGTGCTTGACATGGAGGAATGGCTGATATAAATTACTAAAAAATCATAGAAAGGCTGAAATTAAGTCCTTCCTTTTGGATTGTCTCAAGAACCCAATTTAACAACTCATTACTAATCCAAGTTATTCTTTATATACTTCGTTGTATGTTAATTCTGCCATATCTTTTGTTAATAAGTGTGGTTTGAACTGGGAGTCGGGAGCTTTGGTTGTTATTTTTCAAAACTAATAGATAGAGGTGCGAACAAGAGAATTAATTATGAATATCGAAGAAATTAAAAGATTGCCAATCAGTGAACTTACAAGCATGGCAAAAGATTTGAGTGTCGCCGGCGCGAGTGGTATGAGAAGACAGGATCTGATCTTCGCGATATTGCAAACTCAAGCCGAAAAGAACGAGAGCATAACAGGATCGGGAGTGCTGGAAATCCTTCCTGACAGCTTTGGCTTCCTCAGGGCCGTGGATTACAATTATCTCCCGAGCCCTGATGACATCTACATCTCGCCATCGCAAATCCGGAGATTCAGCCTCCGGACCGGTGATACAGTATCAGGTGAGGTAAGGCCGCCAAAGGATGGTGAAAAATATTTCGCCCTCCTCAAGGTAGATACGGTCAATTTTGAAAGTCCCGAAGCTACCAGAGATAAGATACTGTTTGACAATCTCACACCCCTATACCCGGAGCAGAAGGTGAACCTTGAAGCTGATCCGGAAAATTTTTCGACAAGGATCATGGATCTTTTTACCCCCATCGGAAAAGGCCAGAGAGCGCTGATTGTTTCGCCGCCGCGGGCAGGAAAGACCGTGCTCCTTAAAGATATCGCCCACAGCATTTCAACAAACCACGAAGAAGTCATACTAATGGTTCTTTTAATTGATGAGCGACCGGAAGAAGTTACCGACATGCAGCGCAGTGTAAATGGAGAAGTAATATCGTCAACATTTGACGAACCGGCCACACGGCATGTCCAGGTGGCGGAAATGGTGATTGAAAAAGCAAAGCGTCTCGTCGAACACAAAAAGGATGTGGTGATCCTTCTCGATAGCATCACCAGGCTCGCCAGGGCTTATAACACTGTTGTTCCGCCAAGTGGCAAGGTCTTATCCGGCGGTGTTGATTCTAACGCCCTGCATAAACCGAAACGATTCTTCGGCGCTGCCAGAAATATAGAAAATGGCGGCAGTCTGACCATCATTTCCACGGCCCTCATCGATACGGGAAGCAGAATGGATGAAGTTATTTTTGAAGAATTCAAGGGTACGGGTAATATGGAACTTCACCTGGACCGCAGGATTGCAGACAGAAGAGTATTCCCTGCTTTTGATCTCATCCGCTCCGGCACAAGAAAAGAAGAACTCCTGATACCCAAGAATAACCTTAATAAGATATGGATTTTAAGAAGGCTTCTGCAGGAAATGAACCCCGTAGAGGCTATGGAATTTATCATCGACAAGATACGCAAGACGGAAACTAACCAGGCCTTTTTAAATTCCATGAATCAGTAAGAACCATTGATTTTACGGGGCGTGAATTCGCGCCCGTCAGCATGCGAGCGAGGAGGATAATAGCAAACGATGAAGGAAGGTATTCACCCGGAATATGCGAAGACGACAATCACCTGTGCGTGCGGAAGTGTGATTGAGACAAAGGCCACCAAGAAGGACATAAGAGTTGAGATATGTTCTCAGTGCCATCCCTTTATAACAGGTAAACAAAAAATTATGGATACGGCTGGTCGGGTGGAACGATTCAAAAAGAAATATGCCGCTGTTGAAGCGAAGAAAAAATAGTGGTAAATCTATCTGAATTTATGCGATTATCCGTTACGGATAGAAATTTGAGAGGAAAATATTCGACGTAATTACCCCTCCCCCGATGGGACAATTCCTTTGACCAGTCCATTGTTGCCCGTCAGTCCTTTGGCAGCGCGACTTCTGTATATTTCAATGTATTAGATTCGACCGCGAAAATCTGGCCTTCTATTCCCAGCGCATTTTATTATGTGAAAAGAAATTATGTTTAAAAGACTGAAAGATATTGAAACAAGATATGAAGACCTGGAAGGGTTGCTAAGTAACCCGGATGTGGTCAGCAAGCCCAGCGTCTACCAGAAATATGCCAAGGAGCATGCCGATTTTCGTGACCTTGTGGAAGCATACAGGGAATATGAAAAAACGAACGCCCGCATCGAAGAAGACCAAACTCTCCTTCGTGGAAATGATGATGAGTTAAAAGAAATAGTCAAGGAAGAACTGCCGCAACTCAAGGAGAAATTGGAGATCCTGGAGAATAAACTGAAACTGCTCCTCCTTCCCAAAGACCCGAACGATGACAAGAATGTGTTTCTCGAAATCAGGGCCGGAACCGGCGGTGATGAGGCGGGGCTCTTCGTGGGAGATCTTTTCCGCATGTACGCCCAGTATACAGAAATGCGCAGATGGAAGGTGGATGTTATAAGCAGCAGTCCTGCGGGCGGCATGGGTGGATTCAAGGAAATCATCGCCCTTATAGAAGGTAAGGGTGCATACAGCGTCTTGAAATACGAGAGCGGTGTACATCGCGTGCAGCGAGTTCCCGTTACTGAATCCCAGGGGCGGATTCACACCTCTGCAGTTACTGTAGCTATCCTTCCCGAGGCAGAAGAGGTGGAGGTCAACATTGATCCCAATGATCTGAGGATTGACGTCTATCGATCCACCGGCCACGGAGGACAGAGTGTCAATACGACAGATTCCGCCGTCAGGATCACCCATTTGCCCTCAGGCCTTGTTGTAACCTGCCAGGATGAGAAATCCCAACACAAGAATAAGGCGAAGGCCTTGAAGGTGCTCAGGGCCAGACTTCTGGATCTTATGGTGCAGAAGCAGAGTGCCGAGATTTCCGAATCAAGAAAAACCCAGGTGGGAAGCGGCGATCGGAGCGAACGGATCAGGACATATAATTTCCCCCAAGGGAGGGTTACGGATCACCGAATCGGCCTGACGCTCTACAACCTGGAGTCACTTCTCGACGGCAACATTCAGCCGATTATTGAAGCCCTGGCGACACACTTTCAATCCAAGGCACTGCAAGAATCCATTAGCTAATCCTGCCTTTTTTGTTTGTGGATGACCTTAACGTAATCAACAACATGAATATTTTGAATACCCTGAACGAAGCGATACATGTTCTTGCCAGTTGCGGTTGTGCGTCTCCCGGGCTCGACGCAGAAGTGCTTCTGTCCGCTTGCTTGAAAAAGGATCGGACGCATTTTCATATCGATCGTGAACAATCATTAACAGAAAATGAACTTCAAGAATTTCGGCGATGCATTGAACGGCGAAGGTCTGGAGAGCCGGTTGCTTATATCGTGGGGAGAAAGGAGTTCTGGTCGCTTCCATTCGAAGTCAACAAACATGTGCTCGTGCCGCGGCCGGAAACAGAAATTCTTGTTGAAGAGGTGTTAAAGGTTTGTTCAGGTCTGAAAACAGGAAATCTAAGAATCCTGGAAATCGGCACGGGATGCGGGGCAATAAGCGTTTCGCTGGCATACGAGCTAAAGAACGCGCAAATCATAGCCACGGACATTTCACAGGAAGCAATTAAGGTAGCTTCGAAGAATGCACAAATCAATGATGTCGCAAATCAAATTTCTTTTCTATCGGGAAATTTATTTGAACCTGTGTCAGGAAAATTTGATATTATAGTTTCCAATCCCCCCTATATATCGAAAGAGGAATATGACTGCCTGCCCTCAGGGGTTCGAGATTTTGAGCCG
>Ga0208103_1000099_pt1 | contig 53073 bp, 53 predicted proteins | sample CryBogmetaGMA75M_FD_184550 | JGI IMG/M metagenome (GOLD analysis project Ga0208103, IMG submission 184550) | Freshwater microbial communities from Crystal Bog, Wisconsin, USA - MA7.5M (SPAdes) | ecosystem: Environmental > Aquatic > Freshwater > Lake | place: Crystal Bog, Wisconsin, USA... | reverse complement strand
GGATCATACGGGCCAGATAGGCGGCGCCTCCGACCATCTGCCTTTCACCTGAAGTTCCTTCAATGTAGGGCAGAATGCGGCCGTGCGTATCATTGACATGGAGGATCGTTAAATTAACAGTCGCAGATTCTTTTGCAAGAAGGGCCGGTGGAAAGGAAAAGATGAGAAGGGAAAGAAGAATAATTACCCTGAACATCCGTTTCATAAATACGCCTCTGCAATTTTGGGGTCCGGCTTCACCCGTATCATCGTTAGAGCCTTATCCAAGAAAATAAGAGAATAATCTCTAACATACCCGGCCCGCCATGATGTCGCAAGCTCTAAAGTAACGGTTTTTCGTGAAGTCACCATGAATGTAATGATGAAAGTGTAAAAGTAATAATAAGTAACAATTTGTAATTTTTTATCTTGCAATCTTGTTGTCGTTGTGTATAATCCCATTTCATAACGATATCAAAACCTATGTGGAAGGTAGCATTCAGTCTGCGAGGGAAAACATAAAATCTTCAGTAAAGATTCCGGGGAGATGTCCCTATCCGCGCTCTTTTTTCATAACGCAAGATAGATTAACAAAACCTTATTCGTTCTGTCATCAAGTTGTAATACTCTGAGTGTATGCTGACCGTAAAAGATAAATGATCGTTCCATAAATAATGCCCGAAAAGATCATTTAAATATAAGGATAAGGAGGAAAAAATGAGAAAGGTTTGTATAGTTTTATTGTCGATTGTTGTAATCATGGCATTCGTCTTGCCTGTATCTGCGGCAGACGTGAAGTTCAGCGGGTCATATGTAGCCCAGGGCTACTATGATAACAACCGCGCGCTGTTGCAGAAGGGCGGTGCATCCGTAACCGATACGTGGCAGAGGCTCAGGGTGCAGACGGACTTCAAGATTCAGGAAGGCCTGATGCTGACTACGAGATTCGATGCCCTGGAAAAGATATGGGGTGCCTCCCGAACCACAACACCAGTTACCTCAACCACTCTCGCCGGCAATGACCAGGAATCCGAGAATATCAAGTTTACGCATGCATTTGTAACCTTTAATGTCCCCGGGGGTTTTGGCGAATTAAGGGTAGGATACCAGACGCAGGGCACATGGGGTACGGCATTTGGCGACACGGGCGAACAGGACTATGGCAATAGGGTCAAGTGGGATTGGACAACCGGTTCTTACTTCTGGGGCGCTCGTTGGGACAAGACGGAAGGAAAGAAGGGTTACAGCAGTTCCGGTCCAGCCGGCAATGTCAATGTATCCACTTATGCAGTGGACAACGACTCGGAAAAGTATTCTGTCCTCGCCGGATACAAGTGGAGCAAGGGTGATGCCGGTCTCCAAATCACATATTATCTCGATACCAGCACTGACGTCAGCCCTACAACCGGGTACAAGGCAAAGTACTGGCTGTTCCAGCCGTATGCCAGGGCGGCGTTCGGTATTGTTTATGTCGAGACCGAGTTCGGTTTCTACACGGGTAAAAGAAAAGAGTACAATATTGAAAACGGCACAACCCAACAGAATCAGGATTATCAAGGCTGGCGAGGTTATATCATGGCCAGCGTTGACCTTGCACCGGCCTATGCAGGCGCTTTGGCCTTCTATACGTCGGGTGCTGATATAAATTCAAGCACTAAATATGCAGGTGGAGTCAAGATCGGTACCGACTTTACCCCCTGCCTGATCCTATTCAACTACGATCTCGGCAGGTGGAACGGCTTATTGGGGGGTCAGAATGGTTTGACGTCAACGGTATTACCCGCTTACAACAATGACAACGTCATGGCATGGCAGATTTTCACTGGAATCAAGCCCATACCGAAACTGGACGTAAAGGCGAGCTTCACCAACGCCAGTCTGGACCAGAATGCAGTTAACGGTCAGATCTCAAAGAACCTCGGCAGCGAATTTGATCTCAGCGCAACCTATAAAATATATGACAACCTTTCATACATGGTCGGCTTCGGCTACCTCTGGGCAGGTGCTGCCTTTCAGGGCAGCAATGCTAGCGCCACCATTGATAACGACTATCTTGTGACGCACAAACTGACGCTTACTTTCTAATCTGGCTGCCATAAGTTCCCTTACACTGAAAAGAGCCCCGGGTGGACCAACGGGGCTCTTTGTTGTTACCCAAATTTCCGTGACCTTCGCGGATGGCTGAATTAATCTTATACATGATGTTTAATTTATTCATCGAGGGGGAGCTATGTCAGAGGAAGTGATGAACACCAAGGAGGTAGCCGGCTACCTCGATATTCATGAAAAACAGGTATACGGACTGATCAAATCCGGAAGGATTCCTGCCACCAGGGTCACAGGCAAGTGGATCTTCCCTAAGAGATTAATTGATGAATGGATTGAAACGAATGCGAAGCAGGGGGTCAAAGAGGCAAGACAGAAGAGCAGGCGCATAGAAGGGGGACTCCTTGCATCGGGAAGCAACGATCCCATTCTCGATATGCTGCAAACTTATATAAAAAAGCGTCATCCTGATTTTTATATCTTTTCTGCAAATACAGGCAGCACAGAGGGACTCAAGGCCCTCAACATGGGTCTTACCGATATCGCCTGGTCCCACCTGCTTGACGCAAAAAGCGGCCAGTACAATATTCCTTATCTATCCGCATACCTGCCTAATATAAAAGCCGTCGTAGTCAATCTCTTCCACAGGGAAGTGGGATTGATCGTGGGCCACGGTAATCCCCTGCATATTAGCGGATTCGCCGATCTTGCGAAAGAAGGGGTGAAAATTGTGAACCGGCAGAAGGGATCCGGAACACGGGTTCTTCTTGATTACCATATGGACGATATGGGTATTTCTGCCGGTGATATCTCCGGCTACAATACGGAGGTCTTTACGCATTTCGAAGTGGGTCTTGCTGTTCTGTCAAAGGAAGCCGACGCAGGCATAGCAACGGCTGCAGTGGCTAAACTCCTGGGTCTTTCTTTTGTTCCCATTACGCGCGAGAACTTCGATATGATCCTTGATCAATCAACCTTTTTTACCAAAGGAGTCCAGGCCTTTATTGAAGTTCTCAAGTCAAGGGATTTTCGGAAGCGCGTTGACAAACTGGGCGGGTACGACTTCAGGGACTCAGGAAAAGTTCTGTATTCAACAACATGATTTCTGAAAGAGAGATGTCTATGAAAAAAGAATTTCAATTGAGAAAGTGGTTGGTGGGTGTCTTGTTCTGCCTGACCGTGGTTTTCTCGCAATCGTCCATGGCGCAAACCGGGAAGTTTATCCTGATGGCCAGCACGATCGGGCCTATTGATGCGGGTATTGTAAATGCCCTGGAAGATCAATTCGAGAAGGAGACGGGAATCCGTGTGCGGCATGTGGGTGCTGGGACAGGGGCAGCACTGAAGATCGCAGAGGAAGGGAATGTCGACCTGGTTATGGTGCATGCAAAATCCCTCGAAGAGAAATTCATCAGGGATGGTTTCGGAACGGAGAGAATTCCCCTGATGTACAACGATTTTGTCATCGTCGGTCCGGAAAATGACACGGCAGGCATTAAGGGCTTGAATGCCGCAACGGAGGCCCTCAAAAAGATTTCTGAGACAGGCGCTGCATTCATAAGCCGTGGAGACGGATCGGGTACCCATGTGGCGGAAATGGAGCTCTGGGCGAAAACAGGGATGAAGCCGTCCGGCGCGTGGTATAAGATCTATGAAAAGGGAGCAGAGGGAAATGTCCCGACCCTCCGCTACACGGACCAGCAGCAGTCTTATACAGTGATAGACAGGGCAACCTATCTCTCCATGGGGAATCAAATCAAACTTGTCATTCTCGTCGAAAAGGATGAGGCGTTGCTGAATTATATTTCTCTCATACCGGTCAATGCGAAGAAATTTCCCAGGGTGAATGAGAAAGACGTCCAAACCTTTGTCGCATGGCTCACCTCACCGGAGAAAGGTCAGAAGATCATCCGTGATTTCGGCAAAGAGAAGTTCGGAGCCCCTTTGTTTTTCCCTAATTCAAAAGAGTGGGTGAAAGGGCAGGGGAAGAAATAGCCGTAAAATTCGTATAAAGGTAATGCTATCTATCAGGAGGTAAAATGATGAAAAGACTTAATCGCACTTGTTCGATCGCACTGATCATATTTGTCATGTCCATTGTATTCTGCGCGTTCCCTGCAATTGCTGCGCAGCCTCAGCACAAAAATATTATTCTTGCAACAACCACGAGTACCCAGGACTCAGGTCTTCTGGACGTCCTCTTGCCTATTTTTGAAAAAAAGACGGGCTATTTTGTCAAGACGATCGCCGTGGGTTCCGGACAGGCCATGGCCATGGGTCAGAAGGGAGAGGCAGATGTGCTTTTGGTCCATTCACCTGATGCGGAGAAGAAGTTCATGGCAGAGGGTTATGGCGTCAACAGAAGGCTTGTCATGCATAACGATTTTATTATTTTGGGACCGAAGACAGACCCGGCGGGGATCAAGGGATCAAGGTCTTCTCTTGATGCTTTCAGGAAGATTGCTGCGGCCAATGCCGTCTTTATGTCGCGAGGCGATAACTCGGGAACCCATGCCAAAGAAAAGTCCATATGGAAGACTGCCGGGATAAACCCGGAAGGACAAAAGTGGTACCAGCAGACAGGCCTCGGGATGGGACAGACGCTGAGTGTCGCTGCCGAGAAAAGATCATATACCCTTGCCGACCGGGGAACGTATCTGGCTTTGAAAAAAAACCTCGGCCTCGATATCCTGGCGGAAGGGGATGCCGTCCTTCTCAATATCTACCATGTCATCGATGTTAATCCTTCCAAATGGCCAAAGGTGAACAGCGCCGGCGCAAAAGCGTTTGCCGATTTCATGTTGTCCAGGCAGACTCAGGACATTATCAGAAAATTCGGTGTTGAGAAATACGGTTCGCCTTTGTTCTTCCCCGATGCCGGAAAGAAGGAAGAAGCTTTAGGCAAATGATAACGCGTCTTTCCACGATGCGAGTATTTTCTATAGGGTAGTAGTTCATGGACATAATTATCGAAGGAATAAAGCAGGCCTTTATTCTCCTGTTCACTCTTGATCCTGAAGTTATAGGCATTACCTGGCTTTCCCTTAAGGTATCCGGGATAGCGACCTTTATCAGCCTGCTAATTGGGGTATCCGTGGGAACCTTGGTTGCCCTGACGCAGTTCCCCGGGCGGAGGATCGTCGTCAGCCTGATCAATACGGGGATGGGACTGCCTCCGGTCGTCGTGGGTCTCTTTGTAACTATTTTCCTCTGGCGAAACGGCCCCCTGGGCTTTATGGAGATTCTCTACACACCAACAGCCATCATCATTGCACAGGCCGTCATTGCTACACCAATAGTCATGGGCATAAGCCTCGCTGCCATACAGCAACTTCCCGCTAATCTCAGATTACAGATACTGGCTCTCGGTGCAACACGCCTTCAGATGGTGTGGATTCTTGTCAAGGAGGCGAGGCTGCCGCTACTGGCGGCCATCATGGCAGGTTTCGGCGGCGTCATCTCTGAAGTGGGGGCATCCATCATGGTCGGCGGAAACATCAAGGGATACACGCGCGTCCTGACGACGGCAACGGTTATGGAAACAGGCAAAGGCAATTTTGATATCGCCATGGCCCTCGGCATTATCCTGCTGCTGCTCGCCTTTTTCATCAATGCCGTCCTGACACAGATCCAGCAGAGAGAAAGGCCGCGATGAACTCCGGGAAGTCAATACTGGAAGTGAAAAATCTCCAGGTCAAGAGGGGTGGGGTATCCGTTCTGGACATTCCCTATCTTGGGGTTCCCGAGGGGAAAGTGCTTTGCCTTATCGGGCCGAACGGTGCGGGAAAGTCCTCGTTGCTTTTGGCATTATCGTGTCTCTTGAAATCATTTCAAGGCGAGATTATCTTCAGGGGGCGAAGGGTAGGTTCAAATCATACTGTATTTGACTATCGAAGGAATCTTGCCATGGTATTCCAGGAACCTCTCCTCTTTGATACAACGGTCTTTGAGAATGTGGCAGCGGGTTTGAAAATCAGAGGGATGAGGCAGGATCAGATCACGCTTTTAGTGGAAGAATATCTGGAGCGATTTGGCATCAGTCACCTCGTTGCTCGGTCCGCGAAGAAACTCTCCGGCGGGGAAGCGCAGCGGACGAGCCTTGCCCGGGCCTTTGCCGTAAGGCCTCAGATCATTTTTCTGGATGAACCATTTTCCTCCCTCGACCCGCCGACCCGCGAATCCCTGATGGAAGACCTGGAGCGGATTTTTCGTGAGACAAGAACGACAGGTATTATGGCAACCCACGATCAGATGGAGGCCCTGAGGCTGTCGGATCAGATCGCCGTGATGAATGAGGGGAAAATTGTGCAGATAGGGTCTCCCGCGGAAGTCATGAACCATCCTGTGGATGAATTTGTCGCTTCCTTTGTCGGCACGGAGACAATCCTGACGGGGAAAGTTATAAGAAGGAATGCAGGAACCTTTTCAGTGTCCGTTGCAGGCAGGGATATTGAAGCTGTGGGCGATGCAAGCCCCGGGGAGTCTGTGATTCTCTGCATCCGCCCGGAGAATGTGACTGTGTCGACGGGTACCTCGAAGGAAATTACCAGTGCCCGAAATGTATTCTCAAGTGTGGTAAAAAGGATTATCCCTTCCGGCGCCTTCTATAAAGTAGAACTTGATTGTGGTTTCCACCTGGTTACCTACGTGACAAATCATGCCCGCGAAGACCTGTCTATGCACGAGGGCATGGATATTACGGCGTCCTTCAAGGCGACAGCCATTCACGTCATAAGAAAAAAATTATTGCCAAGCCCTGAGGAGTGATGTGTGATATAATCCATATATGTGAAAGGAGGTTATCATGGAATTCCAGGTGCTCTTGAAGAATAGACGATCCATTCGGGATTTTCAGGAGAAAGAGATTCCACTGGATACAGTCACGGACATCATCAGGGAATCCTGTCTTGCCCCGAGTTCGGGCAATGGCCAGCCTTGGCAGTTTGTTGTTATCAACGGGAAGAAGACCATGAAAAGGCTTTCCGATGAGAGCAAGAAAAATCTCCTTTCCGATATTGCCCAGAATCCTGACTCTCCCGCCAAGAAGTACGAAGATACTTTGCGAAACGAAGAATTCAACGTGTTCTACAATGCACCCTGCCTGGTTTACGTGATTGGTCCCCAGGACCATCGCCTGCTTGACGTGGACTGTTCCCTTTTTGCCTGCTACTTCATGCTTGCTGCCGCAGCGCGTGGTTTGGGAACCTGCTGGATAGGTTTGGGAACAAACGTAAGAAATCAAGAGCTCCTGCGGGAAATAGGCATACCTGAGGACTGCAGGATAGTGGCCCCCATAATCATCGGGCATCCGAAAAGCATTCCGGAGCCTTCTGCGAGGAACAAACCAAAGATACTTAATGTTGTATCCTGACGTTTCCGTTGATCGCACGAAGGGATGAATGATTTGCCGTGCATGAAGGCCGCTGGCCTATTTCCGCTCCCCGGTCTATCCTTGAATAAGAAATGCCCGCGCCTCAGCGACTGGTTTGCCAGGAATTATTCTTTTGTCTTGACCTTGATAAGGATGCTTCTACAGCATTCAGCGTTCTTGATCTCGAAACGGTCAGGTCTTTCCACAATCTGATACTGGCCGTTCGATTCAACCTCCAGACTGTCCTTTGTCAAGCCTCCCTCCTTGGGAATAAACATCGTTCGCCCGATGGGAACGACACCTTCCTTCAATAGTGCCATAATAAACTCCTGAATTAAGATTATTAGTTAAGGTTCAAATGCTGATTCAAAAAAATTGACCAGGCTTGGTCGGCTGCCAATGCCAGCGTGATTAAAACCAACAGTGTTCGTCTCATTTATTTCATCTCCTTTCGCAAAACGAAAGAGTTCATGAGGGGCGCGTTCGTTTAGCGCGATCCCATGTAGCGCAATGTTGTGCTCATAATCTTTTCATTTTTCGTGTTAGTCGTCATCTAAATGGATAGTATTTGTTCAATATATTCAGATGATATATAATCACTAAGATTTAATTTAAGTTCGTCTTTAACAAATCTATTTATAAATTGCATTGCATTAGCAATATGGAAAGCAGCATCCTCCGCACTTGGGTTTGACGATTTGTGTTGTATGCTATTACGCTCTTCATGGAGTAATTCAAGATCTGCTTTCTCAGGAATAGTGCAACCCAGCTCTGTTTCGAGAATGGTATACGCACCCCAGATGGTAATAGTTTCTTTAGGGTTTCTATAAATTGATTTGCCGCCACATCTGACCCGTTCTTTTAGTAACAATTCAATTGACTGATCTACATGAAGCAAAGCAAATTTCATGTCAGTAGATGTGGTGCTCCTAAAGAAGTGCCAGAGGCCATGCTCCAAAACTTCAAAGGCAGAACGAAGTAGTGGGGAAAGCCTTACGGCAGTGGAGCCTCTTGTTATTGAAGGCACCGTTTTCCGACGAGCCATTATAAGGTGCCCCCTAAACTTGTCCTTTGTTCATTTTTGTAAGGATAAAATCTTCACCAGTACGAGTCAAAACATAACTTTTTTTCTTTTGATCTTTCCCCTTCTTAGCTTCCATTATTCGCCCTTGATTAATATTTCTGATAATCATTTGGCTTGTGTTGGAAGCCTCCATTTTAGAATCGTAATAACATGTATTAATATCTGCTGGAGTAAAGTCACTAAGACCTGAATGTGTCTCCAAAAAGTAGCCGAATGCCAACACAATATCTGTATGTTTTTTGAAGCCAAGTTGCCTAATGAATTCACCGACAGCTAATGCTTTGTCGTGATGGGGTGTAATTAGTTCAGATGATTCACTGACTTTCGTCGATTTTTTAGAGGACTTGCTGGTTTTCGGAACAGCGCCACCTTCAAAACGTTCTAACATTGCTAAGACAAATGCCTTGTCACCTTCAGCCTCAAATTGTTGATCAGCTCTAACAATTCTTATCCGATAATTATGCGATGCCATCTGCAATCTCCTTTCTATTTTTGTTTATTTGCCGCACAAAAATTAGTGTATCAAGTTGGCTTTTATAAAAATGTATCAGATATTAACTTATTTCCATAAAAATTGAAAAGCAAATAATAATGGAAATCAATATGGTATGGGCTTTATGCTTCTGGTATATTGTGGTAACAAGAAGGAAAAAGCAATAGGGCAGGGAGACAAACTGGAAAATGGTGTACGTATTAATATTTGACATAGGGGTCTTTTTTTACCTATAATCGCCGCTCTGGATCGGACGGAATGTTACAATGCCCGTCAATTGCTCAAGGAGAGGGGAAGTTTTGTAATAGAGAAGTCAAAGTCTCGACTGTTAAGCAGAAGAGGGATAAGGCTCAGAGAGCATCCATTATGAGGATAGGTAATTTAGATACAGGCAGGATAGGAATTATCGGGCCGGGGAGGCTCGGTACGTCCCTCGCGTATAAGTTCGGCAGGGATAATAAAAGGGTAACACTCTATTATCATGATACTGACGTATGCCGTGCAATCAATAGCGATCACCTTAATCCCAAACACCTGACCAAGGAGCTTGCGCGCAGACTCGGTGGCATGGATAATGTGCCCAGGTTATCTCCCACGGTCTATGCAACGAATGACCTGGAGCGCGTCGTTGATGATAACGATTTCGTTTTTCTGACAATTACCATGAACAGGCTTCCGGAGTTCCTGGATTACCTGAAGCCGATGCTTGAAAAGAAAGCAGGAGACACGTGTCTTGTCACTCCGATCAAGGGTCTCATTTCCGATGAGATCACGAAGGAACTGATCACGCCATCGCAATTAATAAACAATAATCTGTTTAATTTGAAGGAAAAGTATGAGGTCGTGTGTATCGGCGGCCCCTTCTTTGATATGGATATCATGCTGGGGCAACCCGTGTGCGTCACCGTGGCAGGGAAGAAAAGTATCGCGAAAATAATAAGGGATGAGATCATCAGGTTCAACCGCAGAGAATTCACTTCTTTCTATAATTTTGATATTGTCGGGGTAGAGGCGTGTGGCGCTCTTAAAAACATTGTGGCAAACATCATGGGAGTAGTGCATTCTTTGGATCTTGGCGATTCAATCCCAGGCACCATATTTGCCAGGTCTGGCGTGGAAATACGATCGCTGGCGAAATTACTGGGCGGCGGCTTCCAGGCGTTTCACAGCCAGGCGGGTGTCGGGGATATGTATATAACCCTGTCGTCCGTCGCGAGCAAGAATTACCGGTACGGAAAATTTTATTACGAATTATATACGGGGAATCCCATTGAAACGAATATCAAGGTGCTTGAGAAGATCGACGGTACACCGGAAGGGCCGAATACCATAAGAAGCGTAAATAAATACCTGGAAAAGAAAAATATGTACAGTCCGCTTTTTCACTGTGGCTATAAGATATTTAACGAGGTGGGGCATAAGAAGGATATCAAGGAGCAGATCATCCAGGCGTGCCAGTTCGACAGGAGGACGAGAGAGTATATAGGGCCCGTATCGAGGGTGCTGTACAAATTATTTCCAAACTCATGGTATCGAAGGCATAAAGGGTTGCTGTCGAATCTGGAAGTATGACCGGGAAAATGCTGCAAAATTTAACGTTAATATTAAGGGAGCCACAAAACATATCAAAAATGTCATGCCGGACTTGATCCGGCATCTTGTTCCTTATAGATTCCCGCTTTCGCGGGAATGACGGCTTTAAGATATTTTATTGACGAAGCAATGAAATAACTACAACAGGGCTTGGCAAAGCTCTCAATAAATACCAAAGGAGAACATGATATGGAACAGGTCAAGGTAGTATTAAACGACAACGAGATACCGAAGCAATGGTACAACATCCAGGCTGACATGCCGACTCCCATGAAGCCCCCCCTTCATCCGGGGACGGGGAAACCTGTTGGCCCTGACGATCTGGCCCCTGTCTTTCCCATGAATCTCATAGAACAGGAAGTCAGCCAACAACGCTGGATCGACATTCCCGAAGCTGTCCTGGAGAAATACCTTATATGGCGACCGACGCCACTATGCCGGGCCTTTAATTTTGAAAAGCTCCTCGGCGCTCCTGTCAAAATATACTACAAAAATGAAGGCGTCAGCCCTGCCGGTTCCCATAAGCCCAATACCGCCATTCCCCAAGCCTATTATAACAAGATTTTTGGTATTAAGCGGCTTGCCACCGAAACCGGGGCTGGGCAATGGGGAAGCGCACTGGCCATGGCATGCAAAATATTCGATCTTGAATGCAGGGTGTTCATGGTGAGGGTCAGCTACGAGCAGAAGCCTTACCGTCGCATGATGATGAATGCCTGGGGCGCCGAATGCATCCCCAGTCCGAGTACCATGACGAACGCGGGAAAGCAGGTGCTGGCGAAGCACCCCGATTCGCCGGGCAGCCTGGGCATTGCCATCAGTGAAGCCATCGAAGATGCCGTCACCCATAAAGGCTCGCGCTATTCCCTGGGGAGCGTGTTGAATCACGTTCTTTTACACCAGACCATCATAGGCCTGGAGGCGCAGAAGCAGATCGAAAAGATAGGCGTATATCCCGATGTCGTGATAGGCTGTGCAGGTGGAGGAAGCAATTTTGCAGGTATAGCGCTTCCGTTCGTAAGAGATAAGATTCATGGCAAGAAAGTCCAGATCATCGCCGCGGAACCGACATCCTGCCCGACCATGACAAAAGGACCATTTGCCTATGACTTCGGTGACCTTGCCAAAATGACGCCGCTCCTTCCCATGCATACCTTAGGGCACGATTTTGTGCCAGCGCCCATCCATGCGGGAGGATTGCGCTATCACGGCATGGCCCCCATCGTCAGCCACCTCGTCAATGAAAAACTGGTCGAGGCGAGGGCATATAATCAGATGGAGACCTTTGACGCGGGCGTGAAGTGGGCCCGGACCGAGTGTTTTATACCAGCGCCGGAAACAAATCACGCCATCGCCGCTGTGGTGGATGTGGCCATGAAGGCGAAAGAAGAAGGCAAGGAGAAGGTCATCCTCTTCGATTGGAGCGGCCACGGTCTGGTTGATCTTGCCGCTTATGACGCCTATTTATCGGGAAAGCTTGAGGCCTATGACCTGCCGGATGAAGAGATCCGGAGGGCATTGAAGGCCATTGAGGGACTACCGAAGCCATAAAAAAAATCAGCCTTTCTTAAACCCTTAAGCCGTCAGGGGAAAAACAAGATTCCCCTTGACGGCTTATTTGTTTTTAGACATGGTATGAGACATGCTTGAAATGGCATTATTAATGCAATGAGCTGATATCGTGGATAAGCATGACCAATTAGAGCTCCGGTGTTCACGGCTTGGGGGTGAAGTCAAATTCTCATACTGCCGGAAGGAAGGTGGGGACCTGCCGTGCCTTCGCATCATCAGTTGCTGGTATCCCTTTTTCCCCGTTGAACCGTATCTGAGAGAAACCATGACCGAAGAGTCATGGAATGCCTTTGTCGGTCAGATGCCTAAAGACAAGATCATAACACTTATCGAACTCGTCGAGGCGGCGAAAAAACGTGCAAAAATAAAAGATGAGTGATTATTATGGATCTCTTTGATCAGAAAGATACCGACATCGATCTCAGTCCCCTGGCGGATAAGATGCGTCCCCGGGCTCTTGACGAATTCGTAGGGCAGTCACACCTCTTGGGCTCAGGCAGCCTGCTTCGGCGCGCCATTGAAGAAGACAGGCTTTTCTCGATGATTTTCTGGGGACCGCCCGGCTCCGGAAAGACCACCCTGGCCAGCGTCATTGCCCATGAAACAAAATGCCATTTTGTGAGTTTCTCTGCCGTTCTTTCGGGCGTTAAAGAGATCAGGGCTGTTGTAGATGAGGCGCAATCTCAATGGCGTTACCACCGCAAGAAGACGATCCTCTTTGTAGATGAAATCCACAGATTCAACAAGGCACAGCAGGACGCTTTCTTGCCCCATGTCGAAAAAGGCCTTATTACACTCATTGGTGCGACTACGGAGAATCCCTCTTTTGAAGTGATTTCGCCGCTCCTGTCCAGGACGCGGGTCATGCTGCTGAAGCCTTATTCAAAGGAAGAACTGGCGGTTATTATCAACCGGGCCATGCATGACAAAGAAAAAGGCCTTGGAAACCTTACTCTTGAGATAGAGCCGGACGCCATTGAACATATCATCTGGTCTGCCGACGGAGACGCGCGCATGGCCTTAAACAGCCTGGAGGCAGCAGCGTCTCTCCTGCGGAACGAGGAGATAGGTGCAAGAAAAATTACCCGCTCTGTTGTGGAGGAAGCCCTCCAGAAGAAGGCGTTGCAGTATGACAAGGGGGGTGAGGAACACTACAATCTCATCTCGGCGTTTCACAAGAGCCTTCGCGGCAGCGACCCTGATGCCGCCCTTTACTGGTTGGGCCGCATGCTTGCAGCCGGAGAAGACCCCCTTTACATAGCCAGGCGTATGGTGAGATTCGCTTCCGAGGATGTTGGCAACGCCGACCCGGCGGCCCTGGGAATCACGGTTTCGGCCATGCAGGCATTTCATTTTATCGGTCTCCCCGAAGGGGAACTCGCCCTGGCCCAGGCCGCCGTTTACCTTGCGACTGCTTCCAAGAGCAATTCAATTTATGTCGCTTACGGCATGGTTAAAGAAAGGATAAGTGCAACCGGCACCCTCCCTGTGCCTCTCCATATAAGGAATGCCCCGACACGTTTAATGAAAGATATTGGTTATGGCAAGGGCTATCAGTATGCCCATGACTTTGAGGATGCCTATGTTCCCCAGGACTATCTGCCAGACAAGCTTAAGGGAGAGGTTTATTACAGCCCTACAACAAGGGGACATGAGAAGGTCATCAAAGATGGAATCGAGAAGTGGCGAAAGCTGCGAGAATCGACCAATGAACGAGGTAAAAAAAAAGGGGAGACTTGATGTCTCCCCAAGGTCAGGAGGAGTGAAGGTGTTTACCTTCTTAGTTTGGATTTTACTATCGGCCAATCATGCCCGTTTATTAACCGATAATTAACTTTTGTAATGCTTTCAGAATGCATATGTTATGCCACAATTCGGTCAATGTATGTAAGTTATTTATATTACAACGCTAATGGAAGTATGTCTGAGGCAAATGGCATGTCCGCATGAGGAAAGAGAAGGGCAATAAATGTCGATGCAGGATGACGGCAAATGTTTATAATATTAGTAAAAACAAATAGTTAAGGGATGAACGTCAATTGTTTTTGGAATCGACATAATTGTCGGATTTTTTACTCGATCCTGCCATTCTCTTCAGGGGAAAGAATTCGTTGACTTTTCATGCTGATTAAATATGATGGCATGCATTGTAGCGGATAGTAGAAATGCCGCATCCCTTCAGTGAATTCGGTAGCGAGCGCAAACACCTTCGCTTGCTGCGGAGAGCTTCAATACGAATCGGGGGGATTTCGAGATAAAGAAGAATATATACAAGGATTTACACAGGCATTAGTTGATGAAGACGCAGAATAAAATCATATGGCAGCACCGCGCTCCCGACTATGGCAGACGTTTTTTACAGCCCATCGCCGTTACGATTGTCTCCATCGTTTTCATCGGTCTTATTCTGATCATGGGGATTATGGACATCCGGCGAAGCGACAGGAGCCTCATGGGTTTCATGGAGAGCCAGGGCCTGGCCATAATTGGGGTTGTTGAGAGGCTTGCCCAGGAAAACCTCAATGCCCAGATTCAGGCGTATCAGAAGGATAGCGGCGGTACCTTTCCTCCTCCTGGTGATGAGGCCTTATTGCCGCAGAAGTCACTAAGAGCTGCCCTTGTTGATATGGGACGCGAAATTGACAATCAATGGAAGGCAGATCACCTCAGCGATGAATATTTAAGAAAATTTGCTGAAGAGAAGGGTCTATGGTTTGTGGCCGTTTTGGATAGAAGAGGAAAGGTCGTCTACCAGAGCAGGGCTCTGCACGCGGACCTCATCGGTGGAGATGATTCCAGGATATTAGGGAGGAATGCCATTACTATTGATCTTTTCTCACGACTCGGCAAGGACAAGAAGATCGGGTTTGTTGCATTGCGGCGCACGGATGGCAGCGGGACGGTCATTATCGCTCTGGATCCTGACGGGCAGAGATATTGGGGCATTAAGGTATCCATAGAAAAGGCCCTGGAAAGATTGGGGCAGGGACAGGGTTTGGTCTATATTAAGATCATGGATCAGCGCGACATGATCCTGGGCAGTTTGGGGCAGGCGCCTGATAAAGAGGAACAAGGTAAGATGCGTATCGATGAAATCCTTGCAGGCACAAGAAAATTTGAAAGCCGGAAGATTGTTTCCCATGACAAGAAACTCCTGGAAATGGCTGCCCCCATATACTTATTAGGCAAGGTGGCTGGGGTCGCGAGGCTTGGTCTTGATCGCGAGGGTACGGATGAAATCCTTGCTGAGAACAAGCGTAATATGATCTTCTTTATGTCCTCTGTGATCTTGATTTCGCTCTTGGCGATGTGGCTACTCTATCACAATCAGAACAGGCATCTGGCAGGGATTGTTGAGATGGAAAGGCAGCTTGAGAAAGCCGAGAGGTTATCTGCCCTTGGGCAGCTTGCCGCAGGTGTTGCTCACGAGATTCGTAATCCTCTTAATGCCATAAGTATGGCCAGTCAGAGACTGAAGCGGGAGTTTATGCCGGCCGATGAGGACAAGATCAAGGAGTTCCAAACACTGGCCGGTGTTATTCGTGATGAAATCAGACGTTTGGATGGAATTATTGAAGAGTTTCTGACATTTTCAAAGAGCCGACGTTTGGAGCTGCACGAATATCCTGTGGCTGAGGTTCTTCAAAAGATTGTCAATCTCATCCAGGAAGAGGCAAAATTAAAAAGAATCACTTTGGAAACCAGGTACAAGGATAACCCTGCAATCATTCCCATGGACGTGGATAAACTGCAGCAGGCCATTTTTAACTTAGTAAAGAATGCCATGGAATCCATTTCTGGTGAGGGCACCGTCCGTATTCTTGTTGATTCGAGTGGGAAAAACCGGGTCGTCATAAAAATTTCCGACAATGGATGCGGCATGACCTCTGAAGAGGTGGAGCGAATTTTTAATCCTGAATATACAACGAAGGAAAAGGGTTTGGGTCTCGGACTTCCCCTGGCGCATGAGATTATTCGTGGCCACGGGGGAGAAATTCGTGTTTTGAGCCAGCCGGGTTCGGGGACGACTTTCGATATCATACTGCCTGCGGGAAGAGCGGCAGAGAAGAATGGAATAGTCTAAAGGAATTCAGGCATGAAGAAGTTAAATATACTCGTAGTCGAGGATGGCCAGTCTCAGCGAGAGATGCTCCGGGATTTTCTCGTGACAGAAGGGCATACAGTAGCGGAGGCTGAAAACGGAGATACCGCCATCCAGTCTGTTTTAAAGGGTCATTTTGACATGATCCTCCTGGATTACAAGATGCCAGGCATGGATGGCATGCAGGTGCTCAAAGAGGTGAAGAGAATCAATCCGGAAATCGACGTGATTATCATTACTGCATACGGAACGATAGAAACGGCAGTGGAGGCCATGAAGGCAGGTGCCATAGATTATGTTACAAAACCTGTTGAATTTGATGAGCTCTTAATCCATGTGGATAAAGTATCGGAGCGGCGCACCCTGATCCGGGAAAATGAGATTCTCCGTCAGGAACTTAAGGAGAAGGGCGTCACCATGGACAAGATCATTTATCAGAGCCATATAATGGATGTCCTGATCAATATGGCAAACAGGATCGCAGTGAGCCGCGCCACTGTTCTTATCAATGGAGAAAGCGGCACGGGCAAGGAATTACTGGCCAGATTAATCCACAATCTCAGCCCCCGTTCAGCAAAATTGATCAGTGTGGTAAACTGCAGCGCACTTCCGGAAAGCCTCCTGGAAAGTGAGCTGTTCGGTCATGAAAAGGGGGCCTTCACCGGCGCGACAGTAAGAAGAATTGGCAGATTTGAGGAGGCCGACGGGGGGACTCTGTTTTTAGATGAGATTGGCGATCTTTCCCCTTCTGTCCAGGTTAAACTCCTTCGCTTCCTTCAGGAACGCGAATTCCAGCGTGTAGGCGGCAATCAGACCATCCACTCTGATGTGAGGATTATCAGTGCAACCAATCGCGACCTGGAATCCAAGGTCAAAGAGGGGACATTCAGGGAAGATCTTTTCTACAGGTTGAACGTGGTTGTTGTGGACATGCCCCCTCTCAGAGAGAGGAAGGAAGACGTGCCCCTGCTCATCGATCACTTCCTGAAACGCTTCGCTGCGGAGAATGGCAAGAATGTGACAGGCATAACCAGCGAGGCCAGGGACCTACTTTTGAAATATGATTATCCGGGCAATGTCAGGGAACTGGAAAACATAATCGAACGGGCTGTCGTGATATCTCGAAATTCGGTCATCTCCGTAGATGATCTTCCATTCGACGAAGAGAGGATCTACCCGGAATACACAGGGAAAAAAGGAGAGGGCTTGCTACGGGGGTCGATTGAAGAAATGGAACGCAAATTGATTCTCGAGGCCATGGAGAAGTCAGGTGATCATCAGACGAAGGCCGCTGAAATCCTCGGCATCAGTGAACGCATGCTGCGATACAAACTTAAAAAATACGGCCTAAAAGAATGATGATTTTGCAAAAAGTCATCCGCCCGGTCATTGCGGGGTGCGAAATACCGTGGCAATCTTTCTAATATTGTAAGATAGAGATTGCTTCGCGGCATTTATCCTCAACATACGCGAAAGATTCGCAATCGCCTTTTCTTGAATTCTCAGGAATTCTTCAAAGAGTATATTTCACCAGAGATTGTCTTAATCCGCGTTTGATATGGGCATACGTCCTGCGATCTTTTTTGGCCAGCGACGTTGCCAGCTCCATTGACTTATCGAAAAGTGTTTCCCCTGGGTAGACAGCCGAGACAATCTTCATGGTCAGCGCCTCCTTACCACCTATGCGCTTCCCCGTGAGCACGAGTTCATTTAGCGCGTAGTGGTCAGGCAGCAATCGAAGGATATCATACATGACCGGGCTGAAGAGAATCTTGATGTCTACTTCGGGAAAACAAAAGAAGCCCCTGTCTTCCCTCATCAGGCGGAAATCCAGCGTCGTTGCGAGAATGGCACCGCCTGCATAGACATGTCCGGTTAGACACCCCACCGTAGGCATGGGGAGCAGGGAGAATCTCAGAAATAATTCGTCAAGAAGCTCTACGAATTTCGGAAAATAATCGTGCGGCTGTTTGAGGAGCCATTCCAGATTGATACCATTACACCAGAATTTCTGATCGCTACTCGTCAAAATCAAGGCGGAGTTTTCTGCGGAGGCTTCGAGTTTATCCAGTATGTCATGATACTCGCCAACCACATCTTCAGTGAGGGTATTAGCCCCGGCACCGTTGGTCAGCGTCAGGACATAAACGGCTCCTTCTTTGGTTAGTTCCATAGTAGGCATACATCAGCTCCTTCGTGCGTTTTCATAACTGCCATTTCCCGTATCCTTTATTTAAACCTGCCGCTCCCTCAATCATTCAGCTTCTATTTCTTTTCGTCTTCCTGTTTCTGTTTCGGCTGCTCACGCTTTTTCTGTTTTCTCCTTTTCTCCTCCATTTCTCTTTTTTTCCTCAATTGCTCCTTTTGCTTCAATTTATCTTCAGGTCTCTGTTTTTGAACCAGCTTTCTGTCCTTCCTCAATTGTTTTTCGCGTTCCTTCAACTGCCTGTCTGACGGCCTATTGAGCAATCTCTGTTTATCTCTATCCTGTCTCCCCTTAAGGCGATCATCAACGTCCTTCTTTTCTCTATCTTTTAGCTGCACTCTCTCGCCATAGCTTCTGAGAATAATCTCCTTATCGGGTATTTTAACGGGCCTAGTCTCCTGCAGTTTTTTATAAACAATATTCCTGTTATAAAGGATCGTTCTATTGTTGGGGTTCAGGGCAACGGCCCTATCCAAGTCCTTTACCGCCCTCTCGTAATTTCCCAGCTGGACGTATATGGCCCCGCGATTGCTGTAAGCCTTGGCATTATTGGGTCTTAGAACAACAACCATGTCATATGCCCTCAGAGCTTCCGGATAATTGCCTGAGAACGTTAAGTACTGCCCCCTTTCAAACCAATCCGTGGCCACAAGCTTGTTAACTGCTTCTTTATACTCTTCCCGCTTCTCTGTACTCGCTTCGGCCGCCGCCAGTTCCTGCCGCAAAGCATCGATCTGTCTGAGTGCCTGTGACGCCTCGTCCCTCGCCTCTGAAAGATCTTTAACCAGCTGCTGATTGTTCCGCAGTTTTTCTATCGAGGAGGCAACGTCGTCGGGATCAGCAGTTATCCTTGCCTTAAGCCAATATTCTCTTCCATCCCAGTTCTCTTCCAGAATAGTTGTCTGGACAATGCCTGCCGTCAGAGTTGTTATTTCATCTTTGGCAATCTGGTAATTTCTGACGATCGTAACGCTTTCCACATACGTGCCCAGTTCCTCCAGGAGGAGTCTCTTCACCTGCTCAAGGGCAATGGCACGGCATGATATCTTGCTGTCTATTTCGCCGGCTTCGTACGTGTATTCCCTGATAAATGTCTTTGTTTCCGCATGCAGGGGGACGACGACAAGCAGGAGGGAAAGGCAGGTTAAATATAAAGCGATCTTTTGCACTTCAGAATGGCACCTGGAAATAAAGCCCTTCTTTCTCTCATAAGGGGGGATCTTGATCAAGAAAATGTTCATGCAGTTTGAGAATTGATAAAATTTTCTTTTGGGTGGGGAAAGTATAGGGGAGGCGGCAATGCAAGTCAATATAATTTGACTGCGAAGTACAGTGGGCAATGGTGGATTTTATGGAGAACTGTTTAGTTCGTATCAGACCCGTTCGCCAGCCTTGCGAAGCAGGAGTTCCCAGTCCTCATTGACCATTTCCTGGATCTGATCAAGATCTTTGTCGGAAAGATGCCGGAACCGTCCCTGAAGCTTGAAATACTCCCTCACGAGATATTCCTTGGGTTTATAATTGATGGTGTATTGAATGCCGTTTTCCACTTCGTAGAGGGGAAAGATATTCGTCTGCACGGCCATGCGGGCGATCTTGACGGACATCTCCGAGGGGATGCGCCATCCCGTGGGACAGCTCGCATAAATATGGATGAATCGGGAACCCTTCATTTCTTTGGATTTCCGGACCTTGCGGACAAGATCCTCGGGAAAGGCGATATTTGCAGTGGCGGCGTATGGGATGCGGTGTGCCACCAGCGCCTCAACGATGTTCTTTTTCCGCATTTTTTTCCATTCCCGGCCGGGCGTGGTCGTCGTCCAGGCGCCGTAAGGGGTTGATGAACTGCGCTGCACGCCTGTATTCATGTATGCCTCGTTGTCGTAGCATACATAGATGAAGTCCTCATTCCGCTCTACAGCGCCGCTGAGGGCCTGAAAACCGATATCGAAGGTGCCGCCGTCACCCGCCCAGGTAACGACGGTGGTCTCCGAATCCCCTTTCACGTCGAGGGCGGCCCGGACACCGCTTGCAACGGCCCCCCCGGTTTCGAAAGCGGAGTGAATGACAGGAACCTTCAGGGCTGACTGCGGATAAGAACCGGCGATAATGGACCAGCAGCATGCGGGCAGCACCACGATGATCTTGTCCCCGAGTGCCTTCAGCGTTAACCGCATGGCGATGGCGGCACCGCATCCGGGGCAGCCGACATGTCCCGAGTACATATACTCATTATCTTTTGCATCTAATTGCATGAATCACCCCTTAAACTCCCATCCACACGCTTTCCTTTTCCGGAAATGCTGTATCCCTGGTTTTCCAGTATATTTCTTCCAGCAGTTCCATCGTTATATCGAGACCGCCGATTCCCGCGATATAGCCGAAAATCGGGGGATGTCCGGGAGTGTTGCATAATGCGGCGCGCAGCTCCTGAGCAAAGATGCCGCTGGCCCCGAAGGAAAAGTTCCTGTCGATGACAGCGATTTTTTTCGCCCGGGAAGTGGCTTCCCTAACCATGGCGGCCGGGAAGGGACGGAATAACTTCATTTTCAGGATACCGACCTTTTCCCCCCTGTTCCGTAAACTCCTAAGTACCAGGCGGCACGTACTGGTGGCCGTTCCTGAGGTCACAAGTATGATTTCTGCGTCGTTACAGCAGATGGTCTCCACGGGATCATAGCGGCGCTGGAATATCCCGTAAAATTCTTCCTGGATTTCGCGGAGGCAAACCAAGGCCTCCTCCATGGCCATGGCGATGTTATGGCGCATTTTCATGTAGGCGCCCGGCGGTACAAGCTGCCCGAAAGCGCAGGGATTTTCTGTATCCGCTTGAAATCGGGGCTCGTACGGGGGAAGAAAACGGTCAACATCCTCCTCTGACGGCACATCGACAGGTTCGTAGGTGTGGGAGAGGTAAAAGGCATCGAGAACCACCATCACGGGCAGATACACACGCTCCGCCAGCCGATACGCCTGGAGCACTGAATCTAAAACCTCCTGACCATCTTCGCAGTAGAGTTGTATCCATCCAGTGTCGCGCTGGGCAAGGCTGTCCGTCTGATCAGTCCAGATGTTCCAGCCAGGGGCAAGAGCGCGGTTTACTTCGGCCATGACGATGGGAAGCCGTGCACCCGATGTCCAGTGCAGGAGTTCGTGCATCAGGGCAAGTCCCTGTGATGATGTGGCTGTGAACGTCCGCACTCCGCAGCTCTGTGCCCCGATTAGCGCTGCCAGGGCGGAATGTTCGCTTTCCACGCGCAGGAAACGCGCATCCATAGTCCCGCCGGCACAGTATTCCGAGAGAATCTCCACGATATGGGTCTGGGGGGTAATGGGATATGCCGAGATCACCTTAGCCCTCGCCAGACGCACCGCCTCGGCGACAGCATGGCTCCCTTCAATGACTCGTTTCATATATCTTCCTCCCTGAGGGTCATGGCATTACGCGGGCACTCCACAACGCAGAGTCCGCACCCCTTGCAGTAGTCGTAGTTGATGCGGCGTTCGTCGTTATTCTTTTCCCGGATAACTGCAATATCAGGGCAGAACATGTAGCAGTTATCGCACTGATTGCAGATTCCGCAATTGAAGCAGCGGTCGGCCTCCCTAATGGCCAGATTGGTCGAGATTTTGAGGTCGATTTCCTCGAAGGATGTTCGACGCTCCTCTCTTAAGAGGCGCGGCTGAGTAATCCTCGGCTGGAACTGGAAATGATCGGCATTGATTTCTTCATAGCTTACAACATGGGTATTTCTGAGGCGGCGGTTTCCTCCCATGTACATTTCCATGGAAAGCGATGGTCCCTGTCCCACCCGGCATGCTGTGAGTTTCGGCACGATGGCCTCAATACCGCCGTGAAAGAGAATATCCAGCGCCATCGCCGCCTGTTTCCCGGAAGCGACGGCATGGGCGACACCCTTTGTTTCATTTGTAAGATCTCCTCCGAAAACTAATGCGGGTCCTCTATCCGGACAAAACAGAAGGGTATGCGAGAGCGCCAGGGATATCTTGGTCTTATCGGGGGGATTGAACCAGTCTTCGGCGGGTTCAGCGCCGGTCGCCTTAAAGACGCGCTCAACCCGGAGTTCACGAGTTTTCCCTTCAGCCGGCAGAATGTTAGCCCGACCGCGGCTGTCTTCTCCGGAGATTTTCATCTCCTGCAATGTTAATGTGCATTGTGTGCCTTCTGCTGTTATTCTTACCGGTGTGACCAGTTCTATGAGTTCCACGCCCTCCTCGAGGACCATCTGCACCTCTTCCTCAAAGGCCGGCATATCGCGCCGCCGGCGTCTGTATAAAATCAAAGCCTTACCGCCGAGACGAACGATGCTCCTCGCCACGTCGATTGCCGTGTTTCCCCCACCGATGACGGCGGAGACACCGCTGAGGGAAATCGTGTCACCCTGGCGAAGCTGCCTGAGGAACTGGAGTCCATCTTCGATTGCGCTCATTTCCTCACCGGGAACGCCCAGCTTTGCAGTTCGGGAATGTCCGCAGCCCATGAAGACGGCATCATAACGCTCTGCGGCATCCCGCAGGAATTCCCTTCCAAGCATTTGTCCTGTCAGGATACGGACATTCTGTGATTCGATGCGGGCTATATCACTCCTAAGTGCTGGCAGGGGAAGGCGGTAGATGGGTATTCCCCAGCGCAATACCCCGCCTGGCTCCGGCATGGCCTCAAAGACATCGGACGAATATCCCAAGAGCGCGAGAAAATATGAGGCTGAGAGACCTGCAGGCCCCGCGCCCACTATTGCTATCCTCTGTTTCTTGGCCGTGAGTCGAGGGAGGATGGGCTTCAGGTCATAACGGCTGGCGGTCTCTGCAAGAAAGCGCTCTATGGCGTGAATGGCTATGGCTTCGTCGAACTCCCTGCGGTTGCACACCCCCTCGCAGGGATGAGGACAAACACGCCCACAGACGCCAGGGAAGGGGTTTTCCCTGAGAATCATCTCCCAGGCCTCTTTGAATGATCCCTGTGCGCTCAGCATTTCGATACGGGCGATGTCTTCGCCTGCAGGACAGGCCGCACTGCACGGAGACGTTTTCTCGTCGAACTGAGGCCTCAGAAAGCGCCATGAGCCGGTCTTGTTGCTTTCCGTGGACTGAGAGGAATGGGGTACCAAGAGCGGAATGGCGTTGGCTATTTCAATCATACTTCATTCCCTGATGGGTTTTCAAGGGTCTTTGTGCCAGGCGGTTCAACGGATTCTACCAATCCCAGAAGCCGCACCTCCCTGTAAGCATCTTCTGCAGCGGATATGTTTTGCGTGTACATGTCGGGGAGTTCTTCCCGGATAACCTCGCGAATCGCATCTAAGGGGAGCATACCTATCATACGTGCAAATGCCCCAATCATGGATGTGTTAACAATGGGATGAGTCCGCGTTCCCAGTTGGTTTCTCAGGGCGATCCGGCTTGCATCAACAAAGGCCAGCCGGTGGCCGATGAACGGTCTTCGCTCGGTGGGGGCAGCGGAGCTGTTGATCAGCACCCAGCCGCCGGGCTTGAGTCCCCGTGTGACGTTAACGCCATGGAGAAGAGTCTGATCCTGGACCACTACGTGATCAGGGTAATATACATTTGTCCTCAACAAAATCTTATCTCTGTTGAAACGGACATAGGCCTCCACAGGGGCTCCCCGCCTCTCCACACCGAAGTAAGGAAAACTTTGCACCTGATAGCCGGCCCGGAAGAAGGCCTTGGCCAGCAGGATTGTTGCAACTACGGTTCCCTGGCCGCCGCGCCCGTGAAAGCGGATTTCAAGCATAGTCGTCTGTCCACCTGTTTATACCTTGCTCCATACCACCGCTATTGCCCTGGCCGGTTTTCCGTCCAGAGATCGGAAACCGTGATTGATATCCGATTCAAAGTAGATTGTGTCGCCCGGCTCAAGTCTTTCCACACGGTTGTCGGTCCGGAATTCCAGTCTCCCTTCGAGGACAAATATGAATTCTTCGCCTTCGTGGTTTGTAAAAACCATCTCTCCCGTATCCACGGGTTGAAACTCTACCAGAAGAGGTTCCATATGCTTGTCTGCTTTGTGTGTTTCAAGGGATTCGTAAATATAATCGACCTCTCCTTCATGGTGATGGTGGGGACGGCGCCTTATCTTGACTCGTTCCCCGCTGCGGGTCACGGATATTTTCATATCAGCGGTTTCCTCTTCGAAGAATGAGGCCATGCCCACATTGAATGCCTTGGCCAATTTCAGGAGTGTCGCCACAGGGGGCACTACATCGCCACTTTCAATCTCATCCAGGATGGTTTTTGGGATACCGGTCTTCGCTGCTAGGTCCTGAAGCGTGATCTGTTTCTTGTGCCGGAGTTCTTTTACGGCACGTCCGATTTTCAGTCCCTCGCCGGACCTATCCATATCTTTATTTCTTGCCATCTTTGCACCTCGGCGGAAGTCATTTACGATGAAAACATCTGTTTGAAAGGAAAGTTTAGGGCTGCTGTTTCTTATAGGTGGAATTGTAAGACGGATAAGATTGTAAGTCAAGAACAAGGATCAAATGAATGCCCGAGGGAAATTAATTGCCAAAAGAGTAGATTTGAGCAGTATGCGCCGGCTCTTCTTTGCCGGCAGTCGATACCTTATTGCGCCCGGCGCGTTTTTCGGTGATATCCATAGGGGCCCCCGGTAATATCAGGGTAAATTCCTCCCCGCCATATCGGCAGGCGACGTCTTCTTTGCGAATACTGCTTTGCAGGAATTTCCCCAGGTCACGCAGCACTAAGTCACCCGCCTCATGGGCGAAAGTATTATTGAATCTTCGGAAGTGATCCAGGTCTATCATTATAATTCCGAGAGGAGTTTCGTAACGCTTGGCTCGACTTATTTCCCGGATCAGGGTTTCCTCCATGTAGCGGCGATTGAAAAGACCCGTAAGGGGATCATGAATGGCCTGTTGTTTCAACGTATCTCTAAGCTTTATGTTTGAGAGCGCCAGAGCAAGATAGTCAGCTACCGTGACAGCCAGTTGCTGCACCTCTTCGTTAAATCCCTCCGAAAGTTCGTCAAATCCTGGGTTGGCGGAAGTTGACGGAGAAATCTTTTGCTGCAAATGAAGCATTCCTAGGGTCTCCCCCTGAGCTGATAGGGGAACGCATAAACCGCTTTTTCTGCCGCCGCCTAAGATATGCCGGCAGCACGAATCCGAGCGGAAATTGGCCGTAATATGGATCTTTCCTTCTTGAAGAGCGAAACAGTCTTCTGCGGTGAAAGTCTTTTCCCCTGACAGCGCCCGTCCCCAAGATGTGACGGCCTCAACTAAATTCAGGGGAGAGTTGAGTATGAAAAGGGATCCGGCCGCAAGTGGAAATAAATTCTGAGCGAATTGGCTTATGATGGGGTACGTTTCTTCAAGTGAGATGCAGCTCTGGAGTCGTTCCGACATTTGATTGAATAGGTTGAGCCTCTGTTGGCGTAAGCCGTATTCATAAACCATGGAGTGAAGTTTGTAATTGGTTTGCTCTAACACACATTCCATTTTTTTACGCTCAGTGACTTCATGTTGCAGTTCATCATTGATGCTCCTAAGGTCTGCCGTGCGCCGGAAAACGGTTTCTTCCAGGTGAGATTTGTGTTTTTTCAACTCCTCTTCAGCCCGTTGGCGGTCCATGATTTCCTGCTGGAGTTGAATATTCTTCTCCTCCAGTTGCCTTTGCAAACGGCGCAAAGAAATGTGTGTTTCAACTCTGGCCAAGACCTCTGGTAAATGAAAAGGCTTGGTGATGTAGTCAATGCCGCCGGCCTAGAAGCCTTTTACGATATCGATGGTATCATCAAAGCTGCTTATGAAAATTACGGGCATACCGCAGCTCTGTCCGTCGGATTTTAAATGACAGCAGCCCTCGTAACCATCCATGTCCGGCATTCTTATATCCAACAGGATCAAGTCCGGCACTTCTGCTGCCACTGAACTCAGCGCCTCGGAGCCGCTCGATGCTGAGCGAACGCGATAGCCCTGTCTGGTAAGAGTATCTGTCAGCAGTTCGATAATGTCAGGGGAATCATCCACAAGCAGAATTTGAGGGGAATACTCCTTAGGCAGTTCCGCAGTCTGTTTGTCTTTCACGTCTCCTGCCTGCAATTTATTGTCCCGCTGATCCATCTTGCCCCAACTCGTTTATAGTTGCTCCTATATTTTTCCTGACAAGGAAATGTCCTAATCTCATGCCGCTGCTGCCGTGAATGAATTGTCAACGTGACGAATATATTTTTGTTACTTCAGAATGATCAACTTCCTTAAAGCACGCTATATTGCCGCAATACAGAAGTATGCGAAAATATTTAACCAGTTTCTTGTCGCAATAAGTCAAAAAAAGATTGATAGTCTCTTGAAAAGGTTATCGACGCTTTTGAGCATATTCTTTAGAAGAAATGGAGATTACTGCGCCATCTTAAGCATATTCTAACCATTTGCACTTTTGTGGAGATGCCGACAATGTTCAGTCGGCTGTGCCACTTTCTTTGTGAAATTATTATGGATGCGCAAAGCGGGAAAGACTGTCTCGCCTGTCGAGGTCAGTCGTCTATAAGATATTGTAAGTGCTACTGAACAGAGGATCACCTTGTTGAAGCTGCTGGAATTTTACGTTTCATAAATTATGCACTTGTAATCTCGGGTAAAAACATTTAAAAGTACTGGCGGTTTCATGTCGGCATATATATAAATTTGACCTATTGTCATAATCACGAACGGGGTCTCTTCGCTGTCACGGATGACGGACGTTCCGCACTCCGTATTTACGGATCGGGCGAGGTCTCGAGGGGTACCTAAAAATGGATAAAGATGCATCAGATGTCAATGTCTCCGAACACGAATTGCGAGTTCTGATTAAAGCTTTGACGAAGTCTGTCGAATATATCCATAGGAAATATTTTATATTGACGTTTATTGCCGGCTTGCTGATCGGTTTTGGCGCGGGGCTTCTGATTACCAATCTGGCGAGCATAAATAAGAAAAAACTTCCGGATGCCGAAGTATTGCTGAAAAGGGCGGATGAGACCCTGCAGGAATTGCAGCAGCTCAGATCCATGGTGAACAGTTTAAATGCAGCGAAAACGGGCAACACCGATGGGAAGACCGCAGTTATTGAGAAGGGATCAGTTGCACCGCAAAGAAAGGCGGAGACAGTTCAGGGGATAAGGGATGTCGTTGCACCCGCCGGGGTTAACAGGGTTTACATCCACTATGCCCGGCAAGAAGACAAAGAAATAGCAGAGGCATTTTCTGATTTTTTGAGGAAGAAGGGATATGCCTCCGTTGTTACCGAAAAGATTCAGCACAAATGGAGAGACATCCGGTATTTTCATGGCGAAGACAGACAGGCGGCGCTGCTTCTGCAGAAGCAGTTTAACGATTTTGTTGCCGGTTCAACTGCTGCTAAAGAGATTAATTTAAAGATCAAGAATCTGGGAAAGAGTTATCCCCGAGCGCAAAAAGGATCGCTTGAAGTATGGGTGTTTTTTTAGGTCAACGGGTCAGACGGTCAATCAAACGGAGCGATAAATGCCAGAACCCACATCAGCCAGTTACATAATACTGATTGTCGGGATAATGATCATATCGGGAGCATTGGGCGGTATGGTAAGTGCTCTCTTGAGCGCGAGAGACGATCAGCCATTCTTGAGTTTAATTATCAAACATACCTTGATAGGTATGGTCACGGCATTGACGGTACCATTGTTACTCAACCTGCTATCCAGCGATTTGCTCGATTCCGGACAGGTAAGACCTCTGAAACTGCTTACCCTAAGCGGTTTGTGTATTTTTTTTGCGGTGTTTTCTGCCAGATTTCTTGAGCGTATCTATGGAAGCCGATTAAAGGGTGAGGGGCAGTATGGTCAGGAAGTTCATAAAAACAGCGATCAGCCTGACAGAAAAGAAGAACACACAGTCAAAGCAATTCACGTAAGCAGCCCTGACAAGGCAAGAACGACGGAAAACCAGTCGAAAATCCTGCGGGCTCTGGCAGGTGCCGAAGATGCAAAACTGACTCTGGCAGATCTAATGAGAAATACAGAAATATCGCAAAAGGACTTTGATGAGACCCTTTCTCTGCTGATGGCCAAGGGGGCAGTCGCGCAGGTGTTAAGCGGCGGCAATAAGCTTCAGCTTGTCTTGACGGCACGGGGACGGCAACAATTGAATAAAGCGTCCGCCAATTGACATCAAGCAGTTCGTATCAAATTTCCCGTCATGCGTGCGTATCTCAAAGAACTACCTTATTTACAGCCACTTCTTCCTTCTGAAATAGATTAGCATGGAAATGGCGATGGCCAGCATTATGCCCCAGATAAAGAAATACCCCCAATGCCATTCAAGCTCCGGCATATACTTGAAATTCATGCCGTATACGCCGGCCAAGAATGTCAGCGGCATAAATATAGTGGCGATAATGGTCAACACTTTCATAATTTCATTCATTCTGTTACTGATACTTGATAGGTATATGTCAAGTATACCGGAAAGCATATCCCGGAAGGTCTCTATGGTATCTATCACCTGGATCGTATGATCGTAAATGTCTTTCAGGTAAACGTCCGTAGATTCCTGAACCAGTTGACAGCCTGTGCGTTCAAGACTGCTGATGGCTTCCCGCAGGGGCCAGACCGCTTTCCTCAAAAAAATCATCTCTCGTTTCAGGTGTTGAATGGCCTGAAGTGTCTGTGTTGACGGGCTTCTGATCAGTGATTCCTCGAGGATCTCAATTCTTTCACCAATTTGTTCGAGAATGGCAAAATAATTGTCAACTATCGAATCAATGAGGGCATACGCAAGGTAATCTGCTCCCGATTTTCTCAGCCGTCCTTTACCAGCGCGGATTCTCTCCCGGACGGGTTTAAATATATCTGTCTCTTTTTCCTGGAAGGATATGACAAAACTCCGGCCAAGGACGATACTTATCTGTTCTGAATGGATCTCGTTTGCTTGGTCGTCGTCACTGTGGAAAGCTTTGAGAACGATATAGACGTATTCGCAGAAATCCTCCATTTTGGGGCGCTGGTCGGAATTGAGGATGTCTTCCAGGGTGAGAGGATGTAAGCCGAAGATAGTTCCCAGTTCTTCGAGTGTCTGCACATCATGAATGCCGTTGATATGTATCCACGTGACTGTTGGACGATCCTTGAAGTGCCCGCATTCACGCGCCGTGCTTAATTCCTTCTCTTCGATATTCGCTTCGTCGTAGTCGACAACAGTTATTTTTGTTTTTTCGGTTAATCGTTCTCCGATATGAACGAGAGACCCTGGGGGAAGACCGGTCTTTCTCGATCTTTTCTTGAGCCATCTGGACATTATCATCAGCTCCTTGTCTTGATTACTACTTTTACGGATGGCTCCCTTCTGCCTTCGAATTGAACCTCCGGGGGTACAATCAGCCTTGGTGCAAATGTAGTTGTTGAAGTTAATGTCCTCAAGTCAATCGGCGCCGTCCGTATCCTTATTTTGGTGTGAAGCAGCTTGCCCGGCACCAGAACCGCAATTGATGGCGGTGTCACTGTGATCTTCTGGATGGCAATTCCTGGGGGCGGCGCATTTTCAGTTACAACCTCAACAGGAGCGGAAACATGGACAAACCGTGACGCAATGACAGTGATGCGGCCGGGCTTGATCCCCACTATGGTTAGGTTTGAAGGTGCATCTATCATGTCCTTCGTGAGTACCATATCCTGTCTGCCTTCCTGGATCTGTGACAGATTCAAGGATATCTTGAGGGCATCTATGTTCAGAATCTGAAAGGCCTGCGGGGGACCAACAACCATTATCTTGGCTTCAGAAATTTTCGGCTCTTCAATTACCCATTCAGGAGACATGTTCAGGTATTCAACAGGTATGGTAAAATCCTTCTGGATTGATTCCCTCTGGTATCCGAAAATCATCCAGAGGATACAGGCAAGGAGAACGGCGATGACCTTTTCCTTCGTATTTTCCTTTAACCATCGTGAAAGAGGCCCCGGCTTCTTTACGGGTGCTTTGCTTGTATAATAAGTCACCAGGTCACCTTTGAGGGCCGACGCGCTTACTTCCTTGATCCGTTCACCTTCGGCAATGCAGATGGTTCCCCTTTCCTCCGAAACAACTATGCAAATGGCATCCGATCGTTCAGAGAGGCCAAGGGCAGCCGTATGGCGAAGACCAAGATTCCTGTAACGACTGGCATTCGGCGAGAGGGGCAGATGACATCCAAAACGAGTTACTATGTCTCCATCAATAACAACGGCGCCGTCATGGCCTACGGAATGAGGATCAAAAATGCTCTCCAGCAGCGGCTCGCTGAGAGTGCCATTCAGTTCCACACCACCACTAAGGTGTCTGTCAAGAGGATCGTTTCCCTGGATAACAATCAGGGCGCCGATATGTTTTCGGGCAAGATCCGCTACAGTCTGGGCTATGATTTCAGATGTCTGTCCATGGGGTGTCGTCCTTTGAATCTTTTTTCTGATTATTCCCAGGATGGCAAGGCGTTCAAAGAATCGCCGGAGATCTTCCTGAAATATAACAACAAGAACGAAAAGAAGGATGGCAAAAAATCCCTGCAGAACAACTGTCGTAAGGTATAGCTGGAAAAATTTGGCAATGACGTAGATAAATCCCAGGAGACTGATGCCGATGAAAACAAAACGTGAGGCCCTGTCTTTAATCCATATCAGGAGTATGGAAATAGCGATCGCTATGATCGCAATGTCAAGGATGTCCTGAATCCGCAGGCTCTGCAGCATTGACCAGGCGCTATCTATCATAATCTCTTATCTTTCGTTTCAGAAGAATCAGCTGTCTGCTTCTTGACTTTGCTAAATAAAACACGGTGATGTAATTTTTGCAATAGGCAATATTGTGGGTCTCACTTTTTTTCTTGACAATGGTCTCTGCTTATGGTTTTATTGACGCAAGAACTATTAATGAGCGTGGTGGACATAATGAACAAAAACGGGTTGATCAAAGGTTATTACTACTGGAGCTACTATTTCCTATTGGTCTGCCTGTTGCTCAGGAGGAATTAGCGCCAGCTAAGTGAGACATAAGAGCCATGGGTAGACTGAAGGAATCTGCCCATGGCTTTTTTATTTTTGTGAGGCCATGAGAAGAGGTGTTTCCATGGCTTTTTTAATTAATTTTGAAAGGGGAGAATCGTGATTATTGTGATGAAAAAAGGTGCGACGGAAGGACAGATTGAGAACGTTATCGGTTGGATAGAATCCGTGGGATACAATGCTCATCCTTCCAGGGGAGTGGAACGAACTATTATAGGTGCAGTCGGCGACGAACGGGGCAAGGCCTACCTGATGTTTGCAGAATCAATCTCTGGGGTGGAAAAGGTAGTATCCATTCTTAGACCGTATAAGCTGGCGAGTCGGGAGTCCCGGGAAGAGGATACTGTCATCTCGGTAGGAGGGGTAGAGATCGGCGGTCCACACTTCGTAGTCATGGCCGGCCCTTGCTCCGTGGAAAGTGAAGAACAGATGATGGAAAGCGCCTATATTGTGAAGAAGGGAGGCGCACAATTCCTCAGAGGCGGCGCGTTCAAGCCAAGGACATCCCCTTACAGCTTCCAGGGTATGGAAGAAGAGGGCCTCAAGTTATTGGCAAAGGCCAGGGAAAAAACAGGCTTGCCTGTTGTTACGGAAGTCATGAATCCGGCAGATGTCGATCTCGTTGAGGCTTATGCTGATATAATGCAGGTCGGAGCGCGTAATATCCAGAACTTCCCCCTCCTTAAAAAAGTTGGCCAGTCAAAGAAACCGGTTCTCTTGAAACGGGGAATGATGACCACAATTGAGGAACTGCTGATGTCAGCGGAATATATCCTCTCTTCCGGAAACGATCAGGTCATTCTTTGCGAGAGGGGCATTCGCACCTTTGAGACTGCCACCCGCAATACACTGGACATTAGCGCGGTTCCGGTCTTGAAAGAATTAACCCATCTTCCCGTCATTGTTGATCCCAGTCATGCATCGGGCAACTGGAAATATGTCATTCCTTTGAGCAGGGCAGCCTTGGCCGTGGGAGCGGACGGGCTCCTTGTTGAGGTTCATCCTGAACCCGAGAAGGCTGTTTCCGACGGCGGTCAATCTCTCAAGCCGGAGAAATTCTACCAGTTGATGGAAGAAATAAAAGCGATCGAGATGGTTATGAAAAAAAGAACGCAGGTGCTTCGATGAAAAAGATAAAGGTCAATCTGGACAAAAAAGTATCTTCCTCCTATGAGATATGCATCGGATACGATGTTCTGGATCGGATCGGGATGCTCATTGTGAGAAATATGCCGGCCCTTCATTACATCATCATTACGGATATGAATGTCTCAGCCATGTATGGAGGTTCACTTCTGGATAGATTGAGGGGAATGTCGCTCCCCGCGGATATAATCGATTTTCCGGCAGGAGAGGATGCAAAAAACATCGGCACAACCATAGCTATAGTTGAGAGACTGATAAAACTCGGAGCTGACAGAAAATCGGCTCTCCTCGCCCTGGGAGGTGGAGTCGTTGGTGACGTGACGGGTTTCATCGCGTCCACGTTCATGAGGTCTGTTCCCTATATCCAGATTCCCACAACCCTCGTGGCCCAGGTAGACAGCAGCATCGGGGGGAAGACGGCCATCGACCTTCCGGAAGGGAAAAACCTCCTCGGGACCTTTTACCAACCCAGGGGAGTGTACATCGACGTGAAGTTTCTGGATACACTTCCCGAAGATGAGATGAGCAGCGGCCTCGCGGAGGTGATCAAGTATGGCATAATCGATGATGTGGCGTTCTTTAATTTTCTGGAGCAAAATATTGAGGCAATCAAAGATAGGGATCGGGATGTTCTTGAGGAGATGATTGAGAATTCGTGCAGGATAAAAAAGGGTATCGTAGAGATAGACGAAAAGGAGCTGGGGCTTCGCCGTGTACTCAACTTCGGTCATACTATAGGCCACGCCATCGAAGCGGAGTCCAATTATACTATCTCTCATGGGGCCGCCGTTTCCCTGGGTATGGCTGCAGCCGCAAGGATATCAGAGAAGTTGTATGATCTTCCCGAAGGGGATCGGGAGAGGATTGAACATCTGTTGGAAAGCGCGGGACTTTCCTGCCGTATTCCGCAAACTATAACAACGGATGGCATTATAACAAGGTTAAGGGCGGACAAGAAGAAAGAGGGTGATACGATTCATTTCGTCCTGCTTAAGAAGATGGGAATGCCTTTCATAAATGGGGGCGTTCCTGAATCGGTTCTGCGCGAAACGGTGGAGGGAATGAAAAAATGAGATTGTCATCACTTGATCGCCTCCGGCGTGATCTCAAGGAAACGGACGGCAAGATCGTAAAGCTGCTGAATGAGAGGGCCCTGCTATCCATGAAAATAGGAAGGGACAAGGCGGAAAAGGGACTGGATGTATTTGACGCCTCGCAGGAAGCGAAACTTTTTGAATACCTGGCAGAGGTGAACGAAGGGGCGCTGCCGGAGGAATACCTGAAGGCCATATTCAGGGAGATCATTTCCGCTTCCAGGGCCTTGCAGAAACCCATCACTGTGGCCTTTCTGGGACCGCATGCGACATTCAGCCATCTTGCTGCAGAGTCCTATTTCGGCACAAGTACCGGCTTTATCCCTCAGGCAAGTATCTTTCATGTCTTTGACGAAGTTGAGAAAAGGAAGGTGCAATGGGGGGTTGTCCCCGTGGAAAATTCTCTCGAAGGTTCTATCAACTTGACCCTCGATCGATTGATATTGACACCCCTTAAGATTCGGGCGGAGATTTTTCTCAGGATCAGCCACTGCCTGCTTGCGCCAGGGAAGAGCATGGACGGGATAAAGCGGGTCTATTCGGTTCCCCAGGTACTGGCGCAGTGCCAGGGATGGCTGCGCACCAATCTCCCTCGATGTGCGCTTGCTGAGGCAGAAAGCACTGCTGCGGCAGCCCGGATTGTCCGGAAGGACAACAACGGCGCCGCCATAGGAAGTCGCCTCGCTGCCGCCACTTACGGTCTGAATATACTTTCAGAAGGGATCGAAGATAATCCATCGAATACGACGCGATTTCTGGTCATAGGAGAAGGTGAAAGCAAGATGACGGAAAGCGATAAGACGTCGATCCTCTTCGGGACCCGCCATGTGCCGGGCGCCCTGTATCATGCGCTGGAACCATTTGTTCTGCGAAGGATTAACCTGATGAAGATCGAATCGTATCCCCTCAAAGAGCGGTTATGGGAGTATCTCTTCTTTGTTGATTTTTCCGGTCACGCAGATGATCCTGAAATCAGGAGATGCATGAAAGCAGTAAGGAGGAAGACGAATTTCTTGAAGATCCTCGGATCATATCCCAGGGGCGAGGAACCACGATGATCTGTATTCCCATCACAGGAAACACACAGGAAGAGGCTCTGCTCCAGATAGAAATGAGCCTGTCGCGCGCTCATGTGTTAGAGTTAAGAATGGATCTGATAAGTGGTGACTTAAGAACGTTAATGGAGAGGTGCAGATCATATCCAATTCCTGTCAAGATATTGGTCACTAACAGAGGGAGGGAATCTTCATCGTCTGAGGACATTTCAGGAGAGGGAAGGAGGATTGCCGCGCTGAAAGAGGCTGTCCGTCTTGGCGCGGATTATGTGGACGTTGAACTCTATACACCCGAGGCTTTGCGGAAAGATTTGCTTGACACGGCGAGTGCCCATGGCAACCGGACCAGGGTGATTATTTCGCATCATGATTTCAGCAAAACGCAGTCATTCAAAATATTGAAGAATATTTTCCATGACTGCATGGAAAGCGGCGCCAGTGTTGCTAAAATAGTCACTCTTGCAAAAAGTCCGGAGGACAACTTTACGGTTCTCCGCCTGATCCCTTACGCCCGTGATAGAAAGAATGATATCATCGCCTTCTGTATGGGGGAGGAGGGAAGGGAAAGCAGGATAATGGCGCCCCTCCTTGGCTCTTATCTCAGCTTCGCCTCGCTTGCGGAGGGGCTGGCCTCAGCGCCTGGTCAGCTTACCGTCGGTGAGATGGAGGAGGTACTGAATCTCGCCGGTCGTGGTGTTCACAGGGGGGGCAAATTATCCGTGCCCCCGAATGCGAGGATTTTTGCCCTTTTGGGAAATCCTGTGAAACAGAGCCTCTCGCCCTTGATGCACGATGCGGCCCTCAATAAGATGAAAATCGCAGCGAAGTATTTGCCGTTCTGCATCCAGGATATTGGCTCTGCCGTAAGGGGCATGAAAGGGATTGGCATCAGCGGCGTAAGCGTAACCGTACCTTTTAAGGTTGCCGTCATGGAACATCTCGATGAAGCAGATGATGACGCGCGGAAGATCGGAGCTGTAAATACCATCGTCAATGACAACGGCAGATTGAAGGGCTTCAATACCGACTGGATCGGTCTTGTTCAAGCCATCAGCGAAGTTACAGATATCAAGGGGAAGGTGTTCGCCATTCTGGGAGCCGGCGGAACTGCGAGGGCCGCTCTCTTCGGCGTAGAGAGAGAAGGCGGTATCCCAGTTATCGTCAATAGAAATGTCGCAAGGGGGGAGAACCTGGCGAAGGAGTGGGGATGCTCTTTTTACCCTCTTTCCGAGTTGGGTAGGGTCAGGGCGGATTGTCTGATCAATACAACACCCGTGGGCATGATACCGAATATAGATGAATCACCCGTCAGCGACGCGGTCTTCGCTAACTACCGATGGGTCATGGATGTTATCTATAATCCTCTCAAAACAAGACTGATGCGGGATGCTGAAAAGGCAGGGTGCATAACTGTACCGGGCCTCGGCATGTTCGTTCATCAAGGGGCGGAACAGATCAGACTCTGGACGGGGCAGGAAGCCCCGAGAGAGTTTATGAAACAGGTCGTGATGGAGCGCCTTTTATATGGAAATTAAGCCGGTTCGTCACTTGAATGCAACTGTCGGGGTTCCCGGTTCCAAGAGTTACACCCAGAGGTCCCTTGTTGTTGCCTGCCTGGCGGAGGGTAAATCTATGCTCAGCAATGCGCTCATTTCGGAGGATACAAGATATCTTGTGGAGGCATTGCGTTTCCTTGGCACTGAAATTGTTATCTCAGGTAGTGATATTGCAATCACCGGAACAGGCGGTAATATCCATAATCCCGGACGGGTGATCTTGCTGGGGAATAATGGGACAGCACTGCGGTTCCTGACGACACTGGCCTCCCTGGGAAAGGGTGAGTATATTCTGGACGGCAGCAGCCGTCTTCGCGAAAGGCCGCTCCTGCCGCTTCTGGATGCCCTGAAAATCCTGGGAGTTCAATTTCAAAGCAGGGACGGCTATCCTCCGGTCAAGATCGATGCAAAGGGTTTAAAAGGTGGCAGCGTTGCCTTTGCAGATGTGGAGAGCAGCCAATATATCTCTTCCCTGCTCATCGGCGCTCCTTACGCCGAAAGTGATATAGAAATTGCGCTTACAGGGAAGACAGTTTCCCAGCCCTACATAGATATGACTATGGACGTCATGGGGCACTTTGGCGCGGAAGTGATCACGAGAGGAAAAAAATTATTCAACGTAAGAAGCGGGCGGCATTACAGGGGACAGAGGTACATCATTGAGGGAGATGCATCGAGCGCCTCCTATTTTTTCCTGGCTGCCGCTTTATGCCGCGGACGGGTCAAGGTCGTAAACATGAACCCGGCGAGTCTTCAGGGAGACATCAATATCCTGGGTATAATGGAAAGTTTAGGATGTTCTGTAGTCCGTGGCGATGCGTGGGTCGAGGTTACTGGTGGGCCGTTACGCGAAGGGGACGTCCTTTTCGATATGGGAAACATGCCTGACATGGTGCCCACTCTGGCGGTTCTTGCCGCATTCAGACAGGGACAAACGATTATCACAAATGTTTCACATCTGCGCGTTAAGGAAAGTGACCGCATTGCGGCACTGGTAAATGAATTAAAAAGAATCGGTGTTGCTGCAAAAGAAACGGCCGACGGTCTTATTATTGACGGAGGAAAACCGCATGGCGCCTGTATCGAGACATATAACGATCACCGGATTGCCATGAGTTTTGCCATGGCAGGACTCGCCGTACCCGGGATCAGGATAAAGGACAGACATTGTGTGGGGAAATCCTTTCCGGGATTCTGGGATGAACTTTCAAGCTTGTATGAGGATTAAGTGCACGTTATATTAATTGGATACCGCGGAACGGGTAAATCGGCCGTGGGAAAAAGGCTTGCTGAAAAGCTAAAGATGCCATTTTATGACACTGATGAGCTTATCGAGCAAGGGGCAGGGAGGTCGATCCGGGACATGGTAGCGGAAAAAGGCTGGGCATATTTCCGGAAGAGAGAGAGTGAGATTGTCCGGAAACTGGCGCTTCTGCAAAGAGGCGTTGTAGCGACCGGCGGCGGGGCAGTCATGGATGAGGGCAATTGCGACATTCTCAAAAAGCATGGTTTATTGATCTGGCTAAGGGCTGACGTGATGACCATGGTTGAAAGAATGAGGGACGATGCGACAAGCAAAGAAAGGAGGCCTTCCCTTTTGCATGATGATACCTTTCGGGAGACAGAAGATGTCCTCAAGCAACGGCTGCCGGTATACAGGGGGCTGGCAGATTTTTCGCTGGATACAAAAGATAAAAACATAGATGAAATAGTCAACGCTGTCTGTGAATTTCTGAACGGAACAGGCAGATTTGTCAGGAAGGAGTCAACATGTCAGGAAATTCCATAGGCGTCATCTTTAAAGTAACAACCTGGGGTGAATCACATGGTCCCGCAACTGGTGCAGTTGTGGAAGGATGTCCTCCCGGCATCGACCTTGCGGAAGAAGACATTCAGAAATGGCTGAATAGAAGAAGACCGGGCAGGATCGCATCAAGCTCGCCCCGTAAGGAAGACGATGTCGTTAAAATACTATCGGGGACTTTTCAGGGGAAGACCACGGGCACGCCCATTTCCCTGATCATAGAGAACACGAACGTTGACAGCAGCGCCTATGAAGACATCAAGGACATCTTCAGACCGGGACACGGTGATTTTACCTATTTCAAAAAGTACGGGATCCGAGATTACCGGGGCGGCGGACGTGCCTCTGGCCGGGAAACGGCAGCCCGCGTGGCCGCCGGAGCAGTTGCGCAAAAAATTATTTCGCGGGTGGGTGTGGAAGTCATTGCCTATACGAAGGCGCTGGGAGGTATTGTCATAAATAGGGAGAGGGATGTGGCCAAGACCATCTCTCACGAAGACATAGCGGTAAATCGCCTGCTGTGCCCAGATGCGGACGCTGCAAGGGTTATGGAAGAGAAACTGGAGGAGGCGAGGCGCTCCGGCGATTCCCTCGGTGGCGTTGTTGAAATCATTGTGAGAGGATGCCCTCCGGGCCTGGGAGAACCGGTGTTTGACAAGATGGATGCCGATCTTGCGAAGGCCCTCATGAGCATCGGGACGGTAAAGGGGGTGGAGATAGGAGCCGGCTTCAAGGTTGCCGAAATGACGGGGTCTCAGGCAAATGATCCCATGACACCGGGTGGTTTTCTTTCCAATCACGCCGGCGGCATACTGGCCGGCATCACGACAGGGCAGGACATCGTTTTGCGCGTGGCGGCGAAGCCTATCCCTTCCATAGCGAAAGTTCAGCAGACGATCGACGTCCGGGGAAATCGAGCGGAATTGTCGATCAAGGGAAGGCACGACGTATCTGCAATACCCCGGATAATCCCTGTGTGCGAGGCCATGGTGGCGATTGTGTTGGCGGATCATTTATTGAGGCAGAAGGCGATTTGATGAAGACTAAAATAGGCGTCATCGGCGGTACCCGCGGCATGGGCAATTGGTTTGCCCGCTTCCTCGAGAAGGAGGGACACGCCATCCGTGTGTTCGGAAGGAATGTGAGTGAAGCGGATATTGCCGAAATGGCTGATATATGTCAGGTGGTAGTCGTAAGTGTGCCCATGGGAGCAACCGGCAAGGTTATTGCGAATGTTGGTCCGCATATGCGCGCGGCTTCTCTTCTTATGGATCTTACTTCTCTGAAGCGGGATTCCGTTAAGTCCATGTTGGAAACATCTGTTTCCGAGGTGATCGGGTGCCATCCTCTCTTCGGCCCCCGTATTAACTCCATCGCAGGGCAAAACGTTGTCCTCTGTCCTGCGAGGGCGGGGGAGTGGCTTTCCTGGCTCACGGATATCTTTGAGAGGAACGGTGCTCTTGTGGTGGAAACAACGCCGGAGAAGCATGACCAAATGATGGCCATCGTCCAGGGACTCAATCATTTCAATACAATCATGATGGGTCTGGTTTTGAGCAAGGCAGGGGTGAGCCTGTCAGAGTTAATGAAGTTTGCCACACCGGGCTTCCGGGCGAAGATGGAAATCATGGAAAGGGTATTTTGTCAAAATCCCGGGCTCTACGCTGACATCTTAACGATGAATCCTGATATTCATCGGCATATCGAGGCATACGAACAAAACGTAGCTCAACTGAAAAAACTAATATGTCAGGGAAATAGCGCAGGTATTGCAGATGTGATTGAGAAGCACGCCTCTTTCTTTGAAGTCATCTGAGCATGACGCGAAAAATCAGGATTCACCCGCGGATTTCTTTTGGACAAAGCTATCACGGAATGCACTTGATATCTTCGCTTCCTTCATGTAGCTCACAGCCTCTTCCATGGTAGAAAAATTCCCGAGCAATATCCTGTGCCAGATTCCCCGTCCCCGGATATGGACCGTCTCCATACGAACATCGGGCAGCTTCTTTTTCATATCGTCCACAAATCCTGCTGCCGCATCTTTTTTATTTTCAGGAAAGGCCTTTATCTGAATGGCGTATTTCAGTTCACTTCGAGTGTTTGACGGTGCAGCTGCGGCCGGTGATTCCGAAGGTGCGGTTTTGGTTTGATTAGTCTCGGGAGGTAATACCGCCGCTGATTGAGCAATCTGTTTTTCCGGAACAGCGTCTTTCACCTCCGCCGGAATAGGGGGCCGCAACCATTCGGCTCCATCAAAATATGCTGCTTCTCCCGTGAGCCTGTTAATCCTGAGCGGATATACCTTCCCTTCAAAACTTAGTGCATCGTAATGGTAAAACACGGGCCAGTAAAAAATAGTAATCAGGCCGAGAGTAAGAACTGGCAACAATGCGAAAACGATGCGGGAAGATCGAAATCTGCGCCCGTCACTCCTCTGCAAGGGCCATTTCCCCGCCCCGGTATGAAGCCTTGGCTCTTCAGTCACCATCGCTTCAGTTTTCAATTGTTGCGGAGCATAAGAGACCTCCTCCGATTGATCGCGGCTTGAGACCTTCCGATACAGGGAGTCCAATTCCTCTTCGAGTTCAACCTCTTTCGGGTCCCCTTTTTCCATTATATGCCTTTTGTATCCCGGGAGCGCCCCGCATGCCCCGCCTTTCGCCGGCGAAAAAAGGGCGCATCATCCAATAACCATCTTCTTTGACGGGCAGCCTATAAGTCCAAAGTTTTGCAAATGCACTCTATAAAACTATTTTCCCTCTCCTACGTGTTTGATAAAACCATTGACGACGACGTTCTCATCAATCTGAAGATACCGCGCATATGATTTTAGGAAACCTTTCAGATACACCGCAGGCGGGAAAAGCTCCAGGTTGTCCTCTTCTATCGCCCGAAGCATGCCTATTTGCACTTTTGTAATATCCGCAATTTCCTCAAGAGGAATTTCCAATTCCGTTCTTATCTTATGGAGATCCGCCCCCGTCAGTATATCCTGTGCCAGTATTTTTTGTATCAGTTGGTTTTGCGAGACCCGTTCCTTCAGTTCCTCAATCCTTCTGGTAGGTTCAAACATATCAAAATGGATTTTCTTGAAATCATATATGGGAATCGGCTCTTTCATTTTGTTGCTGTATTGCATTCCCTTATCCATTAATCCGAGTTCAATGAGCCTGCGATCATACTGTGCCCTGGATTCTAGGTCAATCAGGGCCAGATACACCTTTTCCAAAAGGGAAAGTATCTCTTGTCGTTCCTCCTTTGAAAAAAAAGAATAACTCACAATGGATTCGTCCTGATAAAGTTCAAAGACCCTTTTATAAGCGCGCCGTATCTCCAACGGCGATGCATCAGGAAGGATTTCCAGGAGTTCATAGTAATTCTGTTCGCGGAACGGTTTCATTTTACCTTGCACGATCCTCTATAAATTTCTAATCAACGGCATTTTGCAGGATTGGTTCTGCTTCATTTATTGACAGTAGATTCTTGTGGCAATTCCTGAGATCATGGGTAGTCTGAGTATAGGGGTAGAGATCGAGAAAGGGAATCTTTTTGCAGACGGCGTTATGGACGCGGTCGTCAAAGCTGATGTTTCCGACAAAATGCATCTTCAGGGCGAGGTGTCTTTGGATAACTTTGCAGATCAATGCCCCGATATTCGGGTTATCCTGCTTTCTTAACTGATTGAGGGCCAGCTTGAAATTGAAAGCCCGCAGTTCATTTTCCAGGATTTCACCCTTTTCGGGGTCCAGTTCCTTCATGATATAGAGTAGAATGTCCGGGTTGCTTACAGTGGCCCTGCCGTCCCGCTCTTGGGCTTCCTCGGCTAATGCCCGGAAATCACGAGTGTTAAGGACCTGGCGGATTTTACGAAAATAAACAGAACGAATTAGCCGGTAAATATTTTCTATGGAAGTCGGCTCGGGCGTTGTCACAAAGATGCCCGAGTTAGAGATCATAAAAAAATCGATGGTGTTAAAAGAAGTTCCCGCGCCGAGATCCAGCAGAATATACTCATAAGAGAGCTTGGAAATGTTCCGTATGATCTTTGATTTCTGCTCGTGGGCAAGATTGGCGATGTCCAGATTATTCATGGCGCCGCTGATGAGATAGAGGTTTGGAACAGGCGTGGGTTCGACGGTTTCTTCAAGGGTGCCCACCTTCTTGTTTACGAAATCCGAGATACTTTTTTCAGGAAGAGGAAGACCGATAATGGTGTGGAGATTGGCTGCCCCGAGGTCAACATCAACCAGAAGGGTCTTATACCCTCCCTTCGCAAGCAGAATACCGAGATTGCCGGCAATGAAACTTTTGCCGGAGCCTCCCTTCCCACCTCCGATGGACCATATGTTCGGCATAGCTTTTCTCAGCAATTTTCGTCAGATGGCTGAAGTATAAGAGAAAGAATATTATATGTCAAGAGCGAGTCACTGCTCAAAATGGATTTTTCCAATCTCCAGGAGCCGGGAGATCACAGTTATACCATGACAGCTTCGGTGTTTTCCCCCCTTCCATTTTATCGCGCGTGCAAATGCCGCCTTGGACCTGCAGGACATTTGATGTGTCTGGTTTGCGCCTTTTAGCCCCACAGGGAGGAGTGTAATATCAGTCCCTGGCCGGCAACAAGAAAAAAATAATACTTGATTAAAATAAATTCTTCAATTAATTATAAATGTTATGCACAGATACCTTTGCAAATCTGTGCTTCATGTCATTGTGAAGCAGGCCGAAAGCCCCAAGCGACGCTCTGTGCAAAGACTTTTTCACGGGGCGAAGGAGGGGATACGAAGGGCGGAGGTTTTCAAAGTCATTGCGTAATGCTGCTGTATGCGGAATTTGCATGTAAATTGGAAAAACGGAGATTAACTGGTGATCGAAATTGATTTTGAAAAGGGGAACGGACTCGTCCCTGTTATAGTTCAGGACGCTGACACAGGAGAGGTTCTCATGCTCGCCTACATGAATCGGGATGCCTGGCTGAAAACGCACCAGACGGGCAAGGCGACGTACTGGAGCAGGTCGAGAAATGAGCTGTGGGTCAAAGGTGAGACATCCGGGCATATCCAGATTGTCGAAGAGATTTTAGTTGACTGTGATTCTGATACGGTTCTTCTGAAGGTCCGGCAAGCAGGTGGCGCCGCGTGCCATACGGGCTACAGATCATGCTTCTTCACAAGGGTCGTTAATGGAAAGACGGAGGTTATCGGGGAACGAATATTCAAACCGGAGGATGTCTATAAATGAAAAAATTGAAACTGGGAATACCAAAAGGAAGCCTGGAGGCCAAGACTGTTGACCTCTTTAAAATGGCTGGCTGGCGCATTACATATGATGAGAGGAGTTATTTCCCGGAAATAGATGACGAAGAGCTCTCCTGCACCCTTGTGAGGGCACAGGAGATGTCAAGATATATTGAGGATGGAACTCTGGATCTGGGGTTGACTGGTAAGGACTGGATCATCGAAAATGAATCGAATGTTGTCGAGGTGCAGGATCTGATTTATTCGAAGGTATCGGCAAGGCAGGCACGGTGGGTTCTGGTAGTCAGAGAAGATTCTCCTGTGCGGGTCATCGAGGACATGGAAGGGAAAAAAATCTCGACGGAACTGGTAAAATTCACAGAAAGGTATTTCAGGGAGAGGAAGATCAATGTTCATGTCGAGTTTTCCTGGGGCGCGACGGAGGCGAAATGCGTTGAAGGCCTCGTGGATGCTATCGTGGAGGTAACCGAAACGGGAACGACGATTAAGGCTAACAAGTTGAGGATTGTGCATGAACTGATGAAGACCAATACAAAGCTGATTGCCAATCCTGCCGCCTGGGAGGATTCCTGGAAGCGCAAGAAGATAGAGCAGATAAGGACGCTGCTGAATGGCTCACTGCTGGCCATGGGGAAGGTAGGCTTGAAGCTGAATGTGTCCAAGGAGAATCTTGGGCGGGTCGTCCTCCTGCTGCCTGCTCTGAAAGCACCTACCATATCCGGGCTGTACTCGAATGACTGGTATGCTGTGGAAACAATAGTGGATGGAAATGTTGTGAGGGAATTGATACCTCTGCTTAAGGAAGCAGGGGCCGAAGGCATCATTGAATACCCCTTGAATAAGGTTGTCTGAGAGGTGCAACAGTTATGGCACGGAAGGCTGAAATTTACAGGAAAACGACGGAAACGGAAGTATCCATGGAGCTTGATCTCGATGGTACTGGGGAAGGGAAGATATCGACAACTGTGGCGTTTATGGATCACATGCTCAGCCTATTTGCCCGGCACGGCCTCGTGGATCTCATCATAAAGAGCCATGGTGATACGCAAGTTGATGATCATCATTTAGTTGAGGACATCGGTATTTGCCTCGGCGATGCCGTGAAGAAAGCTCTTGGTGACAAAAAGGGGATACAACGTTACGGATCAGCCATGATTCCCATGGATGAGAGTTTATGCAGTCTGGTCATGGATATATCAGGAAGACCCTATCTGATTTATAACGTGGAATTCAAGAGCAAAAAAAGCGACAAGTTCGACTACTCTCTGTTAAGGGAATTTTTTAAGTCTTTTTCAGATCATAGCGGAATAACCTTGCATATCAACCTTCTTTATGGTAAGAATAATCACCATATAGCCGAAGCGATTTTCAAAGCCTTGGCCCTTGCCTTGAGAAAAGCAGTGACCATTCACGGCCGCATAGAAGGCATCTTATCCACTAAGGGAAGTCTGTGATCAGCATTCTCCGAAGAGGAGGTGGTAACATCCACAGAGATTCGTTCAGCATTTCAGATCGGTTTGCCCAGTTCCTCCTTTTATTTTTCATTCTTTGCGTAGTTTGCGGCTGCCAGCGCGCGAGCGGCGTATCTACTACTCTTAAAGATGACGGGAATGTTGTCTTTAAACGTATCGCCGTCGTCCCTTTCCAGTCAATCCGCCAGGAAGATGCAGAGATTACGACAGCGCGATGTCCTGTGTGTGGACTGGTGTTCAGGACAGAAAGATATGCCAAGGGTTCAGAGGCTGTTGTCGAAGGCATATTTCTTGATCGTCTCAAGGATGAGAAGGCGTTTGCTCTTATCCCGCCGGATAGGGTGGGAGGCATTTACGAGGGGGTCACGGGACAACTTTTCAAAGCGGATCTCCTTGATGTCTTGAAAAAAGTTGGCGCTGAATTGGAGGCGGATGGAATTATATTAGGGTACGTATACCGCTTCAGAGAAAGGAAAGGATTCTCGCTATCCGTTGAAAAGCCGGCATCCGTGGCCTTTGAAATCCATCTCATCAGGGTTTCTGATGGCGCCATCGTCTGGAGAGGCATTTTCGATAAGACACAAGCCTCACTCATGGAGAATCTTCTACAAATAGGTTCTTTTTTAAAAGAGGGTGGGAAATGGGTCACCGCCAAAGAGTTGACTGCCGAGGGCATGGATGAGGTTTTGAAGGATTTTCCCGGAGTTCGGCACGATTGACAGAGCCTTATGGATAATCACGTCTGGTACCCTGGTTGGGTATTTTTCATGAGCGGGAAGTTTAATAGATTCGGGTTGGGAGTCGGCAAGTGATCATTATACCGGCGATCGATTTGAAAGATGGCCGGTGTGTGCGGCTTGCGCAGGGAGATTTCAGCCGTGTGACCGTATATTCTGATGACCCTGTCGGTATAGCCAGGAAGTGGCAGGAGAACGGGGCTGAGCGTATCCACGTGGTTGATCTTGACGGTTCACGGAGCGGTTCACCAAAAAATGCGGATGTGATCCGGGGTATCGTCGAAGAAGTCGGATTACCAATCGAGGTCGGCGGTGGCATAAGAGACATGAAGACCATCGAGGCCTACATAGGAATGGGCGTAAACTGGGTGATTCTGGGCACGATGGCTCTGAGAGACAAGGGTTTCGTCAGGGAGGCGTGTGACGCTTATAAAGGCGAAATTATCCTAGGCATCGATGCGAATGATGGGATGGCAGCAATACAGGGGTGGACAGAACAGACTTCAGAATCTGCTGTTGATATAGCAAAAGGTTATGAAGGCTACGGACTGGCTGCAATTGTCTACACTGACATCAAAAGGGATGGCATGGAAACGGGCGTCAATATAGAGGCTACCAGAAATCTCGCCCGGTCAGTTGATATACCGGTAATAGCTTCAGGCGGCGTTTCAAGTGTTGAAGATATCCTAAGACTCCGTGAAATAGAAAAGTTCGGCGTTGTGGGTGTTATTATCGGTAGAGCCCTGTATTCAGGCGCCGTTTCGCTTAAGGAAGCCATAAGCCTGTCAAAGTATTGATATCTGTGACAACGCATTTTTGATGATTCCGCAAAATGGTAAGAAAAGTCAGCTCCGTAATAAAGCGGGTTTCAATGCGCCCTGATCCCAAGAAGGGGAGGATACAGGCGTATGCCCAAACAGGAAGGGATACAGCGGAACTAACGTTTTTTGACTTTTTGCTGAATCTTCATTCTTAAAGTCCCGCCGTTCAGGTGTGGAGGTTCACTTCAAAGAGAAAGGATGGCGTCATGGAAGATTGCATTTTTTGCAAGATAGCAAATGGCACGATACCGAGCAAAAAAGTTTACGAAGACGCAGAGACAGTGGCCTTTGATGACATCCATCCTATGGCTCCTGTTCACGTTATCATAATTCCCAAAAAGCATATCCCGACCATGCTGGATGTGGCGAAAGCAGATATGAACTCCATCGGTTCCCTGTTCACCGCTGCCCAGGAGGTGGCACGCATCAAAGGCATAAATGAAAGAGGATTTCGAGTCGTCATAAACTGCAATAAAGAAGGGGGACAGGTCATTTTTCACCTGCACATGCATGTTTTGGGAGGAAAAAAACTGAAGGACGGGCTGGCCTGATTGAAGACGGCTTGACAAACAGCCAATGTGATATAAATTATTAAGGTTTAAGGTTATATGGGTGGCATAATGAATATTGATGAGAAAGTTAACGGTGAGATGGTCCTCGCCACGAAGGCAAAGGATCAGGTAAGGCTCTCTGCCATACGGATGGTGAAGGCAGCTATGCATAACAGGGAAATAGACCTGAAGAGGAAATTAAATGAAGTAGAATTCCTGCAGCTCTTGTCATCCATGGTGAAGCAGAGAAAAGACTCGATCGACCAGTTTAGAAAAGGCGGAAGAGAGGATCTGGTCGACAAGGAGGAGGCGGAACTGAAGGTTATACAGGCATTCATGCCAGAGCAGATATCGGAAGAAGATGTAGCCCGCGAAATTGACACGGCAATCAAAGAAGTCGGCGCAATGAGTATCAAAGACATGGGGAAGGTAATGAAGGTCCTCATGCCGAGATTAACTGGTAAGGCAGACGGGAAGATGGTTGGCGAGAAGGTTAAGGAAAAATTATCATCTTAATTGCATATATTTCATAAATTTGGGAAGATCTCTGCACAGAGGGTTCATCCTGACGCAAGTATCCCCCCTCCCTCTTCAGTACAGGGGGATAAGGGGCTTAATTCATATCAGTCATCGAGAAAATTGAAGATAGATGAACTACCCGGCAAGGAAGAAATTATTCTGCATTGCGCCCTTTCTCCCGCCGTACGGGCAGGCCTATTGGAAGCGCTTCCGGCCTATGATTTACCGCTCAGAACTTCTTGTAAAAAGATTCGATAATCTTAGCCACTTTTTTGGATTAATCGACGTCTGCGTTTTAGTCCCGAAAGGATAGAGGGGCAAGGCAGTGAAAGGACATATTGCTCCGGATAAGATAGAGGAGGTAAAGAGAAGGGCGGATATTGTTGATCTGGTTTCAGAATATGTCACGCTCAAAAAAGGAGGGAAAAACTTTCTCGGACTCTGCCCCTTTCACAAGGAGAAGACAGCTTCCTTTACGGTGAATCGAGACAAGCAGATATTCTACTGTTTTGGATGCGGTGAGGGAGGCAATGTTCTGACATTTCTGATGAAAATGAGTGACATGTCCTTTCCAGAAGCGGTAAGGCATCTGGCGGGTAAGACGGGGGTCATCATTCCTGAGAGGATTTTGACCCGCCAAGAAAAGGAGTCATCCAGCGTCAGGAGCGAAGTCAGCCGTGTCAACAAGATGGCAGCGGCGTATTTCTCCGAGAACCTATTTTCGCAGGCGGGAAAAGAGGCGCGAGACTACCTGAGAAAAAGGGGGATACAGGATGACGTAATCAAGGAATTCGGCCTTGGATATGCCCTCGATGGATGGAGGCATCTGAGGGATTATTTCGAAAAGGCGGGCATCTCCTTGAAACTTGTTGAACAGTCAGGACTGGTCATTCCAAAGGCAAACGGTGGCGGGTCTTTTTACGACCGGTTCAGGGGGCGATTAATTTTCCCCATAGAGGACGTCGTCGGCAGTGTCATTGCCTTCGGCGGCAGGATTATAGGGAGCGGCGAACCGAAGTATCTTAATACTTCCGAATCGCCCGTATATATCAAGGGAAGGAATCTCTATGGCCTCAACCGCACGAAAGAAGACATCCGCAAGAAAGGTTATGCCATCATCGTTGAAGGATATTTTGACTTAATCACCCTGTGGGCTTCCGGCATCAGGAATGTTATCGCCACGCTCGGGACCGCTCTGACGCGAGATCATGTCGATCTAATTCGGCGGTATACTTCGCACGTTGTGGCGGTGTTTGATCCTGACGAAGCCGGGAAAAAGGCTCTGACGAGGAGCATAGAACTGTTTCTTGCCGGGAATATGCATGCAAAGGGCGTTGTACTTCCGGATGGCCATGACCCTGATCAATATTTGAGGACACATGGAAAAGAATCCTTCATGGAAATCATCGATGACGCCGAGTCCCTGGTCGATTACTATATTGAGAATGTTATCGGGAGAGTAGCGACTTTTGAGGAAAAGAAAGACGCCCTTAGGGAAGCCGTGTCGTTTATTATCCATATTGATAATACAAGAGAGAGGGATCTGTTCATAAAAAGAGTATCGGAGAAAATAGGTTTAGATCAGCAGCTTCTGACAAAAGAGGTCAATCTTGCCTTGAAGACGCCTGCCGGAAAGCGGGTAGATGTCTCAAGAGAACCGGATACAAGTATCGACACGGTGGAGTTGAGTATTATCCATATCATGCTGGAATACCCTTCCGTGGTTCCTGAAATTGTCAAGAAAAATATCTTTGATTGCTTTATGAGCGCGAATTTAAAATCGCTTGCCGTAAAGCTGGCGGATTCTTATGCAAAGGAAGGGTCAGAGGGTTTTGATGCATCGCAGTTCGTAGAGGGAATTGATAACGAGTTTATAAGGAAGAAACTTCTTAGAATGATGATCGATGAGAATCCTTATGATGAAAAGGTCATTGATCGCGTGACTGCGGATGCGATGAAACAGGTTAAACGGAAGTGGTACAAGGAAAGATGCCGGGTCTTGAAAACGAAAATTAAAAAGGCCGAGGAAAACGATAATCACGAGCTGTGGGCAAAGCTCTTGGAAGAGCTGCAAAGATTGCAGAGCGAAGAAAAAAAGTCGTTGTGAAAACAACGTGTTTAAATTTGTTTTTTGAATAAAGCGCCGGGAGAAACCAATATGGGAAAAGAAATGGAATCGGAAGAATTTAAGAAGTTAATATCATTGGGCGAATCGAAAGGTTTCTTGACCTATGATGATGTTAACGATTTGCTGCCATCCGACGTCATATCTTCGGACCAGATAGATGATATCATCATGCTCTTTGGTGAGAAAAATATAGACATCATCGATACTGACAAAGGCGAAAAGCTGGTTGTGAAAAGGGTTGCCGATGAAAAGGCGGAAGTCAAAGGGGAAGACATTCTTGACCTCATGGCTACGGTGGGAAAGACCGGCGATCCTGTCAAGATGTACCTTCGCGAAATGGGGCTTGTATCCTTACTCTCCAGGGAAGGAGAAGTTGAGATAGCAAAAAAGATCGAAGAGGGAGAAAAGGAGGTCATGGATTCCATCTTTGGTGTAACAGCCCTGGTGAAGGATGTCGTGAATATCGGTAAGAAAATCAAAAGCGGTGACATCCGCATAAAGAGCGTAGTAGGCAATCTTGACGATGAAGACGGTTTTGTTGAAGAGGATATGCATAAGGAAAGGGTAGTGAAACTGATTGACAGGATAACTGCCTTGGACAGGAAAAATGACACCCTTAAACGGAAGCTTAAACTCAAAGGCCTGCGCAAGAAAGAGAGAATCGCTGCCGAGGATGAACTTGAAAAAAATATCAGGAGCATCATTCGTCTATGCAGAAAAGTCAAGTTCAGCAAGAGACAGATAGAAAGAATGGCCTCGAAGCTGAAAGGCTATGTGACGGCAGGAAAAAAGGCAGAAAATGACCTCCGCAGGTGTAAAGAAACAACAGGATTGTCCCTCACTGAGATGGAGAAGGCATGGAAACGGGTAAAAAAGCTGCCTGCCGGTCGCGTAATCGATAAAGAAACAAGAGTATCAATTCAGAAGTTGAAAGAATGCGAAGTCCTCGTAGGGGCAGCGAAAAAGACAACAACTGCAATCGCGCAGGAAATAGCCATCTCTTTGTCTGATTTAAAAAAGATTGTTACTGTCATCGAGAGAGGAGAGAGAAAAGCCGAGAGAGCCAAGAGAAAACTGGTTGAAGCAAACCTGCGCCTTGTTGTAAGCATAGCCAAAAAGTATACAAGTCGGGGATTGCAATTTCTGGATCTTATCCAGGAGGGGAATATTGGTCTGATGAAGGCAGTTGATAAATTTGAATATCAACGAGGATATAAATTTTCCACTTATGCTACATGGTGGATCAGGCAGGCGATAACAAGAGCGATTGCCGATCAGGCAAGAACCATAAGAATTCCCGTTCATATGATTGAGACGATAAACAAGCTGATTCGCACGTCTCGTTACCTGGTACAGGAATTGGGCAGAGAACCAAATCCTGAGGAAATTGCAAATAAGATGGAGTATCCTTTGGAAAAGGTGAGAAAAGTTTTGAAAATCGCCAAAGAACCCATATCTCTCGAGACGCCCATAGGTGAGGAAGAGGATAGTCACCTTGGTGATTTTATAGTTGATAAAAAAATTATGTCGCCTTCAGAAGCCACGATAAGCATGAATCTCGCGGAACAAACAAGAAAGATATTGTCAACATTAACACCGCGGGAAGAAAAAGTGCTGAGGATGCGTTTTGGAATCAGCGAAAGGAGCGATTACTCGTCGGAGAGGGAAAAGAGTCACTTGGAGATTAACAGGGAGCGGAACAAACAGTCAGAGGCAAATACGGTCAGAAAATTGAGAAACCCGTCCAGGAGGAAGGTATTCAAACCGGCAGAGAAATAAATATTGACAAGCATTAAGCAAGAAGTATAGATAATCAAGTTACAACTGAGGCGAAATATTACATAAGAAGCAATGACGGGCCCATAGCTCAATTGGAAGAGCCACCGGCTCATAACCGGTAGGTCCCTGGTTCGAACCCAGGTGGGCCCACCACAATAATTCAAAGGCCAGGGGGTTGCAATTTTATATCACGTATAGGGCATATCATTATGGCATTGCCGCATCTGTTATGAGAGTAAAGTTTGTATGTGTTTCGGAAAGATATCAGCAGGCATTTCAACAAGGCATCAGGGGAGAAATATCCTGAAGAATCAAATGCACCACATGTTGGTGCATTTTTTTTGCACCGAAGACAGATTTTGACTTCAAGAATGCGTTAATCGATACGGCGCCCCGCTTGACAAATGAAGATGAAAGGGGATTCTTTTGAAAGAACAGTTATCATACTTGATTGAGCTCCAGAAACTCGATTTGATCATAGGCAGGATAATCTTAAAAAAAAGCGAACTACCTGAAAAAATTGTGCAGATGGATGAAGGATTCGCGGTCTTTGCGAATAGTGTGGAGGAAGGCAAGAAGAAGTTTGAGGAATTGAATAAGCTGCAGGGTGAGAAGGAAGACAAGTTAAAAAAAGGCGTCGACACCCTGAAGAAGACGAAAGATCGCCTTTTGGAGGTAAAGACAAACAAGGAATATCAGGCAATGTTGAAGGAAATTGAGACCGTAGAGAATAAGAACAGCGAGATCGAAGATGAAATTATTTCCGGTTTGGACCAGATTGATAATATGAGGGCCGAGGTGAGGGCAAAAGAGAAAGACTTTGAGACTCGCAGGTCGCAGTATGAAAAGGAAAAGGAAAAGATAGAGAAAGAGATCAGTCAGCTTGATCGCGATCTTCAGGACGCGGAGAAAAAAACCGACGCTCTCAGGAAACAGATTCGTGACGAACTTCTCAAAAGATATGAAACAATCAAAGGCAGAAGAAATGGCGTGGCCGTGGCATTGGTCTGGAAGGAAGTCTGCGGCGGCTGCCATATGAATATACCTCCTCAGATGTATATTGAACTGCAAAGGTCCTCGGAACTCCTAACCTGTCCGAACTGCAACCGCATCGTCTACTGGTATAATCAGAGTGAAAAAGATGGCTAGTCCGGTTGTGAATCTTTACACTGATGGGGCATGCAGGGGAAATCCGGGGCAGGGTGGTGCAGGAGCAGTTCTGGTTGATGAGACGGGAGAAGTCATAGCTGCTGTGAGACATTCATTGGGACATTGCACGAATAATATCGCTGAGTACAGGGCCCTGATTTTTGGTTTAGAGGAGGCCTTAAAGAAGCGATACGGGCGGCTTAACATATTTCTGGATTCGGAGCTCCTGGTTAATCAGATAAAGGGTTCATATAAAGTTAAAAATGAAAATCTGAAAGTCCTGATGCTCGAGGTGAGAAAATTACTGTCATATTTTGACAGTTATAAAGTAGAGCATATCGATAGAAGTCAAAATCATATGGCTGATAAATTGGCCAATGAAGCAATAGATGAAGCCATCTGATCCATCTTTCCAATCAGATTCTCAGGTTCTAAGTTCTAAATGACCCCCTGACACTCCCGGCACATCTTTGACGGTACACCATGAAGGACCTTTCAAAGGATGCT
>Ga0208103_1000092_pt1 | contig 55885 bp, 43 predicted proteins | sample CryBogmetaGMA75M_FD_184550 | JGI IMG/M metagenome (GOLD analysis project Ga0208103, IMG submission 184550) | Freshwater microbial communities from Crystal Bog, Wisconsin, USA - MA7.5M (SPAdes) | ecosystem: Environmental > Aquatic > Freshwater > Lake | place: Crystal Bog, Wisconsin, USA... | reverse complement strand
GGTTAGGGATTAGGGGTTGGGGGTCATAGAAAGAAGAAGTTTCAAAAACCAGAGTTAAGAAGAGTTTTTCTTACCTTTGATCCGCCATTGTTAATAAATAAACAGCAAATTTATGAAAAAACTGATCCTGACACTAGCATTCACTTTCGGATTGCTGATGGTGTTTGCCCAGCAGCCCGTAAAACCCTATAATGAGAAACAGGATGCCCGGGCCGATATCAAAAAGGCCGTTGAACAGGCTTCAAAAGAGAACAAGCATGTGATGATGCAGTTTGGAGGCAACTGGTGCCCCTGGTGTTTGAGGTTTCATGCGCTGGTCACAGGGTATCCTAAGCTTGATTCCCTGATGAAGGCCAATTTTGTTTACCTTCTGGTGAATGTCCCTGCCACAAAGGATAAAGACAAACGCGACATGAACCTGTTTGCCGGATACCAGTACCCTAACCGTTTCGGCTTCCCTGTTTTCGTTATCCTGGATGGTAAAGGCAACCGCCTCAATACCGTTGATTCCGACGGTTTCGAATACCCCAGTGCCACGGTCAAAGGCTACGACACAACCAAAGTCGAACGTTTCCTTAAAATGTGGAGCGTAAAGGCCGTGGATCCTAAGACTTATAGTGTAAAAAAATAGTTCAACAGCGCATTCAATTCAGAACGGACTGAAAGGCGTTCGTCCTTACTGTCATGATCGCCACTGATGCCATGGGGAATGGGTGCTCAATACTTCAGGATTACTTTGGCAATACCAAAAGTTTCGAACTAACCTCAGAACATAAAGAATTAATCGACCAGCGTTTGGAAGACTATGAGAAGAACCCAAAAAACGTGATTAGCTGGGAAGAATCCAAACAAAAGATCCCTCTTTTGAGACCAATTTGCCATTCTAATAGAAGTTTTCCGACTTCGGTTTTCACCTGAGGAAGTTTTCGAGCAAGAAAATATGGGAGAATCCGATTTCATTGAGAAGGAATTGCAATTCGAAAAGGGATGCAAGATGCTGGTGATTGCGGAGAAATAAACGAGGGCAATCATTCATTTTGCCGGCTAAACCCGATCATTTTTCGTTTTGACTGTTCATCCTGTTGCTGTTTAGCTTGATCAAGTTGTTTTAAGTATTCGAAGATCAGCAAGATATTATCGTCATGATTTGCAAGTTTATGCTCCATCAGAGTAAGCTTCTCAATGATATCTTTATGAGCCAACAGCAGTTCTCTCATTCGGGTGAAAATCCGAAGGATCTGAATGTTTACAAGAATAGCTCTGTAACTATTTAAAACGCTTGATAACATAGCAACTCCCTGCTCTGTAAATGCCATTGGATTGTATCGGACTCCACCCCAACTTGAGGTGCCAATCTGGCACCTCAAGTTCTCAAATTCTTTAGTTGATAGTCTGAACATAAAATCTGACGGGGATCGATCAATATTACGACTTACAGCTCTTTTCAGTTGTTTAGTCTCAACTCCATAGAGCAGGGCTAAATCCATATCAAGCATTACTTTCATTTTTCGAATCATATAGATTTTGCTCATGATCACTTCTGCTGGAACCATCATCTCGTTCTTGCTATTCATAATTCTTTAACTCTTAATCCGGCTTATATGGAAAAGTGATATGGAAATTCTAAAAATTTCAATAAAATCCTGCAAGGCTTTTTCGTACTTTTACACATTGTCCTTGTCCGCTGGAAATGCGATCCCGGGTTATATGAAAGATGTTGATACCTGGTTTGCGCCTTTCAGGCAAGGTGAGCTTGAACAATATGTACAGAATCTCAGGAAAAAAAACGGGGTATCATTTGATACGGTGATGTCAATGGCCGCCAACATAGTGATCGCCGACAGCATAAGGTTCAAGGTTAGCCTGGAGCCGAACAGCCTTAAGAAACGTTGGGGAAAGAAGGAAGCTGAAAATTTATCAAGCTTTTGAACAGGTTTTATGTTGAAACAAGATTTCATGAATTTTTCGAAAAACACAAGTCTTTATACTCTGTTGCGGAAACCAATTTCAGCAAGATACTCAGCCAGATTGATTTTACCTGGTTCCAGTCATTCTATGGGGGTAAACCTGCTGAGGGATTCAAGTGAGTATGCAGAACAGGCTTTCCCCTTCAAAATTAAAAGCCGAATACGACACCAGGTAAAATTATTGAGATGATCAGTTTTTTGAAACAAATATTAATCGCCATCATCTTTTTCTTCCAGGGCGTTTTATTTGCCCAGGTCACCTTCAACCCCGATGATCTCAATGCCATCGCCAGGGGCGACCGAAGAGCGGGCCGAATCGAATTAAGCAGGGCATCAGGTACCGCCACATCCGCATACAGTGTTCCATATTATAATTGTTTCTGGATTATCGATCCGGCAGTTCGGGAGATCACGGGAAGGGTCACTGTTTATTTTATCCCGAAGCAGGCTGGTTTCGATTCACTGGTCCTCGATATGTACCAGACTTTGTTGGCAGGTACGGTTGTATACCATGGTTTTCCTTTCAGTACATATTATCAGGCATCGGATCAGCTCGTGCTTAAATTTTCATCTCCCAGGGCTCAAAATGTTTTGGATTCGGTTACTGTTTATTATAACGGGGTTCCTCCGAGCGACGGGTTCGGAACTTTCGAAACCGGTACTCACAACGGGGCCCCCATACTCTGGACCTTATCGGAACCTTACGGGTCGAGCAACTGGTGGCCATGCAAAAATGGTCTGACCGACAAGGCCGATTCCATAGATATTTATATCAGCACTCCATCAGCCTACAAAACAGCAAGTAACGGGATCCTTGTTTCGGCGGAAGTGGCCGGCACAAATACCATATATCACTGGAAACACCGTTACCCCATCGCCGCCTACCTTATAGGGATTGCAGTTACAAACTATGTGCGGTATGATCACCAGGTGCCTTACCAGGGGGATACTCTGGAAGTAGTCAATTTTGTTTATCCCGAAGACTCCGCAACTGCCGTTTTGGAGACCAGGCTCATTATTCCGATGATACAGCTGTTTGATTCGCTCTTTGGGATTTATCCGTTTCAGAGGGAGAAATACGGACATGCACAGTTCGGCTGGGGAGGGGGCATGGAACACCAGACCATGACCTTCGTGACGAATTTCCAGTTCGAGCTTATTGCTCACGAACTTGCACACAGCTGGTTCGGCGATAAGGTGACCTGCGGAAGCTGGACCGATATATGGCTGAACGAGGGAACCGCGACATATCTCACGGCCCTCTGTTATGAATTTCTCGAACCTGACCTGTTTGTGAGGTTCAGGGAAGACCGGATTAAAAAGATCACCAGGGAAGCGGGAGGCTCGGTGTATTGTGCTGATACAACGAATATCGACAGGATCTTCGATTCCCGGCTTTCCTATGCGAAAGGCGGGATGATACTGCATCAGCTAAGGTGCATCACGGGCGATTCGGTATTTTTTGCCGCACTCAACAACTATCTCGACGACTTCAGCCTGGCCTATGGATTTGCCCGTACCGCTGACCTGATATCCCATTTCGAAAGTTCATACGGTCATGACCTGGGCTGGTATTTCAATGAGTGGTTTACGGGAGAAGGCTATCCGCAGTACCAGGTAAACTGGATACAAACGGGAGATACCGTCGCCTTCACTCTGAAGCAAACACAGTCGGTCCCAACCGCTTCTTTTTTTGAACTGCCTGTTGAGCTGAAATTAAAAAACCAGGATCATGATACGCTGATAAGGGTTAACAATACTTTTTCGGGGGAGATGTTCAGGGTGAAAATTCCTTTTCAGGTTGACTCCCTTTTCTTCGATCCCCGTTATCAGATTATTTCAAAAAACAATACCGTGAATGCCGTGAATGAACACAGCCTTCAACCGGAAATGCTTGTAAGCCCTAACCCGGCATGCGATCACGTGACGTTCCATTGGGGGGCGCAAACAGCCATGGGTCATGGTTCAATACGGATTATGGATAGTTCAGGGCGGATGGTAAATGAAGTTTTAACTGTCGCGGTTAGCAAAGAAATGACTTTAGATACCCGCAATTATTCCCCGGGTCTTTATTTCTATCTTGTTTCATGGCAGAATTACTACACTACCGGCAAGTTCATCATCGTTCATTAATGGGAAATATAATAAAGCCGTTATCTTGTCGTTTTATAAAAAAAACATACGTACATATGAAAAAATATCAGTTAAGTATTCTTCTGTCATTCTTTATTTCGGCCCTTTTTCTGGGATTAAACACCTCGGCCCAGGTAGCGAATTCAAAAACTACCGGCATTAATTTTCAGGATCTCCCAGGGAAATGGAAAACCATAAACATTACCGCTGACAATGTTTTTCAAAAAAAACCAAAACAATCCTCGCCAGGCGGCACAACCAAAAACAATGAGGCAGTGAGGCAAACCACGGGACTGCCGCAAATGGATAAAGCCAGGCTTGCAGAGCTGAAAAAAGCAGCGGTAGATAAGACAGAGGCAATTCTTGAATTCTTTCCTGATAAGTCGCTTGTGAAAACCACCGGTGATAAAAGCGACAAGTATTCATGGAAGCCAAAAAAGAAAAACAAGATGATTGTCAAGAATCTGAAGACAAAAGAAAAAGTTAAAGTCGAGATATTTAAACTTAACAAAGACACTCTTCAACTGTCGGAGCAGTTAAAGACCGGAAAGCTTTATATTCTCTATCTAAAAGTCAAATAAGAAGAGATTTCTTAAGATCCCTGCCTGGCAGGGATTTTTTTTGTCATTTTTTTTGGAATCAGTCTGTTATAATTCTATTTTTGTATCAAGCAATTTCTATATGTTGAATTTTGATTTTACCGAAGAGCAGCTGATGATTCAGCAATCGGCCCGGGATTATGCCCAGAGGGAGCTGATAAAAGACGTTATTGAACGGGATACCAAGGCTATATTTCCCACGCAGCACGTAAAGGTGCTTACCGAACTGGGTCTTATGGGGATGATGGTCAATCCCAAATACGACGGGGGAGGGATGGATACCGTCTCGTATGTACTTGCACTGGAGGAGCTCTCGAAAGTGGATTCCTCGGTTGCAGTCATCATCTCGGTGAACAATTCACTGGTTTGCTATGAGTTGGAGGAATTTGGCACAGAAGAGCAGAAAGAGAAATTTCTGAAACCCCTGGCCAGCGGCGCCAAACTTGGCGCTTTCCTGCTGTCGGAACCTGAAGCCGGTTCTGATGCCACTTCCCAGAGAACCACGGCCATCGATATGGGAGACCATTTTCTGGTTAACGGGGTAAAGAACTGGATCACCAACGGCAACTGTGCTTCCACTTACATCCTTATTGCCCAGACCCACAAGGAAAAAGGGCATAAAGGAATCAATGCGCTCATCGTTGATCGTCACTCACCAGGCATCTCACTCGGTCCGCATGAAGATAAGATGGGAATGCGCAGCAGCGATACACATTCCATCATGTTCACCGACGTTAAGGTCCCTAAAGAAAACCTGCTTGGCAGCGATGGCATGGGTTTCAAGATTGCCATGAAGACCCTTGAAGGCGGGCGTATCGGGATAGCTGCCCAGGCTCTGGGTATTGCCCAGGGAGCTTATGAAAGGGCGGTTAAATATTCGAAAGAACGCAAGGCTTTTGGCACAGAGATCATAAACCACCAGGCTATCGGGTTTAAACTTGCCGAAATGCATACCCGCATCGAAGCCGCGAGGTACTTTACTCTGAAATCGGCCTGGCTTAAAGATCAGGGCAGGCCTTACGGAACAGCCAGTGCTATGGCCAAATACTGGGCCGCTGAAACGGCTATGTATGTCACTACCGAAGCGGTACAGATACATGGAGGTTATGGTTACGTTAAGGAATACCACGTGGAACGGATGATGCGCGATGCCAAGCTTACCCAGATCTACGAAGGCACAAGCGAAATCCAGCAGATCATCATCGCCAGGGCGATCATGAACGAATAAAGCCTGATACATGAACCTACCCGAACCGTATAAACCGAAAAACCATATCCGGATTGTCACGGCTGCATCCCTTTTCGACGGGCACGATGCCGCCATCAATATCATGCGGCGCATACTGCAGGCCAGCGGCGCTGAAGTGATCCACCTCGGCCATAACCGGGCCGTGCAGGAGATCGTAGACTGTGCCATACAGGAAGACGTGCAGGCCATTGCCCTCACTTCATACCAGGGCGGGCATAATGAATTTCTGAAATATATGTACGACCTGCTGCATGAACGCGGTTGCGGGCATATACAGATCTTTGCCGGAGGCGGCGGAACCATTCTTCCACACGAAAGCGAAGATCTGCATCAATACGGTATCACGAGAATATATTCTCCCGACGACGGCAGGACAATGAGTCTGCAAGGCATGATCAACGACCTGCTTGAGAAATGTGATGTTGCACTCGATGATCTTAAAGGTGTGACTGCGGATGAGATCCTCCGGAAGAATCAAAATGCCATCGCAAGACTGATCACCCTGGCGGAGAACGATCCGGATAAGGCAAGACCGGTTTTGGAAGAACTTTCGGAACAGGATGCAGGATACGGGATGCGAGATGCAGGATGCAAGATACAGGAACCTCCATCCCAGATCCCGCATCCTGCATCCAACATCCCACATCCCGCATCCCGCATCCCGCATCCTGCATCCCGCATCCCTCATCCCGCATCCCGCATCCCGGTCCTCGGCATCACCGGTACCGGCGGCGCCGGCAAGTCGTCGCTGGTCGATGAACTGGTGAGGCGTTACCTCGCCGATCTTCCCGGCAAGACCATCGCGATCATCTCGGTTGACCCTACCAAACGTAAGACCGGTGGGGCTTTGCTGGGCGACCGCATCCGCATGAACGCCATCTTCAACCCAAGAGTATTCATGAGATCGCTGGCTACCAGGCAGTCGAATCTCTCTCTTTCCCGCTATGTGAAAGATGCGACGTTGATACTTCAGGCGGCTGGTTTCGATCTGGTTGTGATCGAGTCGTCGGGCATTGGACAGTCCGATACCGGGATCGTTGACCACAGCGATGTCTCTATGTATGTGATGACTCCTGAATACGGCGCTGCAAGCCAGCTCGAAAAGATCGACATGCTCGATTTTGCAGATCTTGTGGTCGTGAACAAAGGCGACAAACGGGGCTCTCTGGATGCCATCAGGGATGTAAAAAAACAATACCAGAGAAACAACAAACTGTTTGATAAGGGTGTTGATGAGATGCCTGTATACGGAACCGTGGCTTCGCAGTTCAACGACCCCGGGGTAAATCAGCTCTACAAAGCTCTGATCAAAACCATTACGGCCAGAACCGGTGTGGAATTCAGCAGCAGTTTTGAAGGCCGGGACGAGATGAAAGACAAGATCTTCATCATCCCCCCTTCGCGTGTGCGATACCTCAGCGAGATAGCCGATACCGTGAAGAACTACAATACCTGGTCTGTTGAACAGGCCACGATAGCGCAGAGGTTGTACGGTATCTCCCAGACCATTGAAGCCATCCGCAGTACACCACCAAAAGAACGTGAGAAAAATCCGGATCTTCATTCACATGATTGTAACCTTATGCTTGAGCTGGACCTGCTGTTTGATGAGCAGCTGAAGAAACTTGAGCCTGCGAACTATGACATTATAAAAAACTGGGCTGATAAGGTTAAATCGTATAGTGACGAGGATTATATTTACACGGTCAGGGGCAAGGACATCAAAGTCAAGACCCATACCGAATCGCTTTCGCATCTGCAGATCCCGAAAATATCTCTTCCGAGGTACCAGGCCTGGGGCGATATTTTGAAATGGAACCTCAGGGAGAACGTGCCGGGTGAGTTCCCTTTTGCCGCCGGGGTGTTCCCGTTCAAACGCACGGCCGAGGATCCCACCCGTATGTTTGCGGGGGAAGGCGGACCCGAGCGAACCAACAAACGCTTTCATTACCTGTCGCACGGACTGCCTTTCGTAAGGCTGTCAACAGCTTACGACAGCGTGACCCTTTACGGCTTCGATCCCGACATAAGGCCCGATATATACGGGAAGATAGGCAACTCGGGTGTTTCTATTGCCTGTCTCGATGATGCAAAGAAACTGTTTTCGGGCTTCGACCTGCTGGATCCCAATACTTCGGTTTCGATGACCATAAACGGTCCGGCCCCGGCCATGGTTGGTTATTTTATGAATGCAGCCATTGACCAGCAGTGTGAGAAATATATCAAAGAACACGGCCTGGCAGATGAAGCCGTAAAAACCATCCAAGCCATTTATAAAAAGAAGGGCACTGTAAGGCCGGAGTACCAGGGCCTGCTGCCTGAAGGCAACAACGGCCTCGGGCTGATGCTGCTGGGAGTTACCGGCGACCAGATACTGCCTGCAGAAGTCTATGCAAAGATAAAAACCGAGACCCTTTGCCAGGTTCGTGGCACGGTTCAGGCCGATATACTGAAAGAGGACCAGGCCCAGAATACCTGTATTTTCTCTACCGATTTCGCCCTGAAGATGATGGGCGACATACAGCAGTATTTCATCGATAAGGGTATCAGGAACTTTTATTCTGTATCCATTTCCGGATATCATATTGCCGAAGCCGGGGCTAATCCCATCACCCAGCTGGCGCTTACTCTTTCGAACGGCTTCACCTACGTGGAATACTATGTTTCGAGGGGGATGAACGTGAATGACTTCGCACCAAATCTTTCTTTCTTTTTCTCAAACGGCATCGACCCAGAATATTCGGTGATAGGCCGTGTAGCCCGCCTTATCTGGGCCAAGGCCATGAAGCTCAGGTACAAAGCCGATGTACGCTCGCAAATGCTCAAATATCACATACAGACTTCGGGCCGCTCTTTGCATGCCCAGGAGATCGATTTCAACGACATCCGCACTACCCTTCAGGCCTTATATGCTATCTATGACAACTGCAATTCCCTGCATACCAATGCCTACGACGAAGCCATCACCACGCCTACCGAAGAATCGGTACGCAGGGCCATGGCTATACAAATGATCATTAACCATGAACTCGGACTGGCAAAGAACCAGAATCCGATTCAGGGGTCTTTTATCATAGAAGAGCTAACCGACCTGGTAGAGGAAGCGGTGATGCTGGAATTTGAAAGGATCTCCGAAAGGGGTGGTGTGCTTGGGGCCATGGAGACCATGTACCAGAGGAGCAAGATTCAGGAAGAGTCTCTGTATTATGAGAACCTGAAAAACAGCGGAAAACTGCCGATCATGGGCGTGAACACCTTCCTTTCAAGCAAAGGTTCTCCTACCGTATTACCGGGCGAAGTCATCCGCAGTACAGAAGAAGAAAAACAATACCAGATAGAGATGCTTAAACAACTGCATGCTACCTGGCAGGAAGAATCGGAGAAAGCGCTTCATCAGCTGAAGTATGCCGCAACCCGGAATATGAATATCTTTGAAAGCCTGATGGAGGCAGCGAGGTTCTGTTCCATAGGGCAGATCACCCATTCCCTGTTTGAGGTGGGTGGACAGTACAGGAGAAATATGTAGCTAAAACCATTATGGATATGAAATGTAACATTTTAGTGGTTAACCCCAAGGATAAGGTTACCCAGATCGCTGTCTACCAGAATTACAAGCTCCTTTACGTGAATAACCGCTACCATTCAACCGACGAGCTTTTGGCTTTTGAAACGATTTACGACCAGCTCGAATTCCGCAAGCAGATTGTGCTGAAGGAACTTCAGAACAACGAATTCAACCTCAGTGAGGTGAAGATTGTGATTTCGCGTGGAGGTTTAGTGAAGCCTGTGGACTCGGGGGTATTCGGGGTGAATGAGGCGTTGAAACATGACCTTAGAAACAGTCCGGTTGGAGTGGATATTATTAACCTGGGAGGTTTACTTGCCGATGCTGTTGCAGCAGCGATCCCGGGATCCGTGGCGATGATAGCCGATCCCACCGTGGTGGATGAGATGGAAGATGTTGCGCGTATCACGGGAGCGCCGGGCATTGAGCGAAAATCAATTTTCCACGCCCTGAACCAGAAAGCGATTGCCAAGCTGTTTGCCGAAAGTCAGAATATGAAGTATAACGACCTGAACCTGATCGTGGCTCATATGGGCAATGGTACAACTATCGGCGCTCACCGCAAAGGGAAGGTGATCGATGTGAACCAGGGTTTTGAAGGCGACGGGCCTTTCTCGATGATACGCAGCGGAAGTCTGCCCCTGGGCGATGTGGTCAATATGTGCCTTGTTGAAAAACGCTCGTCGGAAGAGATTTTCTGTTTGCTCACCCACTGCGGCGGCATAAGGGCTCATCTGGGTACCACCGACCTCACGGCTATAGAATTCCGGATAAAAAACGGAGACGAAAAAGCAAAAAAAATTATCGAAGCCATGGCATACCAGGTGTCGAAATGCATTGGCGAGATGTTCGTGGTTCTGAAAGGCGATGTAGATGCCATACTGCTTACCGGTGAAATCGCACATTCGGACCGGGTGATCAATTTCATCATCGATCATGTGAAAAAACTGGCCAAGGTGGTGGTTTATCCGGGCGATAACGAGATTCAGGCGATGGCCAGCAATGCGCTGCGGGTGTTGCAGGGGGAAATGAGCGTTAACGAATACAAATAGCGAAGAAAAGAATATCGAATTTCGAATATTGAACATTGAATGTTGAACGGAATTAATAATTCGACATTCAAAATTCGTTGATCGATATTCAATATTCAATTCTACGGATTTCTAATTATTAATGATGAAGTTACATGTTATAAACACCGGCAACCTCAAGCTCGACGGTGGCGCCATGTTCGGCGTTGTACCCAAGGTAATGTGGAGCAAGATTTATCCCTGCGACGAGAACAATCTGTGCAACTGGAGCATGCGATGCCTTCTGGTTGAAGACGGGGAACGCAAAATCCTTATTGACTGCGGAATGGGCGACAAGCAGAGCGAAAAATTCTTTTCAAATTATTACCTGAACGGCGACGACAGCCTGAAAAAATCACTTGCTTCACTTGGTCTGACTGCGGATGACATCACCGATGTGATCCTGACTCATCTCCACTTCGATCATTGCGGGGGAGCCGTGAGCTGGAATGCCGACCGCAGCGGATACGTCCTCACCTTTAAAAACGCCATCTACTGGACCAGCCGCCAGCATTGGGACTGGGCCACTAATCCGAACAACCGGGAAAAAGCGTCCTTTCTGAAGGAAAACATCCTGCCAATAAAAGAACAGGGAATACTGAACCTGGTGGAAGAAGATACTGAGATCTACCCTGGTATCAGCCTGCGTTTGTTCTATGGTCATACCGAAGGTCAGGCCATTCCTTTTATTAAGTACAGAGACAGGACAGTCGTTTATATGGCCGACCTTCTGCCGGCCGCGGCCCATGTGCCTTTACCATACGTGATGGCCTACGATACTCGGCCGCTGATCACTCTTGATGAAAAAGAAGCCTTTCTAAAAGAGGCAGCCCGGAAAGAGTATATCCTCTTTCTGGAGCACGACATTTTAAACGAATGTTGTACCGTACAGGAAACTGAAAAAGGGGTGAGGGTTAAAGAAACATTTCCGCTGTCGGCAGTATCCTGAAATTTTATAAAACCTTCATTATGAATGAAGATCAGGTCAATCTCAATCAACTCTCCGAAAAGCTCAACGGGCTGATGAAAAGGCAGGAGTCTTTTCAGAAAGAGATAGAGGAGCTGCGCTCTGAGATCAGAGAACTTGCTGCTGGTCCTGCTGAAGGGATCGTGGTTGAGCCGGTCGTAGCTGAACCGCTCATGCCCAAACCGCTAAGCGAGGAGCCCGGACTTTGGAAAGCAGTTGTTGAGAAAACAGTAAGCAGGGAAAAAGAAAGTCCGCGTTTTCGCGCTAACCTTGAAAAATTCATTGGCGAGAATCTGATCAACAAGATCGGTATCGTGATCCTTGTAATTGGTGTCGGTATCGGGGCCAAGTACGCCATCGACCATGACCTGATCAGTCCGCTTACCAGGATCTTCCTTGGTTACATCGTCGGGCTCGGGCTCATGGGATTTGCCATCCGCCTTAAAAAACAATACGAAAACTTCAGCGCGGTATTGCTCAGCGGGGCAATGGCTATCATGTATTTCATAACATTTGCTGCCTACAGCTTTTTTGAGCTGATCCCTCTTACGCTCACTTTTTCTCTTATGGCGCTGTTCACCGTGTTTACCGTGGTTGCAGCCATCACGTATAATATGCAGGTGATCGCTCATATCGGGCTGGTAGGCGCGTATGCCGTGCCATTCCTTTTGAGCGATGGTTCAGGGAAAGTGGCGATACTGTTCAGCTATATGGCAATTATCAATGCCGGCATCCTTTCCATTGCCGTGATGAAGTACTGGAAGCCGCTGTATTATTCTTCATTTCTTCTTACCTGGCTGATTTTCATCACCTGGTTCATACCCAAGTATGAGGATGCCGGTCATTTTGCATTGGCCTGGGTATTCATCTCTGTTTTCTTTGTTACTTTTTATCTCATTTTTCTCTCCTATAAATTGCTGAAAAAGGAGAAGTTCAGAATTGACGATATCCTTCTGCTTCTGGCCAATTCTTCTGTGTTTTACGCACTGGGATACGCTTTGCTTCGCTATCATTTAGGGGGAGAAAAATTTCAGGGCCTGTTTACTCTTGGAAACGGATTGATACAGTTTATTGTTTGCATCATTATTTTACGGTGGAAGGAGTCGGACAGGAATCTCTTTTATTTTACCGTCGGACTGGTGATCTCGTTTATCACTATTTCCGTGCCGGTGCAGCTCCACGGGAACTGGGTAACCATGTTGTGGGCAGCAGAAGCCGCCGTGCTTTTTCATATTGGCAGGAAAGGAAATACGGCCTTGTATGAGTTGCTCTCTTACGCTCTGATGATCCTGGCTTTTTTCAGCTTGATACTGGGATGGCCTGAGGTGTATCATACCAGCGGCGAATGGCCCGAAGGCATAAAATTCATTACCCTGTTCAACATAAATTTCCTGACTTCAGCGCTGTTCATCGCCTCTTTTGCATATATCAATGTGCTGAATCTTAATAAAAAATTCATTTCCCCTCTGTCTGGCCAGCATAAGCTCAACCGGCTAATTAATTTTATCATTCCTGGCATGCTGCTGATCGTGCTGTATTTCACTTTTTATATGGAAATTTCTGCTTTCTGGAATCAGCGCATAATGCAAACAGTTGTTAAGGTTAATGATGCGGTTTCGGGGGTGCAGATCTACACCAGCGACAACATAACGCAGTATAAAACAATAACGCTTCTGGCTTATTCCCTGTTGTTTCTTTCCCTGCTTTCATGGGTGAATATCAAGAAACTGAAGAACAGTCTCCTCGGGCTGATTAACCTGGGATTCAGTCTGGCCGCGGTAGGCTTGTTCCTTACTGTCGGGCTGGTCGCGTTGGGAACACTTCGTGAATCTTACCTGAGCCAGGAGCTCCCGGCGTATTTTTACAGGGGCTTCATGCTCGTTGGCATAAGGTATGTTGCGTTTGGGTTTCTTGCTTTGATGTTATTTGCAGTGTATCGGTATGTGCAGGAAGAATTCCTTGGCACCGGGCTGAAGATGGAATTTGATATATTCCTGCATGTTGTTTTGCTGACGGTTGCAAGCAACGAGCTAATCAACTGGATGGACCTTTCGGGGGCGGAAGATTCCTTCAAGCTTGGCCTGAGTATTCTGTTCGGACTTTATTCGGTTTTCCTTATAATACTGGGGATATGGAAGAAAAAAATTCACCTTCGCATCAGCGCCATCGTTCTTTTCTCCCTGACTCTGCTGAAACTCTTTTTCTATGACCTTTCTTCCCTCAGCACTATAGGCAAAACCATTGTTTTCGTAGTGCTTGGCGTGTTGCTGCTGATTATTTCCTTCCTTTACACGAAGTACAGACACGTGATTTTCGAAGACGGGAAAGAGGAGTGAAGATTACTCATAAAATCTTCTCTATAATTCATCTTTTCTGAATCCAATCCTGGTCCGGGGTTGTAACTTTTTTTGATGCAATTCGTCGAGACGTTTAAGCAGATAGTTAAAAGCTTGTGTAAACTTTTTATCAAGTATCCCCATCTGGTTTTTGAGTTCTTCACTTTCCTTAATCAGGGAACGATATCTGGAGAATGCCCTCATAATTTCAATATTCATAAGAATTGCCTTCTCGGATTCAGATCGTTCAAGATCAGTCAGTTCGAACATGAAATCCTGCGGAAACCTGGAAACGTTGCGTTTAACCTGTTCCTTAAGACGTTTTGTCGGCACTTCATAAAGAATGCAGGAAAGTTGACAAAGTGATATCTTTTTTCAAAAATTATTTCAGTTTTTTCCCGATCTCGTCGAGCATCAGAGTGGTCATTTTGGCCAGGTCATAAACAGAGGAAAGACCCCAGTCTTTGCGTGCCACGCTGTCGTCGATGCTGGCAGGCCATGAGTCGGCAATCGCCTGGCGGAAGTCGGGTTTGTATGTGATGGTGAAATCAGGTATATGCTTTTTGATCCCGGCTGCCAGGGTTTTCGGATCAAAAGATATTCCGGCCACATTATAGCTTGAGCGCAACGAGAGTTTCGAAGCATCGGCTTCCATCACATCGATGGTTGCCTTGATAGCGTCGCTCATGAACATCATGGGAAGGGCCGAATCGGGACCAAGAAAACATTCATATTTTTTATGGCGGATGGCTTCGTAGAAAATCTCGACAGCGTAGTCTGTTGTGCCACCGCCGGCTTCGGTCTTGTAACTGATGAGTCCCGGATAACGGAGGCTGCGGGTATCGACACCGTATTTGTTGAAAAAATATTCGATCCAGCGTTCCCCTGCCTGTTTACTTATGCCATATACCGTGTTCGGTTCCATGACCGTATACTGTGGAGTGTTGTAACGGGGTGTTGTTGGTCCGAACACAGCGATAGAGCTGGGCCAGAATATCTTTTTAAGTTTTACTTCTCTGGCGATCTCAAGCAGGTTGAAAAGGCTGCGCATATTGATATCCCATGAAGGCATGGGACGTTTTTCGGCGTTTCCAGAAAGGATGGCAGCCAGGTGATAAACCTGGGTGATTTTTTCATGTTCGATGATGAGCTGGAGTTTTGAGGCATCCATCACATCGAGGATCTCGAAAGGGCCGCTTTCCCTGATCTCGGCCGGCGCCGGACGGATATCGGTTGCAATGACGTTAGAGTTTCCGTAAATTTTTCGTAGTTCAAGAGTGAGTTCCGAGCCTATCTGGCCCGAGCAACCAATGACGAGAATTTTTTCCATATTTATGTTTAGGGATCAGATACAAAAGTAGGAAGTTCTGTGAAATTAATAGCAGTCAGCCTGGATATTCATTATTTTAGCAATAAAATATTCAGTCGATTCCAATAACATTACAATGAAAACAACCGGAATTTACATGAACCTCTTCCTGACAGTGACGCCAAAAAGGCAGTGACCTTTACCACAGGCACGGCACGGGTAAAAATGAAAGTTGATTCACTCGAAAACGTTCTCTGCCAGATCACCGTTTCGGCCACAGATTCAGTCCAGTCATCCTCGAAAACCATGGAACTCACCGTGAATGCCATCCAGGGTGTATGTAAGAAGCTGGGGATAAAATGCACGGTTGAGGATAAATAGATCTGCCCGCACTTTCGGCCATCTGGTTCACATTCTGAATCTCAAAATATTCCTACCTTTGATGATTGAAAGATCACGTATGGAATCAAGCCTTTTTCTTTATAATACCCTCTCGCGCAGTAAGGAAAAATTCGAGCCTTTAAATCCACCTTTTACCGGAATGTATGTTTGCGGTCCGACGGTTTATGGAGATCCGCACCTGGGGCATGCCAGGCCGGCGATCACCTTTGATCTGGTGTTCAGATATCTGCTTCATCTTGGGTATAAAGTCAGGTACGTGAGAAATATTACTGACGTCGGGCACCTGGAGCATGATCTTGACGAGGGTGAAGATAAGATTGCGAAGAAAGCCAGGCTTGAACAACTGGAGCCCATGGAGGTTGCCCAGTATTATACCGACCGCTATTTCATTTTCATGGATGCCTTGAATGTGAAAAGGCCGAGCATTGAGCCCAGGGCATCGGGGCATATGATCGAGCAGATAGAATTCGTAAAGAAGATACAGGATGCAGGATACGGGTATGAAGTGAATGGTTCGGTTTATTTCGACATAGAGAAATACAATAAAAAACATCAATACGGGAAGCTTTCGGGGCGTGTGCTGGAGGATCTTCTTTCGAACACACGCGAGCTTGAAGGCCAGGATGAGAAGCGCAATCCGGCCGATTTTGCTTTATGGAAAAAAGCCCAGCCTGAGCATATCATGCGCTGGCCTTCACCCTGGAGCGAAGGTTTTCCTGGCTGGCATCTCGAATGTTCTGCCATGGGCACAAGATACCTGGGTGAAAATTTTGATATTCACGGGGGCGGAATGGATTTGTTGTTCCCCCATCATGAATCGGAAATTGCCCAGAACCAGGCAGCCCTGGGGCATGAGTCGGTGAAGTACTGGATGCATAACAATATGATCACCATCAATGGGCAGAAGATGGGAAAATCACTTGGGAATTTCATCACCCTCGATGAATTCTTTACCGGATCAAACGCAGCCCTGGCTCAGGCTTACAGCCCGATGACCATCAGGTTTTTTATATTGCAGGCCCATTACCGCAGCACCCTGGATTTCTCGAACGAGGCATTGCAGGCGGCTGAGAAAGGGCTGAAACGTCTGTTCGCAGCCATGGAGGTCCTTGATAAGATGCAAGATGCAGGATGCGGGATGCAGGATGCGGGATGCGGGATGCAAGATGCAGGATGCGGGATGCAGGATGCGGGATGCCATCCGCAGTCAGAAGAAATCAAAAAGATCCGCAATACCTGCTATGAAGCCATGGACGATGATTTCAGCAGTCCAATGGTCATTGCAAACCTGTTTGAAGGGGTGAGATTAATCAACTCGGTAAATGATAAAAAAGAATTTTTGTCTGCGGATGACCTTACGTTACTGAAACAGACTTTTGAGACTTTTGTATATGATATCCTCGGACTGAAGAGCGAGCTCAGTGGCGATAATTCTGAGTATATCAAAGGGCTGATGGAACTTGTGCTCGAAATCAGGCAAAGCTCACGTGCAAAAAAGGACTGGGGGACATCCGACAAGATCAGGGATGGATTGGCGGCACTGAAGATCACGGTCAAAGACGGAAAGGACGGAAGCAATTGGGAGCTGGGGAAATGAATATCGAATATTGAATATCGAACATTGAATGTCGAACGGCAGATAAAATTCAACATTCGATATTCCGTTGATCAATATTCGATATTCAGTACTTTTTAAGGACGTGACACACACAAAATAACACTTAAACAAGTTTTTAAATGAAAACACTAAAAACCCTTGCACTGCTGGCCATCGGACTGGTTCTGATCGTCAGCTGTACTTCAAAAAAAGAAAAGATGAACAGCGAACTTAAAAGCTTTATCAAAAAGCATGATTCCCTGATAATCCCCTTGTACAAGGAGGTGGCGCTTGCCGGATGGAATGCAGCCATTTCAGGAAAGGCAGAGGATTATAAGAAGTCGGAAGACGTTCAGTTACAGATCCTGAAGATCACATCAAACAAGGAATCACTTGCGAAGCTTAAAGAGATCAAGATCTCGGGGCTGATCTCCGATTCCATTCTGTCGCGGGAGCTCGATGTACTGTACCGTACTTATCTGATGGCTGAAGCCGATACTGCTAAGCTGAATGCCGCGGTGCGCATGCAGACACAGATCGAGATGAAATATTCGAATTTCCGGACTGAGGTAAAAGGAAAAAAACTGTCGGACAACGACATTGAAGACATCCTGAAGCATTCAAAAAACACGGAAGAACAAAAAGCGGCATGGATGGCCCAGAAAAAAATCGGTCCTGTGGTTGCTGAGGATCTGAAAAAGCTGGTGAAGCTGCGCAATGAGATTGCCAAGGACCTGGGGTTTAAAAATTACCATCAGATGAGCCTGACCCTGAGCGACCAGGATCCCAAAGAAGTCAGCAGCCTGTTTGAGGAACTCGACACTCTTACAAAAGGAGCGTATGCTGAAGTCAAGGGAGATATCGACAATTATCTGGTGAAATATTATGGTATGAAAAGCAAAGACGAACTCATGCCGTGGAATTACCAGAACCGTTTTTTCCAGGAAGCGCCGAAGATTTATGATGTGGACCTGGATAAATATTATAAGGATAAAAACCTTGAAGTACTTACTGCCACTTACTATGCCGGAATTGGCCTGCCTATCGACGAAATGCTGAAGAAGAGTGATCTGTATGAGAAGCCCGGCAAGAACCAGCATGCTTTCTGCAGTGATATGGATAAGGAGGGCGATGTTCGTGTTCTCTGTAACATCAAGCCTAACTCATATTGGATGGGGACTATGCTTCATGAATTCGGTCATGCTGTTTATGACAGGTATAAGGAAATGAGCGTGCCCTGGGATCTTCGCGATCCTGCCCATACTTTTACTACTGAAGCCATCGCCGAGCTGTTCGGCCGTTTTGCTTCCAATCCCCAGTGGCTGAAAGATAATGCCGGCATCAGTGAGGAAGAGAAGATGAAGATTGCCGATAATGCCCTCAAATCACTGCGGCTTCAGCAGCTGGTTTTCAGTCGCTGGGCGCAGCTGATGTACAATTTTGAAAAGGAAATGTACAGCAACCCCGATCAGGACCTGAACAAACTGTGGTGGGATCTGGCCGGGAAATACCAGATGTTGAAACGCCCCGAAGGCCGGAACGAACCGGATTGGGCTACCAAGATCCATATTGCCACGTATCCTTGTTATTATCATAACTACCTTATGGGCGAGATCCTTGCTTCACAGCTGTATTATTACATTGTGACCAATGTGATCAAGAGCGGGGACTTCAGATTCCAGAGTTTTTCGAACAATAAAGGGGTAGGCGAATACCTGAAGGCAAAGATCTTTATGCCGGCTAACAGGTATTACTGGAATGACATGATCGAAAAAGCCACGGGCGAAAAGCTCACCGCAAAGTATTACGCTAAACAGTTCGTGAAATAATCACAGCGGCCCGGACCTGTTCCGGATTATTGCTGATAAACCTTAATCATCATTGCCTGACAATCATCTTCCTGATTATTTGGTTGTCGGCATTGCGAAGGATGATGGTATACAGTCCGGCGGGAACACTTCCAAGGTCAACAGGAGTAATTGTTGTCCCTTTCACTGTGATCGTTTTATCCCGGTACACTATAACACCAAGGCTGTTTAAGATCTCAATCTTATAACTGGTTTCCGAAGAGCTGTTCATCGAGAGGTTGAATTTCCCGCTGTTAGGCATAGGGTAAATACTGATTGAACCGTCGTTCTTTTCACCTATTCCAACTCCTTGAATGTAAATATTGTTGGAAGTGTCTGACTGACAATTGTTCAGTGTTACAACAGTCCAGTACCAGCCCGGGGAAGCTATCTGCACCCAATAAACCTGGCCGGTTGCGCCGGCAATGGCTAAACCGTCGTGATACCACTGGTTGCCAGTAAAAGCACTCGAAGTAAGCTCGTAACCGTTTGAAGTGATTACCGGTATAGGCGGTATTGCATTCACTTCCACATAGAGGTTTGAAGGAGCGCCGTTTCCACATCCATTATTACCTGCAACGGAGATAGTACCTGAAGCGGCATTAGCTGCGAAATTGACAGTGATGGAGTTTGTTCCTGTGCCCGAGGCTATGGTAACATTGGCGGGTAGGGACCAAACGTAAATCTGTGCATTGGGAATTGCATTTGCCTGGTAAGGAACATTCTGAGCTCCAATACAAACAGAATTGGATCCGTTGATTGCTCCGGCAGGGTCAGGCGCAGGATTCACACTCACGTTGAGTACAAAGGGTGAGGGGGCCTGGCAGCCACCCAGGTTATAATAGTTTACGCTCACCCAACCCGGACCGGCAGAATTCCAAATGACCTGGATATTATATGTTCCGGCCCCAAGTGCGATGGTTCCGCCGGGAGAAATATTCCACTGGTAATTCGTCATTCCGGGTTCAGTGGCATAGCTGACATATCCTGAGTTTACGCAAACATCATTATCCCCTGAAATTATAGGGTTGGGTATACCTACGACTGACACGGGCAGTGTGCTTGAAGGTCCGGGAGTACAAGTGACTCCGGCTACTGTGATATTGCCTGACTGGGCAGTGGCGGCAAAATTAACTGTAATGTTTTGTGTTCCTGCACCGCTGACTATCGTAGCTCCTGTTGGTACTGTCCAGGCATAAGTGCTTACATTCGGGATCGGAGCAATTGAATAAGCAACAGCCGTCTGTTCCTGGCAAACAGTTCCCGGGCCTGAGATAGGACCGGCTGCTCCGGCTGTGGCACAGGTCGAGAAGGTCATATCGGCTCCGGTGAAGGATCCTGCTGTACAGGTTACGTTACACGCATAATGATAAGTCGTGTTTGGCAGAAGGTTGGTAAGGTTTGCAAATACAGCTGATGGTGTAAGCCCGTTAAGAGTAAAAGGAGAGCCGGCTACAACATTGGTATAATTAGAGGTCAGGCCATAGTAGAAATAAATGAAGGTGTTGAAATTCTTTGGGGTCACAGAACCATTAACGGTGGCATTAGTAAGAGTAATATTGGTCGCAGGTAGTGTGGTCGGATCAGGAACCTGTCCTGAAATAGTAATTAATAATGAATCTTTCATGGTGGCGTCCTGCACCGAGACAGCTTTAGCATAAACCGTGCCGTTAGCCAACGGAGTAACGAGTCCGTTTGCATTGATAGTCGCAAAAGCACCGCTAACCGGTACTATACTCCATGTAACGTTCTGGTTGGAAGTAAGCGGGAAAATAGTGTCGACAATTTGCAAAGTTGCGTTATTTACAGTGATGGTAACGGGAACATTATTCTGGGTAGCCACCTTGATGGCTAAAAGGCCACCTATGGAAATACCCTGGGCATACCCTCTGTAACCGGCCGCACCCCTGTTCTCGATCCATGCCCCCGCGCATTTATTCGGACCTATAGGAGTAAAATTGAAGCGCATCTTAGGTTGGCTGGGAGTAGGTGTAGAGCTGAGTTCCACTTTATTCCCTGGCCAAACAAAGTTACCACTGGCATCGAGACGCACTGCATAAATCTTATAATCCGAATCAGTGTAAGCCATAAACATGGGTCCATCAGTTATCATTGCTATGCGGTCAATGTGCTGGTCTCTTGTTGTGGAGATAGGATAAACAACTTTTGCCGCATCGGTGAATTGCCTGGCTCCGGTTGTCTTCAGGAACTTCTGAACATAAATTCCATACTGGCTTTGCAGGGTATTGCACATATTTGCTACTGAATAGATGTAATTAGATCCGGGCTGCATGTTGATATCGGTCACCATCTGGTAATTATCGGTGGTTCCAACAGCAGTATTGAAATTCGAACCGTTAATTCCCCAGGGAATAGTCCCGCCTGGATTAAGACGCTGAAGGAATGAATTGAAACGTGAGCCCGGCGAAACATAGTAGCCAAAATAGGTGGTATCTGCATCAGCAAGTATAGAATAGTACCTGGCTGCGCTTGAACCCTGAGTACTGAGCTGCACGGGTGAATACAATGCTGTACCAGAATTATCAAATGCCTGGGCCCATAATGTTGTATTAATGCCGACACCTCTTCTCTGGATTAACATGGTAAATTTTCCACCGGAGTTAGCGACAATTTGCCCCCTGGTTGTTCTTGTTATACCTACCTTAACCTGAATAGGGGTTGCCCAAACTGTAGTGCCGGATACCGAGATTTTCTGGAGATTCAATGTTGCGCTTGCGGTTTCGTCCCAGCACACAATAGTTTCACCTGTGGTTAAAACCGTTGGATTTGGCGAAAGGCCTCCACCAAGGAGCACCCCGTTAGGGCTCCAGAGATGGTTGCCCGACTGGTCTATTTTGTACAAATAGGCATTCATACCACTTCTCAGGTCCTGCATGGCGATGATAAGGTTATTAGCTGCGTCCAGACAGATATTAAATACAAAGGTAGCGGTTCCTGAAGGCTGGTTGCTGACCATGATGCCATCAGGACCGAGAAGCTTGTAACCATTTGCATCGAGTAGCTGGGCTCTCATGGCGTAGTTGCCGGAAGTCTGACTGTAAAAGGCGATCCATGTTTTACCATCTGTCGTCGGAGCTGCAAGCTGAACGTCATCAGTAAAACTTGATAGCAGAAGATTCACAGAAGTGTTCGGATTCCATTGTGCCCTTAGCATTCCCGGTCCAAGAACAAGGATAGCGAAAACTGCAAAAAAGGAAGCGAGTGTCACAAAGCCCGTGCGATTTTTTTGTTGGTTGGGGTTCATTTTAATTGTTGTTAAATGGTTAATTTCCGGTTAATTAAAATAAAAATACTCCTTTTGGGGAGGGTTTCATAATAATCTGCCATATCCATACTACGGCAGTAATAAATATACTTGGTATTTTACTACGGCAAATATGTTTATATTACAGAAAACCAACAATTTAAAACTGAAAAAGAAAAGTATGGATATTTACATCGGCGGCCAGGCCTAATTTTTTCCTGAGGCGGTTCCTTGCCGATTCAACGCTACGTAACTCCCTGAAAGTGATGGATGAAATTTCTTTTGTTGAGAGGCCTAGTTTTAAAAGGGCACAGATTTTTTTATCATTGGGTGAAAGATCCGGAAAACTGGTACTTAGGTTTTTTTCGAATGATTGATGGACTTCTTCGAAGTACAAACGGAATTCTTCCCAGTCAGAGCCCGAGGAATACTGCTGTAAATCGGAGATCATCCGTCTGATGCTTTCGGCCCTTTCCTTATCCCTGGGGCTCAGACCAAGCAGTATCGGCTTTAATTCGCTGGTAGTTTTTGAAACAAATTCATTATTTCGGGCCAGATGAAGGGCATATGAAGTGAGCTGGCGGTTTTTATAATCCAATTCCAGTTCAAGGGCCTGTTCCTTATGCAAATGCATATTCTTCTCCTGCTGATGCAGCTGATCGGCCTGGTTGAGGATCATCCGGTTCTTCTCACTTTCCCGTTTGTTATTACGTATCAGGCTGATGACAAAGTAAATGAATAGAAAAACAATAGCTGCTGCTGCGATAAGAAGGATACGTTGGCGCTCGATTGAAAGTTGCTGAAGGTGGATTTTTTGCTGAAGGATTTTATTATCTTTTTCCTTGTTAATGACCTCAGATACTGCCTGGATCTGCTCGATCTTAGTGAGGCTGTTCATGGTTTCCAGGGAATCGTTCAGTACAAGGTACTTCGAATAAAGATCATAAGCTTTTTTATTATCTTTTATCTTTTCAAAATATTTAGCAGCGGTACGGTAAACGAGTAAATTCTCCGAAGGATTATTCAGACTCTGAGCGATCATCATGGCTTTATTGATATAGGCCGTTGCCGAATCATTATTGTTAATGCTATGGTAAAGCGATGAGATTGAAAGGAAGGATTCTATAAGGGAAATCTGATACGATTGTTTTATCTGAATATCTGCGGCCTGATGGTAGTATGTAAGAGCTACCGGGAAGTTTCCCATATCCTGGTATAAATCTCCGATATTGGAGTACAGAAATGAAAGGCTGTAGAAATTCTTATTGATGTTCAGCTGGTTCAATGCCATCAATGCATATTCCAGGGCCCTGGGTAAATTATGCCGGTGGCTGTAAATGCCTGCCAGGTTATTGTAATTAATGAACAGTTCTTCCCGGATCTTTAATTCACTGTTGATCACAACTGCTTTATTGAAGAGTTCCTCTGCTTTATTCAGTTCATTCCTGCTGAAATATAGTTTCCCTATATTATTGAACACTTTTGCTTTACCTGCTTTATTACTTATAGAGTCACAAATACGGAGAGAGATCAGATACATGGCAAGGGCTTCGTTCCATAGCCCGGTTTCTTCATAAATGGCACCGATAACTGTATAGACAGTGCTGATCTTTTTCTGATCATCGGCCGATTTTGGTGATTTGGCATCCAGATACTGCTTCAGATCGTTAAAGATATCGAGGGCTTTGGCATGGGTGCCTTGCTCAAGAAGGAACAAGCCTATTTGTTTTGAGATAAGGTAGGCTTTGTCGAAGTCGGCCGGACTAAAAGGTGTATTGAGCAAAGAGTCAATCCTGCTTCTGTCAGCTGTTCTCTGAGAGGATTTGCTGATGGCATTTTTATAATGAGTTTCAGCCTTGGTAAGAAAAGAAAATGGCTGTTGGGATGCAAAAAGCACAGAATGAAAGAAGAAAAACAGAATAAGAATAAAGAGGCGCATGGAATAAAAATTACCATTCGGCCGTTAGCCATGATGAAACGTAAATTCCCTGATTACAAAGATGGGAATTAATCGTTTAGATCGGTTCTTTATTTATTGACCAGAACTTTACGTGTTACCTGGCTGTTTTCTGATCGCAGGATCACAGTATACAATCCGGCAGGAACTTTGCCCATATCTATTGCTGTGATACTATTTCCTTTGACGGTAAGGCTCCGGTCACCGTAAATCTTCACACCAAGATTATTATAGATGTCAAGTTTATACGTCGATTCTTTTTCACTGCTGATGGCCATATTGAAACGGCCATTGTTAGGAACAGGATAAATATCGACCGAGGATGAATTTTTCTCGTCTATACCAACCCATAGTATGTAAAGGTGGTTAGAGGTATCTGAAGAACAGGTACTGAGGGTAACCACGGTCCAGTACCAGGCTGTAGCCTGAACGGTATAGGTTTGGGAGGTAGCCCCTGAGATGGCTGCACCATCTTTGTACCACTGGTTGCCCGTGAGGGCGCTTGAAGTAAGCAGATAGCCGTTGGCGGAAATACTGGGAGTTGCAGGAGCCGGGTTTACGGTCAGGCCGAGGGTTGAACCGGGGCCATTGCCGCAGGAGTTGTTTCCTGCAACGCTGATAGTACCTGAAACAGCATTAAAAGCAAAATTCACGGTGATGATATTTGTTCCGGAACCGGCTACGATATCGGCGCCTGCAGGCAGGGACCATGCATAAGTTACTGCTCCTGCAACAGGATCCACAGAGTAGAAGACACCCTGGGCCCCGGCGCAAACCGATGAAGGACCATTAATTGCAGCTGTGGCTGCAGGGAGTTCGCTTACCGTAACAGTATATGACGCGGGATATTCTGCCTGGCATCCGTTGGCATTGCTATAGTTTACACTTATGGACTGTACACCGGCAGTGTTCCAATGAACCACAACTGCGCTTGTACCAGCTCCAGAAGCAATTGTACCGCCTGATGAGATTGTCCAGGTGTAATTGCTCATCCCGGTTTCAGTAGTGTAGGTGTAGTTGGTTGAGCCTGCGCAAACATTAGCTGAGCCTGTAATGGTTGGAACAGGTGCAGGGTTAACCGTAATGGCTTTGGTGGCCGTGGGGCCGGTAGTGCAGGAGTTGGCTCCGGCAACAGTAACGTTACCCGACACGGCTCCGGCAGAATAGTTCACGGTTATGGAAGGAGTTCCTGCTCCAGTTGAAATGGTAGCCCCGGCCGGGACGGTCCAGTTATAGGTGGTGGCATAAGTGATAGGCGGGATGCTGTAAGCAACACCGCTCTGGTTCTGGCAAACAACCGATAGCCCTGTAATAGTGCCAGGGGCCAGAGGGGTCTGGCAGGTTGTAAAAGTAAGGTCAGCGCCATAGGTTGTGCCTACAGAATTAACTCCTACACAACGGAAATGATATGTAGTTGCCTGTAGCAGACCGGTAAGATCGGCTAACACCGGCGTTGCAGTACTCCCGGTGAGAGGTGATGGGGAGGCGGTGGCTGTATTTCCATATGCCGCTGTAAGGCCCCAGTTGAATGTCACAGTAGTACTGGCATTATTAGCGGTCACGGAACCGTTGAGAGTAACTGTTGTCCCTGCAATGTTCGTTGCAGGAAGAGTTGTGACAGCAGGAGCCAGAGGCGCCTGGTTCGAAATTGTGATCAAAAGCGAATCTTTCATAGTAGCATCCTGCACTGCAACAGCCTTGGCGTAAACCGTGCCATTAGTTTGTGCAGTGACCAGTCCGCCGGCGCTGATCGAAGCCGCTCCGGTTCCCGGTACTATACTCCAGGTAACACTTTGATTAGCTGTTGCGGGGTAAACTGTTGCAACCATCTGCAAGGTTCCGCCTCCGGTATTGATGATCGCCGGCACTCCACCCTGGGTGGTAACGGTCAGACCAATAAGTCCACCTATAGAAATCCCCTGGGCATATCCCATATAGGCCGCACCCCGGTTCTCGGTCCACACCCCGGCAAAACGATTAGGGCCATCCGGAGTAAAGCAGTAACGCATCTTCGGATTTCCCGCTGTTGCAGTAGTCGAACTTAGTTCAACCCTGTTTCCTGTCCAGGCAAAATCGCCGCTGGAGTTGAGCCTGGTTACATAAATTTTTTCATTCGAGATATAACTCATAAACATCGGAGCATCCGCAACCAGGTTTAACTCACCGCAGCGCATATCTCTGTCGGAAGTAATGGGATAAACCATTTTTGCCTGGTCTGTAAACTGCCGGGCGCCTGTAGTTTTCAGGAACTTCTGAACATAAATCCCGTAGTTTGTCTGATTGGGGTCACAAAAGTTGCTTATTGACCACACGTAATTCGAGCCGGAGGAAATATTGATTTTAGTATCCATCTGGTAGCTATCGTTCGTGTTGGTTGAAGTATTGAAATTCATCCCGTTTATACCCCAGGGAATAGTCCCGGCCGGATTGATTCTCTGAAGCCAGGAATTAAAACGAAGACCCACGGGGGATGAATAACCGCAATAGGCCGTGTCGCCATCAGCAGCAACAGAATAGTAGGTGTAGCCGGCAGTACTCTGATTGGATATCTGAAGGGGGGAATAAACCGCGGTCCCTGAATTATCGAACATCTGGGTATACAACAGAGTGTATACGCCTGAGACTCTTTTCTGGTAAATCAGATTGAATTTTCCTGAATATCCGGGGACGATCTGGCCGCGGGTGGTGTTGGTTGTTCCTACTTTTACCTGTACAGGGGTTGCCCATGCTGCAGTACCGCCCGTTGTTATCTTCTGTAGGGTTAAAGTGCCGGCAGCATCATTTTCCCAGCAAAAGACTACTTCTCCGTTATCCAGTGCCGCCGGATATGGTAACATTCCTCCGCCCAGAACAATACCATTTGCCCCCCACAGCAGCGTTCCGGCTTCAGAGATTTTGTATACCACCGCCTGCATGCTTCCGGATCTCATGTCCTGATAACCTATAATAAAATTATTTGAAGCATCAACGCAGGCGTTGAATACATAGGTGGCAGAACCTGATGTGTAGTTGCCCACAAGTACGCCATCCGGGCCAAGCAGTTTGTAGCCGTTGGCATCGATCAGCTGAGCTCTCATATCATAATTTCCCCCGTTCTGATGATAGAAAGCAACCCAGGTTTTACCGTCAGTTGTCGGGGCCGACTGCATGTCGGCTACAGGAACTCCCGCAATAAGGATATTGACAGAAGTATTGGTATTCCATTGAGCATGTGCTGTCCCCGGTAATAAACAGAGGGTAAGAAGAATGGCAGTTAGTGTAATGGCCCGGAGAATCATCGGGCAAAACGATTTCGTAAGATTTGTTTTCATAATATAATATGGTTCTAAATGGTTGTCACAAAATAATAGTTTTTCTTGCCTTTCTGCACCAGGATGTATTTACCGTTGAGCAGGAAGGATTGGCTAAGCAGGAGGTCTTCCCCCGCTTTCTGCTTGTTTATAAACACACCTCCTTCTTTTAACATTCGCCTTGCTTCCCCGTTTGAGGAGAAGATCCCGGTTTTATGACAGAGGAAGTCAATGATGCTAATACCTGCTTTAAGATCCGATGCAGGGATTTCACTTTTAGGAACGCCTTCGAATACCGAAAGCAGGGTTTCTTCAGATAATTTCTGAAGGGTTTCGCTGGTACCTTTGCCGAAAAGAATCTCGCTGGCTTCCAGGGCTGAGTGATACTCTTCTTCGGAATGTACCCTGATAGTGAGGTCTTTAGCCAGGGCTTTCTGAAGTACTCTGAGGTGGGGGGCCTGCTGATGTTCGTTTATTAATTCATCCACCTGAACCTTTGTAAACAGAGTAAATTTCTTAATATACTGACCTGCATCCTCATCTGAGGAGTTGAGCCAGAACTGGTAGAATTTATAAGGGCTGGTCTTCTTAGGATCGAGCCAGATGTTGCCGCTTTCGGTTTTACCAAACTTACCGCCGTCGGCTTTGGTAATGAGGGGACAGGTCAGGGCATAGGCTTCTCCTCCCAGTTTGCGGCGGATAAGTTCAGTGCCGGTGACAATATTGCCCCATTGGTCGGAGCCGCCCATCTGCAACTTTACATTTTTATGTTCATATAGCCAGCAAAAATCATAGCCCTGAACCAGCTGGTAGCTGAATTCTGTGAAAGAGATACCCGAGCCTGAGTTCATGCGGCTTTTCACTGAATCTTTGGCGATCATATAATTGACTGTGATATGTTTGCCCACATCGCGAAGGAAATGCAGAAAAGAAAAATCTTTGGTCCAGTCGTAGTTATTGACCATTTCGGCAGCATTAGGGTTGCATTGGAAGTCGAGAAATTTTTCGAGCTGTCGCTGTATGCAATCCTGGTTGTGCCGAAGTACAGGTTCGTCGAGGAGGTTTCTTTCTTCGGATTTCCCTGATGGGTCACCTATCATTCCGGTGGCGCCTCCCACGAGAGCGAAGGGCTTATGACCTGCTTTTTGCAGGTGTACCAGCAGCATGATGGAAGCGAGGTTTCCGATATGAAGAGAATCGGAGGTGGGGTCATAGCCGATATAGGCAGAAGTCATGCTTTTTGCAAGTTCTTCTTCCGTACCCGGACTCATATCGTGAATCATGCCTCTCCACCTCAGTTCTTCGATAAAAGTCATGGTTTAAATTTTGCGCAAAGGTAGATAATATCCTGCCTCGTGTCACCTATCACGTATTACGTTTCTATTGGTTCATCATTCCTGTATTCACAACCGGGGTAGTATCTTTGTCAGAGCAAAGAACGACCATGAGGTTGCTTACCATAGAAGCTTTTTTCTCTTCGTTCAATTCAACAATCTGTTTCTTGCTCAATGCGTTAAGAGCCAGCTCCACCATGCTCACCGCACCTTCCACAATTTTAGTCCTGGCTGCAACCACTGCCGTAGCCTGCTGGCGTCGAAGCATAGCGCCGGCAATCTCGGAAGAATAGGCGAGATAAGAGATCCTGGCCTCCATCACCTTTATCCCTGCCATGGCAAGCCGTTCGGAAAGTTCTCTCTCAAGGGCTACATGAACTTCTTCACCTCCTGCCCTCAGGGTGATCTCTTTCTGCTCATCATCAAAATTGTCATAGGCATAATGACCGGCCAGTTTACGGGTAGCCGATTCACTCTGGATGTCAACGAAATGGGCATAGTCATCCACTTCAAAAGCAGCTTTATAGGTGTCTTCAACCTGCCATACCAGCACAATCCCTATCATGATGGGATTGCCTAATTTATCATTCACTTTGATGGGCTCCCGGTTCAGGTTCCTGGCCCTTAAAGTGATCTTTCTCCTTACAAAAAAGGGATTCACAAAAAAGAAGCCGTTCTTCTTCACGGTGCCTTTGTACTCTCCGAAAAGCACAAGCACAAACGATTCATTCGGATTGATCACAATAAGCCCTTTGGAGATGAAAACCCCTGCAATAAAAAGGATACCTGCCAGTATCATGGAAACAGGGTTGTCGTTGGCATTGACCATCTGTATGATGGCAGAAACAAAAAGGACAATAATTATCAGAACACTGAGGTAACCTGATATCAAAGAATTTTTTTCATTTTCCATATGATCAGAGTTTAAATTTGATTCCAATGTTAATGCTAACTGTGCTGAAAGGAACGGTTTTGCGTAGTTCCTGTCGTGGCTGGGTCTCGTCGATGATCCCGGGGATATTCTTATCCCATACAAAATTGGTTTGCTTTTCGCGGGTGGTAAGTGTTGAAAGTTTGTCCTCCCCATTCAAGGTGTATTTCATTATCTGGCTATGGTTTGGCGACCAGGTTGCATGTGTGAACTGAAGTTCCACATAAAAGGTGATCAGTTTGCTTACGTTGAAGTCGACTCCGCCAGCCGCATTATATCCAAGAGCAACACCCCCGTAATAATCTGTAGTGATTTCATTTACCGAGGGTGGGTTGGTTGATGCGTTATTCACTGTATACTTTGAAACCATGTCGGGTAAAACCCCTATCTGGAGACCAAAACGAGCATAAGGGTTGACTTTTTGGAGGCCGGCGGAAATCAGAACAGATGGCATCACGCTGAGCATGCTTCCCCTGATTTTTATTGTCGTCTTACTGGCGCCGATCAAGGTAGCCAGCGAATCGCACTTTACCGGCAAACCCAGAAATTCAGAAACTGCAAGTTCAACACCTACATATTTGTTAAACCAGTAACCAAAGGCGGCAGAACCGTTAAACCCGTTTCCGAGGCCTACAGGTACAATGCTGACAGTACTGTTGTAAGCATCTCCCGAGTATTTATACATCATATCGAAGGAGGAAGATGTGCTCACGCCACCACCCAATCCGATCCTGATATAGAATTTTTTTGGTTTCTCTGCCTTTGAATTATTTACTACCTGCTCCTGTGCCACGGCCAGGAAGGCCATCAGCAGAATTGATACAAAAAATAATGTTCTTTTCATAAGGAAGGGTTTTAAATGTTAGTTTCCATTAATATCATTCAAGCTAAATTACGAATAATTGCTAAAATATTCACAGGAAGGTGAAAAAATATAAGTTTTTCCCGATTACATCGTTTACTTTTATTGGCTAATTATATTGTATGAAAAATCTGTTGATCGCTTTATTTGCTTTTTGTTTTATAAACCTGAATGCCCAGACCGGGAATGAGTTGAAAACCGCCGACGTGATCGCACTCAATGCCCCGGATTCCTGTCAGGCTTCGGTAGATGCACTCGGGAGGTATTTTTCAAGGGCATTTAAAGACAAGGCATTTAAATTAAGGGCTATCTATACGTGGACAGCGATGAATATTTTCTACGATGTTGCAAACAGGAACAAGGTAAACGCTGCGGTTCCGTTCAATGACCTGGTTGACAAAACAATGCAGACCCGTATTGCCATTTGCCAGGGCTATGCTTCTGTGTTCAAGGCTCTTTGCGATGCCTGCGGGATCAGGGCTTACCTGGTCAACGGCTATACCCTGCAGAACGGACATGTTGGCGAACTCAGCCATGCATGGGTCATAGCAGCGATCGATACTTCATTTTACGGTTTTGATCCCACCTGGGGAGCCGGGTATATAACGAACGGGGATTATTTAAAACGCTTCAGTGACCAGTACTTTATGATCAAACCCGGGGATCTGATCAGGGATCATATGCCTTTCGATCCGATGTGGGAATGCCTCAGCCAACCCGTTAACAACGTGGATTTCAGCTCGGGAAAGATTGTCCCGGCAGCCAATACTGCGTATTTCGCTTATGCCGACAGTATCAATGCCTACCAGGCAATGGATTCCAGGGACCAGTGCCGCACTGCATTACGAAGGCTGGAATTGGCCGGGGTCACGAACAGCCTCCTGATGGATTGGTCTGATTACCTGAGAGACTGCATTAAAAGCGGGCAACAGAATGCCGCTGCAGTAGTAAAGAATAATACGGTAAAGCAGTTCAACGATGCCGTGGCAAGCTACAACAATTGCATTTATGCCTTCAACCTTTATGTAGAATACTGGAACCAGGGGTTTAATCCGTTAAAATCCGAACCTGATATCGTTGGCATGCTGGAATTATGCTATACCTACCTTGATTCCTGCAAGCGAAGCCTTTCACAGGTCGTTCCCTCGGATCAGGGTATGAAACTTAGTACCGATCAGCTACAGCTGGCTATCGACGTGGCCAGGGATAATATGCAAAAGCAGAAAGTTTTTCTGAAAATTTATTTCAACACAGATCCTATGTCGAGGTCCCAGCTTTTCAAGAATTATAACGGCGCCGGACTCCCGAAAAGTAAATGATCAGGCATACAGAAGGATAATGATTACAGGGATCAGGATCCCTGTAAAAGCCAGCAAAGCGCCTCTCCATTTGATACCGTTTTTTCCTCTCAGCACAAAAAGCCCGGAGATGGCCAGCAAGATCAGAGCTACTGCATAGGCATCGGAGAACCAGGTAAACCAATGCTTTATATTATTGTAATGCAGCAGGTTGAATTCTTTCAGCACATACCTCGGGGTTTTCTCTTCCAGCTCGGCCTTACCTGTGATCAGGTCGATATACAGGCTGCCGTTAGTGAAAAAAATCTGAATGTATCCCGTACCTGTGATATAGCTTTTAAAATACTTTTCTTCATGAACCTGTTCCAGGGACTTCAGGGCATACGCCTTATCTGCAAGCCCGCCGGCAGGCAGTGCAAGGGTTAGCTGCTCGTATCTTTTGCTGTAATCGGGGTGAACGAAATCACCCGATTTGAAGTGGTTCATAATGATCCCCGACAAGGCATAGATCAGGGTCATCCCGAAAAAGAAATAACCCAGATCGCGATGCACGGCATTATTCCATCGCCTTAAAGTTTTACGCTGCATATTACTTTACAACGGTATAAGAGATAGCTTCAACAGAGAAAAACGAAAGATGATCTTTGCCGCTATTTTTCAGATCGTTACGCAGGGAGTTGATTTCATCCAGTTTATCCTGGGTCCCCTTATCTTCATGGCCTTTGGCGCCGGTATGAATTCCCGTGCTGTGATTTTCTGCAGGCTTCTTCACTTCAGCTTCCCATTCGTTGAGATACTTGGCGTCTACACGTTCTTCCTTTAGCACGCCGAGTACTTTAACCTTGCTGCCGATAAGGCTTTCATCGAACTTTGTGATGTTGTTCCCAGCCGTTATTTCAACCCGGATGCTGTCGGTGCCGTCGACCAGAAACATACGTTTTCCGCCATGTTTGCAGGTGTGAATAACAGTACCTTCGATACGGATCGGTTTCCCGATGTGATTTGAAGCAGAATCGAAAAAGGTCAAAACGGCCAAAGTGGCGGTGTCGGCTTTTTTATTTTCGGCATCTTTTGTTGTCTGGTTGCAGGAGGCAAGCAGGAATACACAAGGAATTGCGAGCAGGAAGAGCTTCTTAATCATGGTTTTAAGTATTAATGTAAAGGGCAAAGGTCAGGATAATTTGGCAGAAATCAAAATCTTGACGTACTTTGACAGCCGGCTTTACCCACGCGTGGTCCGCCGATATAAAAAACCAAATGACATGATTCTTGTAACAGGAGGTACCGGGCTGTTGGGTTCCCATCTGCTTTTTGACCTGGTAAGCGCTGGCAGACCGGTGCGCGCCATCAAACGTGAGACCAGCAATACCGGGATGGTAAAAAAGGTCTTTTCTTATTATTCTGATACTGCGGATGAGCTTTTCGGTAAGATCCAGTGGGTGGATGCCGATATCATGGATTTCCGGGCCATGGACGATGCCCTTGAAGGCATTGACCATGTGTACCATGCAGGGGCAGTGGTTTCCTTTTACCCCCGGCATCATAAGACGATGCTGAGGACCAATACCGAAGGCACGGCGAACCTTGTGAACCTGTGTATCGACAGGAAAATCAGAAAATTCTGTTATGTAAGTTCCGTGGCTGTTCTGGGAAGGGCTGTGAATGACGGCATTTCGGATGAGAACACCTGGTGGCAGCCGTCGAATAAGAATTCGGTTTACGGCCAGAGCAAGTACGGGGCCGAACGGGAGGTCTGGAGAGGAATGGAGGAAGGGCTGAATGCCTTTATTGTGAACCCGTCGGTGATCCTCGGGCCGGGTTTCTGGGACGGCGGCAATTCGGGATTGTTCTCACTGGTGTGGAAAGGGCTGAAATATTATACCCGCGGAGTTAACGGATACGTTGATGTGCGCGATATTTCCAGGGCTATGATATTGCTGATGGATAGCAACATTTCGGGGGAAAGGTTCATTGTGTCATCGGAAAACATTTCCTACCTGCAGCTCTTTGAGTATATGGCAAAATACCTGGGCAAACCGGCTCCATCAATAAATGTCCCCCCTGCTCTTACAGGCCTGGCATGGAGGGTTGAAGCCGTTCGAAGTTTCATTATGCGTTCAAAACCTGAGGTCACAAAGGAAATGGCCACCACGACAGCCCAGGTATACACCTATTCGAACGAGAAACTCAGAAAAGTAATTGGGTTTGAGTTTATTCCCGTTGAACAGTCCGTCAAAGAGATTTCGGAGATTTTTCTGAGAGACCACCAAGCGTAATTTACGATTTACGAATTTCACCATCTCACCATCTCACCATTTCTCCATTTCACCATTTCACCATTTCACCATTTCACCATTTCCCCATCTCACCATTTCACATTATTCTTATAATGGTAGTACCGCCTGATGATGTCGTCTACAAAACCTTCCATGCTATAGACTGCAAGGTTTTCGCTTACTGTATCATTCTTTGCATAAGGATCTTTTGTTGAGCGGCTGAGCAGGTAATATTCCACGTTGCCGTCCCAACGGTTCGGGTCTTTACCGTATTTCTCAGCTTTTTCGCGGGCCTGCAGAACGCGGCCAATACCGATGTTATATGACGCAAGTATAAATTTGATACGGTCTGTGGGGTTAGTGATCTCCGGGGGGAGCTGTTCATCAAGATGCTTGATATAACGCACACCTGCAGCCAGTTGCTGTGCAGGAGAGGCAACGCTGTCCATACCCATTTTCACGGCCGTTTCGGGCATCAGTTGCATAAGCCCCGAGGCGCTTCTCGAGGAGATCTGTCCCAGCCTGAAATTAGACTCTTCATAAACCAGGGAGGCAAGCAGCCGCCAGTCCCAGTGTATCCGAAAACTAAGCTCTCTCATCTCTTTATCAAAGGGGGAGATCTGGTTCCCCCGAAGGGTAACATAATCGCTTCCCATATTGGCGACAATCCTCTGGTTACCGAAGTACTCAAGATATGTTTTCCTGAGTTTTCCCGATTTTCTAGATTCAGCCATCCATTCGTCGAGCTTCATCAGAAGCGTATCAGAATTATGATTCACACCCCAGGCGTAGGCATAGAGTGGAAATGCCACCACCGATGCATCAAGATTCTGGTAGAACCCGGTATAGACCCTGGCCGTATTCTCAGGACAAAGCAAATAATTGATCCTGCCTTCGGCGACTTCCCTGATCAGGCCTTCCTGGGAGATTTCGGGATCCTGCACAAGCACCGGGCGTTTCCCTGTCTGTTTAAGAAAGGAACGGTAATAGGGATACATGAATTCGTTCCTTCTGGCGTGCACGGTATCTCCAACCGAGAGGTCATCGAGCGATGCAATGAATTTAGGCGTATGATCTTTTCGCTGTATCAGGATCAGCCTGGTTTCCCCTAAGATTTTAGTATAATGTACAAGTTTTCTGCCTTCCGACGAAATCGGGAGGTTCAGAGCAATCACATCCGCCACATTATTATCAAGATAATAATACAGCCGGGAGATGTCTTCAGAGGCAATGATTTTGAGCGGCACCTCGAGGTAGTCAGCAAAAGATTCCAGAAGGTCGAGCTGGTAGCCTGCTGGCTCACCTCTGTAAATGAAGTAGTTAAGAGTATTGCGGTCAGTCAGGGCGAGGAGATATCCCCTTTCGCGGATTCGCCTGATGGCATCTTTCTTTTCTTCGACCCGGTAATATATTTTCCAGGTTATATAAAATGCGGCCGCAATAAGGGCCAAACCCATCAGGATGGTCTTTAAGCTGAAAAAGAAACTGCTAAGTTTGGTCAAAATATTGTTATGCTACTTTACGGTATCTCCAAACGGCCAGGCTTGACATGACGATGGCAAAAACGACCAGGGAATAAAAGAGCTGGCTGATATCGTCGAAGGTCGATCCTTTCAGCAGCACCATCCGCATGATCTTTATAAAATACATCAGGGGGTTTAAACGGTCCATCTCCTGCGCCCAATGGGGCATGCTTTCTATGGAGGTGAACAGCCCGCTCATCAGTATGAATATGATCAGGAAAAAGAACGAAACCAGCATGGCCTGTTGCTGGTTGTTGGTAACTGTCGATACAAGCAAGCCGACAGACAAAATTACAAAAAGATAGACTCCGCCCGACAGGAAGATCAGCCAGAGATTCCCAACTGTAGGTATATCAAAGACTAACTTACCAATGCTTAGTCCGAAAGCAAGCTCAAACATGGCAATAATCCAGAAAGGGGTAAGCTTTCCCGCGATAAACTGAATTTTACGGATTGGGGTCACGTTGATCTGTTCAATAGTGCCGATCTCCTTTTCGCGTACGATGTTCATCCCCGACAAAAGGAGTCCGATAATGGTCACCAGAAGGACCAGAATACCCGGGACCATATAGGTTTTATAATTAAGTTTCGGGTTGTACCAGTAAGAATAGTCGGTTTGTATGTTCTTTAGCCCCGCCAGCTTCGAAGGGTTCAGCCAGTCCTGAAGCAGTTCCCGGTTGAAATCGATGAGGATGGAGCTGCAGTAAGCGCTGCTTAATCCCGCGACGGACTGGTTGATGGCATTGATCACGAACTGCACCTTGCTAAGGTTTTCTTTTACCAGTTTCCGTTCAAATCCGTTGGGGATCCTGATGATGACATCCACTTTGCCTCTTTGCATCTGGTCCATGGCCTGGTCATAGGAAAATGTAGTCTGCACGATCTCATAAAAAGGGGAACCTTCGTATTTGCTGATGAGTTTTCGGGAGGATGAGCTGAGGTCCATATCCACGACCGAGACTTTGATGTGCTTCATTTCGAAAGTGGCGGCATTGACAAGGATAAGCAGCTGAACGATAGGTACAACGAAGATAATGGGAAGCATCCCCTTGTTACGGAAGATCTGTAGGAATTCTTTCTGTATTATATAGAGTATTGTTCTCATAGATTCTTTGTCAGCCCAGCCTGACCTTGAATTTCTTAACGCTTAAGAAAATGAACAGCATAGTAAATCCGGCCAATATCCCTGTTTCAAAGGCAATGTAGCTGAAGCCGTTGCCTTGAAGCATAATACTTTTTATGATGGTGATATAATATTTCGGGGGCATGATATGGCAGAACCATTGCAATACCACCGGCATGTTTTCAACCGGAAAGATAAATCCGCTGAGCAGGATGGTCGGGAGCATCAGAGCCACGAGTGAAAGCATCATAGCGATCTGCTGGCTGCTGGTTATAGTAGAAATGAGTATACCCAGCGATAGCGCCATACAGATGAAGAGCAGACTTTCAAATAAAAGCAGGGCAACACTTCCCACCACCGGAACTCCGAATACGGTATTTCCAAGGATGATTATTATGCAGGCATCTAAAAAGGCGAGAAAGACGTATGGGAAAACTTTTCCGATAATGATCTGTGCCGGTTTAAGGGGTGAGACCAGCAGGAGTTCCATAGTGCCGAGTTCTTTTTCGCGGGTAATTGAAAGCGAGGTCATCAGGGCCGAGATCAGCATCAGCAGCATGGCCATCAGGCCGGGAACGAACATAAACACCCCTTTCATCTCACTGTTGTACATCATCCGTACTTCAGGAACGATCTGCATGGGGATCTTTTCGGCATTCAGTGAGAGAAGGTAGTTCGACAGTATCCCCTGGATGTAATTGACCAGGATATTGGCCGTGTTGGGATCTGAGGCGTCGCCAATTATCTGGACTTTCGCATTCCCTGTTTTGTCGAGGTTCTTCGAAAAATCAGGGCCGAAAATCAATACCAGTTTCACATTTCCCTGCCTGAAAACCTGCTCAATTTCTTTGGTAGAACTAAGGTTTTTGTCGAGGATGAAATAGCCTGATGACAACACTTTCTCGCTGATTTTACGGGTGACTTCGTCTTTCGACTGGTCGAAGATGGCGATACGGGCATCGCGGATCTCGCTGGTGATGACATAACCGAACAACAGAAGCTGAATGGCGGGTATGCCGAAAAGGATCATCAGGGTGCGGTAGTCCCTGAAGATATGATAGAATTCCTTTACAACAAAGCCCAGAAAGCGTTTCATTCCATCTCTTTTTTAGTCGCCCATGCATAATAGAAACGGAATGCCGAAACCAGCAGGGGAAATGCCATCCCGATATAAAATGTAAACAGGTAATCGCGGTCGATCACATCAAATTTCCGCAGTAAAATACCACTTGTGATCATCATCATCATCATGAAATACGAACGTAAGTTGAAGAATGAGAATGCACAGGGGTAAGGAATGCTGAGCCCTTTGATGCGCCTGATATGTTTATAGGAGATCTTTGAGAACAGTACGAAATAAAAAGGGACGCCTATAGCCACTCCAATAAGAATGTTTAACCATAGATGGTGAGAATGTTTCATTTCGTAATCGAGCCCCCTCCACATCAGCATGCCCCCGGCCGTGGTCCAGGCCAGTCCGGCAATGAAGAGCAGGTTATGCCTGCTTACGGTAGGTTTGTATTTTTGGGCTAACGACATTTCAGTTTACTTTAGCTCTTGCAAGTTTTAAGAACACATCATTCATGGATGCAGCAAGATATTGTTGTTTAAGGTTTTCGGGTGTGTCGAGGGCGGCAATTTTCCCGTCGACCATGATAGAAACCCGATCACAGTATTCCGCCTCATCCATATAATGCGTGGTTACAAAAACAGTGATCCCCTCGCGGGAAGCTTCAAATATCATATCCCAGAATTGTCGCCTGGTCAAAGGATCTACGCCGCCGGTAGGTTCATCGAGGAAAACGATTTTCGGGTTATGGATAATAGCTACCGAGAAAGCAAGCTTTTGTTTCCATCCGAGTGGTATACTGCGGATGAGTTTGTCCCTGGCCTCTTTCATGTCGAGCTTTTCCATGAGTACTTTGGTTCTTTCTTCAATTTCTTTTTTCCTCAGGCCATAGATCCCCGCGTAAAAACGGATGTTCTCAAACACGGTCAGGTCGTCGTAAAGCGAGAACTTCTGGCTCATGTAACCGATGTTCTTTTTGATCTTTTCCCTTTCGGTGTAAATGTCGAATCCGCCTACAGTGAGTTTACCTGAAGTAGGAGAAGACAGCCCGCAAAGGATCTTTATCGCGGTAGTTTTACCCGCCCCGTTAGCGCCGAGAAAGCCAAATATCTCGCCTTTCTTCACCTCGAAACTGAGATGGTCATTGGCGATGAAAGACCCGAATTTCTTCACCAGGTCTTTCACAACGATGATATTTTCTGCTTGCCGTTTCACCATTTGGTATTCATTAGTTCCATAAAACAATCCTCAATCGTGGCCTGGGTCGGGCCTATTTTTACATCCGAATGCCCTTTTTCATGTAGGTATTTATGCAGGACATCTTCTGCGGCATGCTCTTCTTTGAAGGAGACATGCGCAGACTGTCCGAAGGCAAAAACAGAATGAACCTGGGGGAATTGACGCAGGTCCCTGAGCAGGCTGTAAATATCGTCTGACTTCACAGAATATAGCACGTAAGGGTACGTTTTAATGACTTCCGAAGGCGTACTGATAGTCATTATTTTCCCGTTCTGGATCAGGGCGACCCGGTCGCACAGGCTGGCTTCATCCATATACGGTGTTGCCACTACAATAGTGATGCCGCTGTCTTTCAGACGTTTCAGCATTTCCCAGAACTCAAGCCGGGAAACGGCATCTACTCCGGTAGTTGGCTCGTCAAGTATCAGAACAGAAGGCTTATGGATCAAGGCGCACGACAAAGCAAGCTTTTGTTTCATCCCTCCTGAGAGTTGACCTGCCTTGCGTTTTCTGAACGGTTCGATCTGAACATAGATATCTTTGATCAGGTCGAAGTTCTCGGCGATTGTAGTCCCGAACACCGTGGCATAGAACTTCAGGTTTTCTTCAACACTCAAATCGGTGTAGAGTGAGAACTTTCCGGGCATATACCCTATGTCCTGCCTTATCTTACGGTAGTCCTTCACTACATCCAGTCCGTTCACCGACGCCTTCCCCTCATCGGGTAACAGCAGGGTGGTAAGGATACGGAATAAGGTAGTCTTTCCAGCGCCATCAGGTCCGATAAAGCCAAACAATTCGCCATGGCCCACGCTGAATGAAATATCATCAAGGGCTTTGACCGTGGCGAATTGTTTGGAGAGATGCGTTACCTGGATTGCAGACATTTGGCGATGGGGCGATTGAATGTCGAATATTGAACAAGGAATATTGAATGTTGATCGGAAAACAAAATTCGATATTCGATATTCGTTGTTCAATATTCAATATTCATTTCTTTAATTGATCGATCGTGTCCAGAACGTATTCCTTCCGATCAGGGAAATACCTACATAACCTCTTATCTTAAGCTTGTTGGCTGATTCAAACTCGATATAGCATTTGTATGTTTTTCCGTTCTTGGGATCGTAGATTGTTCCGCTTGACCATTGGTCTTTACCGTCGAAAGTGAAATTTTTCAGGTTCACCAGGCCAATCAAAGGGCTTGATTTTAGTTTGACATCGGGATTTTCTTTGTCGGTACGAGGCAATCCGGTAATAGAATCCAGGGGGGTTCTGAGCCAAACCAGTTTTCCGAAGTATTTATCACCTTCTTTATAGATCTGAACTTTGCCCGTGGCTTCCTGGTTCAGCCAGGTACCGAGAATGTCGTCGGGTTTATGGGTCTGGGCCGATACTTTCACGGAAGAAGTGAGCAGCATTAACAATACAACTGCAGATGTGATGATGGTTCTCATGTTTTATGGTTTTTGGTTAGTACTATTCATAAATCGGATTTCGCCCGGCATGCCTATTTTCATGGAACCGTCATTGGCAACCATTACTTTCACTGCATAAACCAGGTTTACTCTTTCTTCTTTGGTTTGAATGGTCTTAGGCGTGAATTCGGCCGAAGGCGATATCCAGGAAACAACTCCCTGAATATGGGTATTTGTCTTTTCATCCTTATCAAAAGCCACGTCGATCGTTGAACCCAGTTTGATATAGGGAAGCTGTGATCCGCCGACATAAGCTCTTAAGGTGATTACGGAAAGGTTTGCAATTTTATATAATGGTTTACCGTAAGTAGCTACCTCGTCTTTTTCGGCATACTTGGTAAGGACCGTACCTTTGATGGGGTTGATAATTCTTGATCTGGTAATCAGCTGCTCAAACTGTGCGATCTGTTGGGTTATTGAGGAAACCTGACTGGAAATTCCCCCGAACTGTACCTTTAATGAGGCAGTCTGTTTCTCTATCATATTCAGGCCGGCATTGATATCGTCGAGTTGTTTCTGGGTAGCGGCCCCGTCTTTCATAAGCTTTTCAACCCTTTGTTTGTCGACCAGAACATTTTCGCGGTTCTGAGCCTGTACAGCGATCTGGGCTTCCAGGTCATCCTTGTGGGAAGCTGTTGCATCCCTGTTTTCGATGGATTGTTTCTTTTTCAGATAAAGATCGGTCGTGTCGATATATCCCACCATCTTTCCGGAATCGGGAATCTGGCCTTCTTCAACTTCAAATTTCATGATCTGCCCGGTAGCCATCGCAGAAACCATCACTTCCGTGGCTTCGAAAGTGCCATAGGCATCGGGTTTGTTTTTATCGTTGCTGCAGGAAGTAAAAAGAAGAATCCCTGCGAAAATTCCAGGAAGATATCGTTTCATGGCTTTAGTATTACCGGGTAAAATTACAATTTACCCATGTTGTACAAATATGAGATTTTTGCTTTGATCAGCTGTACCTTATGGATCTCCAGTCCCATCCTGGCCTGTGTTTCGTCGTTCACGCGCAATACATAATCGCTGGATGTGATCACGCCATTGGTGAGTTGCGAAGAAGCTGTTTTTGTGATGCCTTTTCTGAGATCAACAAGCTCCTGGTCCCTCAGCAGAAGGTCGGAAAGTTTTTTGATATCAGAAATATTTTTCTGATTGGTAACCCTGAGGTTTTTATCAAAAGTCTCCTGCTGGTTTTTCAGTATATTACCCTGGATGTCATAGATTTTTTTCTCATTCCTGTTGGCATTCCAGTTCCATGGGTTCCATGTTAGTCTGGCCCCGACCAGGAGCATAGGTGCAATATCGCTCGAAAGAAAATTAAATCCCGGCCTGCCAAACCCAAACTGACCGACGGCCCAGAACTTCGGGTTCCATTTTGTAGTGACCATGTCTTTCATCAAATTCACACGGTCTATCTGTATACCGTATATTTCGAATTCGAGGCGCTTGTTTTCAAAGTTCATGCCGGGAATAATGATCACGGGTGTTTTAAAGGCCGTATTCTCATCCATAGGCCTCGAAATTAATTCGGCGAGCATACGTACATTGCTCAGGCGGTCCATGGTCAGCTCATAAATATTCTGCTCAAGCTTGATGATCTCGGCCCTGATCAGGTCGGCATTCATTTTGAGCATGGAGCCGTTTCTTACGGCCGATTCCACTTCGGCAAGTTTTGCTTCAAGCTGAATCTTTGTTTCCTTAAGCAGGTCTATATTCTGCTGGGTGAGAAGGATGTTAAAATAAAATTGATTGATCTGGTCTTTAAGCAGGTATAAGCTGGCATCAACATTTTTCTTATCTACATTGAGATTGTATTTTTCAAGCTTTTTCTGGTAGCTGGTAACATTTCCGTCATAAATGGATTCACTCACATCGAGAGTGAGTTTATACTGGTCGTTTGGGATTACCGGGCCCTGAACCGAAGGCAGGGTAGGAGATGGCAGTTCGATCACGATCTCAGGCACCTGGTTCTGGTAGGTAGCGCTGCCGTTCACATTAAACGTTGGCAGGTAGTTCTTGTTGAGGTTTTTTATCCTGAGGTCACTGGATTTATCAAGCAGATTCGACTGCCTGGTAAGAGGATAAGTTTTCTGTACCTGCTGATAACATAAATCGAGGGTGATGGTGTCCTGGGCTGCAAGAGGTAGTGATCCTGGACCTGAAAGAAGTAGCAACCAGCAACTAATTTTCAACCAAGCGGTCATGGCGTAAGGAGTTTATTTAGGTATCTTAATCTTTTGTCCGGGCTTCAGGTAGGAAGCATTGTTGATTCCGTTAAGCTTTTTGATCTGTGCCACGGTAACATTAAAATGGTCGGCAAGATCCCAGAGGTTATCACCCGAAAGAATCGTATAATAGATGAATTTCGAATTCCCGACGGGGGTTTTAGCAACAGGCTTAGGAGCAGGCTGTTTTGCAGTTGTCACGGAAGAGGCGACAGGTTTCTGAACGCTGGCAACAGCTGCTGGTGGTGTTTCCCGTTTACGAAGCAGGGAATCGGGAATTTTCGGAGCAGAGCCGGGAGTGTAAACAAAGACCTTTTGTTTTGGTTTTACATAATTCTTGCTCAGGTTATTAAGAGACTTAAATTCGGGAATACTCATATGGAATTTTTTGGCTATCCCGGCCACTGTCTCACCTTTTTTAACAGTATACTGTTGTGTTTCATGGTAGCTCGCGTAAATAGCTGCAAGGCTTGCATCATCAGAGAGCGCATCTTTCGTTTTATAGGCATAGAGAGCATTTTCATTATTAATAAAATCGCCCACGTTCTTTTTCCTCAGCCTGAGTTTGTAAGTCATTTCGGGAGTGGCAGGAATAACGCCTTGTTTATATGCCGGATTTAGGAAATCAATCTCATCCCAGGGGATGTTCAGCATTTCAGATATCTGTCCGAAGGTCAGGGGATGCCTCACGGTTACAGTATCTACCTCGTAATACAGAATGCCGGGATCTACAGGATAGATCTTATGTTCATTGGCATAGGCAAGCACATAACTTGCTGCTATGAAAGCGGGTACATAAGCCCTCGTTTCTTTTGGCAGAAAACGATGGATAGCCCAGAAATTTTTCAGTCCGCCTGATCTGCGGATGGCTTTGTTCACATTGCCTGCGCCTGAGTTATAGGCAGCCAGGGCCAGTGACCAGTTCCCGTAAATATCATACAGGTCCTTCAGATGTTCGCAGGCTGCTATGGTTGCCTTGAAAGGATCATAACGGTCGTCGACATATGAGCTTACCTTCAAACCGTATACTCTTCCGGTGCCATACATGAACTGCCACAGGCCTTTTGCCCCGGCTTTTGAGTTGGCCACAGGGTTAAGTGCCGATTCAATCACGGCAAGATATTTAAGTTCAAGGGGCATGTCGAAGCGATCGAGCTGTTCCTCAAAAAGAGGGAAATAGATCTCAGACAGGCCCAGGATGCGGGCTGTAAGTTTGCGTTTCCGCACAGCATAGAGATCGATAAATTTTTTGACGTCAGAATTATAAATATATTCAAACGGAGAATTTTCGTTCATCAGAGCTATCCTGGCGGCATACACTGAATCGGAAAAGACCGGGATCTCCGTTTCGGTATAATTGCTCCACGAAGGGTATTTCAGTGCATGAGGAGAAGCGGCATCAGAGAAGATCTTAAGTGTTGACAGGCTATCGAGCATAGCAACAACTGCATCATCTTCAATAAGTTTTGCTTTTTTTGATGTAGTGTCGGAACGAAGCGTGTCCTGGGAGAAAATGGAATGAGGGCTTATCAGCAGTATAATCAGTAAAGAAATCAAGTGTACAACCCTCATGCGATTTTTTATAATAAATAATTATGGATGAACGATATGCAAAGATATCCTTTTTTTAAAAATGCTCAACACAGAAGTTAAGCAAAGGTAATTATTAGTGACGAGGGTGAATTAAGTATATTTGTAATATTAACTTCATACCGATGAAAACAGTTTTCTCTTTTCTTGCCTGTATTGTCTTGTTTGGCGGATTTTCAGCAGCCCAGGACACCGTCCCGGGGTCGTCTGTAAAGCTAACCCACGAAATGTCGCCCGACGAACTCAGGCGAAAAGCCGAAATCGGCAGAACCTTCATTGAAACACCTCCCCCTGCCGGCCCGTTAAGGAACGTCGAGGAATTTGGCCGGATGCAGGGAGCCCTGGTAAGATATCCTTTTGGTATCCCTGTGTCGCTGATCAGGGAAATGGCCGACGGTGTGATGGTTACAACCATCGTGGCAAACCTGTCACAGAAAACTGCGGTAACCGGCATCTATGTGAGCAATGGAGTTGATACAAACCATTGCAATTTTTTAATAGCACCCTCCGACAGCTACTGGACACGTGATTACGGTCCCTGGTTTGAAAGCGACAGTTCAAACCATATCGGTATCGTTGACTTCCCCTATAACCGCCCCAGGCCAAACGATGACGAGATCCCGAAAAAAGTTGCAGAGATGCTGGGAATCCAGTGGTACGGGATGAACCTGATTTCAACGGGAGGCGATTATATGACCGACGGGATGGGAAATTCTGCATCTACCGAGCTGGTCTGGACCGAGAATCCTTCCCTTACTCATGACCAGGTCGCCCAAAAAGTTCTTGATTACCTGGGTGTTGAAAACTACCAGGTAGTGCCAGACCCCAACGTGAATACTTCAATTGATCATATCGATTGCTGGGGGAAATTCCTTGCGCCCGATAAGATACTGATCAGGCAGGTGGGTGTATCGAATCCCTGCTACAACGCCCTTGAAACTACAGCTACATACTGGGCATCCCAGACCAGTCCTTATGGAACAAATTACAGGGTATACAGAGTGCAGACACCCTCCGATCAACCCTATTCAAATTCTGTTATTCTGAATAACAAAGTGCTCATCCCCTTTATGAATTCCACCTGGGACGACAGTGCCAAAGCCGCTTATGAAGCAGCAATGCCCGGTTATACCGTAGTGGGTTTCCCGGCCCAGGCTTCCACTCCCTGGCTGTCGACCGATGCGCTTCATTGCCGGGTAATGGGTCTTGCGGATATCCATCTCCTGTATGTCAAACATATCCCTGTTGCAAGTGTTCAGCCTTGCGATGAAAACTATATCATCAATGCCGGGATCATCTCATGCAGCGATTCAGCTCTTTTCGCCGATTCGGTGCTGGTGTATTACAAGGTCAACAATGGTTCTTTCCAGGCTGTTCATATGACGAACATTTCAGGGAACCTTTACCGCGGGATCATCCCAAGGCAGGCCGCCGGAAGTACGGTTAAATATTATATCTATGCTGCCGACCGCTCAGGGCGGAGGGAAACAGCTCCGTTTATCGGGAACGCCGATCCGTTTACATTCAGTTCGGTTTGCTCCAATGTAGTTGCCGTTCCTGATACCCTGTGGTTCAACACACCCTATGATGCAATGTATGGCAAGGTCACCTATCTCCATAACTTCACTGCATCTGCAGTCGACATAAGCTATCTTGAGATGAATGGTTCCGGGCTTCCCTGGCATGTTGACTCCACTGACGTTTCACCTGTTCCTTATACACTTAATGCAGGTGATTCTGCTTATGTGAGGGTCAGGCTCTATATGATCACCGATCATATTCCGGGCTTATACCTGATCGATAGTGTGAATTACACAACAAACCTGGGAACCGGGCGGTTCATTCTTATGGTCAATCCTCAGATACTGGGCGGCATCAGGGCCGATCAGACCCAGAGTATATCGGCCGCTAATTTCCCGAATCCGTTCATATCCGCGACAACCATAAACTTTAGTTTGAGGGAAGTAGGCAATATCAGGCTGGGAATATTCGACCTTAACGGGCAACTTATCAGTGAACCGGTATCGGGTGCGTATCCGGCCGGTGAGCATTCAGTTATCTGGGATGGGACAGACAGGACTGGCAATAAAGCCGCAGCCGGGATCTATTTGTACCGGCTGACGTCTGAAAAAGAGACTCTGGTAAAAAGGATGTTGCTTATTCGGTAATACGTTTTTCGGGCCTCATCTGGGGGAAAAACAGTACATCCTGAATAGATACCTGGTTGGTCATGATCATGGTGAGGCGGTCTATACCTATACCCAGCCCCGATGCAGGTGGCATGGCATATTCCAGGGAACGAAGAAAATCCTCGTCCAGCGCCATCGATTCGTCATCACCCCGTTTACCCAGTTCCAGCTGGGACTCAAATCGTTCTCTCTGGTCGATGGGATCGTTCAGTTCAGAGAAGGCGTTACAGAGTTCTTTCCCGTTACAGATTGCTTCAAACCGTTCAACAAGCCCGGCTTTGCTACGGTGTTTCTTGGCCAGTGGCGACATTTCCACGGGGTAATCGGTGATAAAAGTAGGCTGGATCAGAAACGGCTCGCATTTTTCGCCAAAGATCTGGTCGATGATCTTGCCTTTGGCCATGGTTTTGTCGATAGGAACCTGCAGCTGTTTGGCAATAGCAACCAGTTCATCCTCCGATTTGCCGTCAATATCAATGCCGGTATAATGCTGAATCACCTCAAACATAGTAAATCTTTTCCAGGGGCGTTGGAAGTCGATGAGCTTATCGCCAACCTGTACCTCTGTTTTTCCGTGCAGGTCAAGAGCAATTTTCTCAACCATCTCCTCCACCAGGTCCATCATCCATTCATAATCCTTATAAGCCACGTAAAGCTCCATCTGGGTGAATTCGGGATTATGGAATCGGTCCATCCCCTCGTTGCGGAAGTCTTTAGAGAACTCATAGACCCCGTCGAATCCTCCAACGATTAGCCGCTTGAGGTAAAGCTCATTGGCAATACGGAGGTAAAGGGTCATGTCGAGTGAGTTATGATGGGTCTTGAATGGCCTGGCAGCGGCGCCACCGTAAAGAGGCTGAAGCACAGGGGTCTCAACTTCGAGGTACGATCTTTTGTTCAGAAACTCACGCATGGAATTCACCAGCCTGGTCCTCTTCACGAAAACATCCCTTACCTCGGGGTTAACGATCATATCGACATACCGCTGGCGGTATCTCTGCTCGGGATCGGTGAAGGCATCGAACAGCTCCCCGTCTTTTTCTTTGACGATGGGCAGTACGCGCAGGGATTTTGAAAGAAGCTTCAGTCCATTTACATGGATTGAGATCTCTCCCATCTGGGTAACGAACACATAGCCGGTCACGCCGATGATATCGCCGATATCAAGCAGTTTTTTAAATACCGTGTTGTACAGGGTTTTGTCTTCACCGGTGCAGATCTCGTCGCGTTTAATGTACATCTGAATACGGCCCGTGGAATCCTGGAGTTCGCTGAAGGAGGCGGCGCCCATGATACGGCGGGTCATGATGCGGCCGGCAATGCTCACATTCTGGTAAAGTGAATTGTCGGCAGGATAATGCTGTTTGATCTCTGCCGCGGTCGCGTTAACAAGGAATGTTTCGGGAGGGAAGGGATTGATACCGAGCCTGACAAGTTCATTTAATGCATCGCGGCGGATTTGTTCCTGCCCGGTAATGGGAATTGACATACGCTGAATTTTAGGCAAAGATAAGGAATTACGACAATACCGTATGCAGTATATGATGGGAGTTCATGGGCTTGAAGCCCGGCAGGTGGAGCTGATAGTAGATGAGAAGGGAATCGAGCAGGGATCTCCTGACCTCGGGTTTAAAATGAAGCTCTGATTGATTTTCAATAGTTGTTATGATGAGTGAATGAAACAGTTTGCCGTATTCGGGCCTCACGAAGGCATCTTTTTCGGGTATCAATGGCTGAAAATGACTTTCACGGAGGTTGAAGACGGGTTTTTTTTCAGAAAAACCTGGCTGTGGCTGGATTCCCAGAAACCGGGTGAGTTCTGAAGTAAATACCAGTGGAAAACAGTTGAGGTTATTTTCGGTGGAGTCTAGCAGCAGGCAGGATTTCCAGAGGTATCCGAAGAGTTCGTTGTTGGTTTCTTCTTCCCTCACAGCTTTGTACAGAAGTTCATTGATATACAGGGCAACGGAGCTTTTCAGGATATCGAAGGGGATACTCAAATAGGGCTGGAACAGCCTGACTTCCCTGGCTGTATGCAGAGTGTTTCTTTCTTTCATGCCGGCTACTATTTCGAGCAAGGTCAGAGGCTGGAACAGTCCGGCTTTTGTTTTTGCCTTCTCTTTGCGGATCCCTTTGAAAAGGTACGACTGAAGACCACGGGCTTCGGTATAAATACGGACGATGATACTGGTTTCGGAGTATTTTACGGTATGTAATACGATGCCTTTAGTTGTAATCAGCATCAGTTGATCACCAGGATCTTGGTTACTACTTTTTCGCTTCCGTCCTCATTGGTGGCAAAGACCATATACACTCCGGTATGAACCTTCTTGCCGTCCATGGTACTGCCGTTCCAGACGGCTTGTCCGCCCTCGGCTTTGCCTGTATAAACAAGTCTTCCGCTGATATCGGTGATACGGATCTGGGCGTTGCTGATGAGGCCTTTCACGGCGATGTAGCCCTGGTATCCTTCAGGGACCGGGTTCGGATAGGCATACACATTGCCGAAGGCATCTCCGCCTTCTGTGGCTGTACTTTTAAAGGAGATCACTCCCTTATCGGTACCGAAATACACTTCGCCGGTTATCTGGTTGATGGAAATGGATGTCACCCGGTCTGACAGCAGGGGGCTGTTTTCCGCAGTAAAATGAAATACCTGTTTTGTACCATCGGCCGAGAAAAGATAAGCTCCGCCCCGGTCGGTTCCCATCCATTTACGGTTGGCCCCGTCTACGGCAATGGCATTCACCTGTTCGTTCTCGAGGAGATACTGAACATACTGCCCCTGTTGGACCAGAGGCCGCTGGCAGTCGGAAGGGTGAGCGGTAAAAAGGTCGTCGGGACTGTAGAATACACCAACCCCGCTTTCGGTTCCGACCCAGATCTCGCCGTTCTTGTCCTCGGTCATTGAAAATACCGAATTTCCCGGGATGTTCCCGCTTCCGGCCGAGTTGTTCAACTTGGTCGAAAGGTCATCGTTCGGGTTATCGGGGGTTCCGTTATCGGTAAACACCAAAACAGAATAAGGGTTCAGACTACCATAGCGCATCTGCATCCACACCTGCTCGTAACGGGTGGCGATGATCTGGCCAAGGTCGGTCTCATTGTTTTTTGTTATGGTAAAACCCGTCCACTGGTTGCCTCTTTTTAACGACAGGCACTGATTTGTATGGGAGCAATTGATCCACTGAAAGCCGTGGGCGTCGAAGGCAGAGCCTCCCACACGGATCACAGCGCTGTCGCCTGCCGAATGGTGATGCAGGGTGGAGTTGGACTCGGTATACCGGCGGCTAAAGGCGCCATTGTAAAATTCCAGAAGGCCGTATCCCCAGGTAGCGGCGTAGATCCGTTTGGGGTCTGAAGGGTCGGCGGTAACCGATACAATATTAGACCAGCTGTACAACTGGGGATCTACTGCTCCTGAAATATTTTGCCAGTTGGCATCATCAAAGTGATATATCTGGGCTGCCTGGGAGAGAGGTACATAGGAACCGTCGTAGCCACCCGGGGTGATGTACAAGTCATTTCCCAGTGAACTCATGCTGAAGGCATTAGCCGAAAGCGGACCACTCAGATTATAGGTCTTTATCTGGTCTGAATTCATCTCGTAGCTCACCAGTCCTGAATATGTATCGGCGATCCAGATGGTCTGATTTCTATCGCAGATGGCATCCTGGGGAAATGAACCGGCTCCGGGGTAAGAGTTTATGACCTTGTACCGGGTAAAATTCTGATCAAAAACATCGACATAATAATTGTAACTCACAACCAGGAAATTATACATGCTGTTGAGGTTCATCACCGGATTTGCGTCACCGTTGATCCAGGCCGACCAGGTTCCGGTGTAGGTATACAGGGTGTCGAGACCGTTTGTTCGTTTCTTATTGACCACCACCTTACCCGAAAAGAAAGTGATGGTGTTGTACATCAGGGTAGTGTCAATGCGTTTATCCTTAGACCATACTGCATAGTTGGCCAGATTGGGATCTTTGTACCAGGCTTTATATATGCCTTTTTCGGTAGCAGCCCAAAGCGTGTCGCGGTCGTCTTTCACCAGACCCATCACATTCACCTGGGTGCCGCCGTTGCCTATATAATATGTTTCTTTGATTTCCTGTTTTACAAGGTCAAGCACCACGATCCCGAAGCCGCACTGAAGGTATGCCGTGCTGCCCAGGCAGTAAATGCTGTTGATGGTTTTATTACCGAGGATCGTTTTGCGGTAGATATCTGATATGTTGATGATGGTGTTATTCTGGATGAGGTCGAGGTTGGCGTCGGTATATGCGACAACAAGTGTCTTTGTGGCGGAGTTGTAAGCGATACAGCTGATGCCGATGTCGGAAAGGCCCTGAATTTTTGTGATCCTGCTGATGCTGTTGTCTTCTTTGTCATACACTATCAAAGCGTATGGAGTTGAGGCATAAATCTTGCTTCCCGCTTCTGCCACGGAATTGCAGAAGTTATAGGGAAGTTCGTCTCTCCACTGGCCGATGGGTATCTGGGGGCTCTGGGCTGAGAGGGATGCGGGATACAGGATGCAGGATAATAAAAAGAGTCTGAATATTTTCATACAGTATGAATATGGATCATAACACTAAACCGGGGTTTAAAAGTAACTGATTTTTTGCTGATTTATTGCAGAAAACCCGGGAATTCAGAGGATCATCCCTGCAGCAACCGTTTCATTGGTCGCTTCATCGATCAGGATAAGGCTGCCGGTCTGGCGGTTGGTCGTATAAGGGTCGAAAAACAGAGGTTTTGTTGTTCTCAGGTGAATTCTTGCTATTTCGTTCATAGCCAGGCTGGTGCGATTCTGAATTTGTTCGAGGGTACTGATGTTGAGTACATAGCTGATGGCATCGATCACACAGCGCGCATCCCTCGAATTATGTTTAACGGCATATTTTCCGTTAAGCTGCATAGGTTTGGGGTTCATCCAGCAGATCATACAATCGATTTCAGAAGAGGCTTTGGGCAGGTCATAAGCCCCGGCAATCATATCGCCCCGGCTAATGTCAATATCATCGGCTAAAAGAAGGGTCACGCTCATGGGCGGGAAAGCCTCATCCGCAGGTCCGTCAAAAGTATCGATACGCTCTATTTTGGTTTGAAGCCCTGCGGGGAACACCATCACCTCATCGCCCGGATGGAAGATACCTCCTGCAATCCGGCCGGCATAACCGCGGTAGTCGTGAAATTCATCTGATTCGGGGCGGATCACATACTGCACGGGAAACCGCTGATGGACCATATCGAGGTCCTTGTCGATCGGGATGGTCTCGAGAGTCTCGAGAAGGGTCGAGCCCGTGTACCAGGGCATATTCTGTGAGGGTTTCACCACGTTATCGCCCTTGAGGGCGCTGATGGGAATAAACCTCAGGTCTTCGCCCGGCAGCACTTTTTCGACAAACGCGTTAAAGTCGGCTTTGATCTTTTCGAACACATCCTGTCGGTATTCGAGAAGGTCCATTTTGTTTATACAGACCACGATATGCGGTATACCGAGCAGATAGGCCAGGAAGGCATGACGGTAAGTCTGTTCAATAACGCCGTTGCGTGCATCGATCAGCACGATGGCGGCATTGGCGGTAGAAGCGCCCGTGACCATGTTCCTGGTATACTGAATATGCCCGGGAGTGTCGGCGATGATGAATTTACGGTTGGGAGTGGCAAAGTAGCGGTAAGCCACATCGATGGTGATACCTTGTTCGCGTTCGGCCCTGAGCCCGTCGGTAAACAGCGCCAGGTTGAGGTGTTCGCTCCCCTTCTGCACGCTGGCCCGCTTTACTGCATCAAGCTGGTCCTCGAACAGCGATTTGCTGTCGTACAGCAGCCTGCCGATGAGAGTGCTTTTACCGTCGTCTACACTGCCCGCTGTGGTAAACCGCAGAAGCTGCATGTTCAGGTAAGCCTTGCTTGAAAATTCAGTTTCAGTAGTCGCTGTCATCTTATACTATCCTTCGTAAATCATACATCGTACATCGTACATCGTACATCGTACATCGTACATCGTACATCGTACATCGTACATCGTACATCGTACATCGTACATCGTACATCGTACATCGTACATCGTACATCGTACATCGTACATCGTACATCGTACATCGTACATCGTACATCGTACATTTCTTATTCTCTCCTCTCCAGGTCCACCAGCGCGGTACTCGTCTCAACCATCTGGTTCAGTTTGACATTCACTTTCTGTACAATGCCGTCGACAGGTGCTGTGATCATGTTCTCCATTTTCATAGCTTCGATGATCAGAAGTACTTTGCCTTTCTTTACTTCGTCGCCCGGGTTTACGTTGATCTTGGTAACCTTGCCGGGCATAGGTGAAGTAATATGGCCTCCTTCCTGACCCACACTGTCAAACGAAGCGGCCGATACAGTTTCGGTAAGAAGGTCGGCCCTCTGCATAGTGTAAAGGAAGCCGCCTGTACTCACGCAGCCCTGATTGCCTTTGTCTTCGCTTACATAAACCACGTGATCGTGCCCGTTGATTGTGCATGCCAGACGACCGCCGTTCCAGGTTTCGATAGCGCAGCTGTATGTGTTTCCCGAGATCTCAAAGCCGAAATTGTTGTTACCGCTCCGGCTCACTTTCACTTCAAGGCCCTTTGCTCCGGCTTTCAAACCGATCTTCATCAGGTTGCGCCAATAGCCTATCTGCTGCCAGACACTGGGTTTTTCGCAGCCTGATGCCAGCGAATTCGAGAGGCTTGCCATAAGGTAGCCCGTTACGGGAACATGCAGGGGGAACTTCTCTTTTTCTGATTCCATCGAAGCGACCAGGCCCTGAAGGTGTTCATCGATGAACCTGGTGGTTATGGCATTGCTTACAAATTCCTTGCTTTGCATTAAAGCTGTCAGGAAGGAAATATTGGTTTTTACACCGTGGATGACATAGTCCTGAAGCGCAGTAACCATGATCCTCGATGCTTCCTCCCGGTCTTCACCCCATACCACCAGCTTGCAGATCATGGGGTCGAAAGAACTTTTTATTTCGGTTTGGGCAGCGATTCCGGTGTCTATTCTTATTCCAGGAATGCACGGCTCCTTGTAAAGGCTCATTTTACCGGGCGATGGCTGGAAATTGTTAGATGGGTCTTCAGCATAGATCCTGCATTCTATGGCATGCCCTCGCTGCATCACATCCTCTTGCCGTATCCTCATCGGATGCCCGGAAGCAATAAGGATCTGTTCTTCCACGATGTCGACACCGGTCACCATTTCCGTTACCGGATGCTCAACCTGGATGCGGGTGTTCATCTCGAGGAAGTAAAAGTTAAGGTCCTTGTCGACCAGGAATTCAATGGTCCCGGCGCTGGTATAGCCGGCTTCTTTTCCGATTTTCACGGCAGCTTCTCCCATTCTCAGGCGAACCTCAGAGCTCAGGGTGGGGGAGGGAGATTCTTCAATGATCTTTTGATAACGTCTTTGGATAGAGCATTCTCTTTCGAAAAGATGGATCACATTCCCATGCTCGTCGCCCAGTATCTGCACCTCGATATGCCTGGGCTCGACAATATATTTTTCGATGTAAACGGTTTCATCACCGAAATACGCTTTTGCCTGCCTGGCTGCACTCTCAATAGCTTCTTCAAGTTCTTCAGGCTTGTACACTATTCGCATGCCTTTGCCTCCACCACCTGCAGCTGCTTTGAGCAAAACAGGAAAGCCGATTTTTGGCGCGGTCGAAATGAGTTCTTCTGCACTGCCGGTAACGCCTTCAGTGATTGGGATATTGATCTTTTTGGCGAAATTTCTGGCTTCAATTTTGTTCCCCATTACCTGCATCGCCACTGCATCGGGACCGATGAAAATAATGCCTGCATCATGGCAGGCTGCTACGAACAGCGGGTTCTCGGCCAGGAAGCCGTAGCCGGGATGTATGGCGTCGGCACCCGCCTTCTTTGCGGTCTCAACGATCTTCGCGATGTTCAGGTAAGTCTCGCTGAGCTCCGAATGCCCTATGCAAAAGGCTTCGTCGGCCTGGGCCACATGCAGAGAGTCGTGGTCGATCTCAGAATACACCGCTACGGTCCGTATTCCCATCTTCTTCGCTGTACGTATGATCCTGCAGGCGATTTCGCCCCTGTTTGCTATTAATAACTTGCTGATTTGTTTCATTACTTCAGTTTTTAAGTAGCGAAGTAGCGAAGTGGCGAGGTCGCGAAATTTCGCCATTTCACCATTTCACCATTTCACCATTTCGCTATTTCTTTTACCCACCCCGGCTTTCTCTTCTCCAAAAACGCCTTCATCCCCTCCTGCCCCTCTTCCGAGGCCCTGATCTCGGCGATCATCCGGGCTGTATATTCAATAGCCTCTTTCATCGTAAGGGTGTTGGAGACTGTATCGATAAGGGTTTTGCAGTGGCTCATGGCTGCCGGACCGCTGCTTCTGAGGTCGGCAATGACTGCTTCCACCGCTGCATCGACTTCGGCAGCCGGAAGCGAACGGTTCACCAGCCTGAAGGCCTCGGCCTCCTTACCCGAAATCCTGCGACCGGTAAGCATCAGCTCCCTGGCACCGTACTCGCCAACACGTTTGATCACGTAAGGCGAAATGCAGGCAGGCACAATGCCGATCTTAACTTCCGAAAGCGAAAATACTGAATCATCGCTGCAATAAGCCATATCGCAGGCCGACAGAAGTCCGTTTGCTCCACCCAGTACCGAACCATGGGCCACAGCAATAGTCGGCTTTGCACAGGTATATATCGTGTAAAAACATTCAGCCAGAAACAGGCTTTCCTGATAGTTCTTTTCCCAGGAATTCTTTGCCACGTCTTTCATCCAGTTCAGGTCAATCCCTGCACAGAAACTTTTTCCGTTGCCGCGAAGCACAACACAGATAACCCCGTCCATACGCTGAATGCCTGTAAAAACATCGGTCAGCTCCTGCAGCATGAGCTCGTTGAAAGCATTGTGTTTCTCAGGCCGGTTCAGCCTGATCGTAAGCACCCTATTGGTGGTAAGCGTTTCAATCGTGTTGTATGCTTTCATATTTTAGAAATATTTGTTAACTGGGTTACTGGGTTACTGGGTTACTGGGTTACTGGGTTGAATCGAAATTCAAAGTTCGTTGTTCAATATTCGATATTCAAATGATTTTGGTCAGCACGAACAGGAAAAAGCCTTCAAATCCAACCCCCAATCCCCAACCCCTACATCCTAAACACCC